>Ga0302301_1000105_pt1 | contig 74887 bp, 58 predicted proteins | sample III_Palsa_E1_2_FD_194544 | JGI IMG/M metagenome (GOLD analysis project Ga0302301, IMG submission 194544) | Peat permafrost microbial communities from Stordalen Mire near Abisko, Sweden - III_Palsa_E1_2 | ecosystem: Environmental > Terrestrial > Soil > Palsa > Peat permafrost | place: Sweden... | reverse complement strand
GCCTACTGGCAATACAGGAGCTACCGGAGCTCAAGGGATACAAGGTGTAACCGGTGCACGAGGTGTAACCGGTAATACTGGTGTGCAAGGTATTCAAGGCATAACTGGCGTTACCGGGGCTATTGGTATACAGGGTATCCAAGGCGTTACTGGGAATACTGGCGCGCAAGGGTTACAGGGTATTCAAGGTATAACTGGCGTGACTGGTGCTCAGGGCATAACAGGTGCTACTGGCAATATCGGAGCCCAAGGCATACAAGGTGTCACTGGGAATACTGGCGCACAGGGAATCCAAGGTACAACTGGGAATACTGGACCTCAGGGAATCCAAGGTATTCAAGGTATAACCGGCTTTACCGGGGCTATTGGTGCTACGGGTGCCCAAGGTACAACTGGAGTGACCGGGGCTCAAGGTATCACTGGCAATACTGGCGCACAAGGAATTCAAGGCGTTACTGGTCCACAAGGCATACAAGGTATTCAAGGTATAACCGGCGCTACGGGCAATATCGGAGCTGCGGGCGCCCAAGGTACAACTGGGGTGACCGGGGCTCAAGGCATACAAGGAATTCAAGGCGTTCCTGGTAATACTGGTCCGCAAGGCATTCAGGGTATCCAAGGCATTACTGGTGCTACTGGCTTGACCGGGGCTCAAGGTATTCAAGGTGTAACTGGGAATACTGGTGCACAAGGTATACAGGGTATCCAAGGCATTACTGGGAATACTGGCGCGCAAGGGTTACAGGGTATTCAAGGTATAACCGGCGTGACTGGTGCTCAAGGCATACAGGGCATAACAGGTGCTACCGGCTTGACCGGGGCTCAAGGTATTCAAGGTGTAACTGGTAATACTGGTGCACAAGGTATACAGGGTATCCAAGGCATTACTGGGAATACTGGCACGCAAGGATTACAGGGTATTCAAGGTATAACCGGCGTGACTGGTGCTCAAGGCATACAGGGCATAACAGGTGCTACCGGTAATACTGGCGCACAAGGTATACAAGGCGTTACTGGGAATACTGGACCTCAGGGAATCCAAGGTATTCAAGGTATAACCGGCTTTACCGGGGCTATTGGTGCTACGGGTGCCCAAGGTACAACTGGAGTGACCGGGGCTCAAGGTATCATTGGCAATACTGGCGCACAAGGAATTCAAGGCGTTACTGGAGCGCAAGGCATACAGGGAATTCAAGGTGTAACAGGCGCTACGGGCTTTACAGGAGCGCAAGGCATACAGGGAATTCAAGGTGTAAGCGGCAATACTGGGGTTACTGGTAATGTCGGAGCTACGGGTGCGCAAGGAATAACCGGAGCTCAGGGAATCCAAGGCACAACAGGGGCTACGGGTGCTACAGGAGTAACCGGAGCCCAGGGTATTCAGGGCATAACGGGAGTTACAGGTATCACCGGGGCACAAGGTATACAAGGCGTTACAGGTTCTACAGGATCTCAAGGCATACAAGGTATAACCGGATCAACTGGCGATACCGGAGCTCAGGGAATCCAAGGCACAACAGGTGCTACAGGAGTGACTGGTGCTCAAGGTATACAAGGTGTTACGGGTATTACTGGATCTCAAGGTATACAAGGTATCACTGGGGTAACTGGCAATACCGGAGCTCAGGGTATACAAGGCACAACAGGTGCTACAGGAGTGACTGGTGCTCAAGGTATACAAGGCGTTACTGGTGCTACAGGATCTCAAGGTATACAAGGTATCACTGGGGTAACTGGCAATACCGGAGCTCAGGGTATACAAGGCACAACAGGTGCTACAGGAGTGACTGGTGCTCAAGGCATACAAGGTGTTACTGGTATTACTGGATCTCAGGGTATACAAGGTGTAACAGGGGTTACTGGTGCAACTGGATCTACCGGCGCAACGGGCATTACAGGAGTTACCGGTTCTACGGGTGCTCAAGGGGTTACTGGTTCTACTGGAGAACTAGGTGTAACTGGTACTACTGGAGCAACCGGCTCTACTGGAGCAACGGGTGTCGAAGGCGCAACTGGATCTACTGGTGCTACGGGCATTCAGGGTGTTACCGGTGCAACGGGTGCCGAGGGCGCAACTGGCTCTCAAGGGGTTACTGGAGTTACCGGAGAAGTAGGTGCTACTGGTGTAACGGGTACTACAGGAGCAACCGGCGCTCAAGGGATTACTGGTGCTACCGGAGAAGTAGGTGCAACGGGCGCTCAGGGTACTACCGGTGTAACAGGAAGTGCCGGCACCGCAGGATCTGCTGGTGCAACTGGGGCGACAGGCGCGACGGGACAACAGGGTGTTACGGGTGTTACCGGCTCTACTGGTGCAACGGGAAGTGCAGGATCTGCTGGTGCAACTGGGGCGACAGGACAACAGGGTGTTACAGGTGTTACCGGCTCTACTGGTGCAACGGGAAGTCCGGGCACCGCAGGGTCAGTGGGAGCTGCTGGTGCAACAGGAGCTACCGGTTCTACTGGTGCAACCGGTGCCGCTGCCTCATCGCAACTTGGAAATGTGCTTACTGGTATACAATATACAGTAACGGCGCATTCACAAGGTGCTGCGACAGGCCTGTATGCTAATCCAATAGCAAGTGGTGCAAATACAACAGCAGGTGGACTAACAACGGCGGGATTCGTTATTACCCCTGCAGCTTGTCATGCATATCTCACTATTTATTCAAATAATAATACAATTACATGGTCATTACAATCGGCATCCTATTCAGGTGGCGCAGGACCAGCATCTACTGCATATTCCACCGTTGCTAGTTGTACAACAAATTCTGGCGATGCCTATAAATGTACCATTGATGGAGGATCGGTAGCAGCAGGAACGCTATTAACTATTTACAATGGTGGTAATTCGACTACAGGTATAGCCACGACAATGGCGTTCTCCTGTCAATAAAATATTCTAAATCAGAACCAAGGGCTTCATATTATTATGAAGCCCTTTTTTGTTTAATAGTATCTCCAAAATACAATCTTTAATAATGTATACAGCTACTACCCGATGGATGGTCTCGCCAGCAATATCTTATACGCTTTTCCGTACTGAAACAAGATCACATAGCCACTCCGAACTTTAACCGATAAAAGATATTAAGCGGTAGGATTCATCCACTCTAATTGCTCTACCGCGAAGCCAATGCTCATCGCTTTTAATAAAAATTTATGTTTGATACCGTCGGGAATAGTTGTCTCGCGTGACAAGATCCAGAGGTAATCCAATCCACCTCCTGAAACTAATGCATATTTATAACGCGCATCAATCTCCAGCACATTATAGGCAGCATAAAACGGACCAAGATAAGATACCCTAAACATGCCAACGCCATTTTTACCGGCAACTTTTATCTTTCCTGTCATCTCTATCCATTCACCTTTTATAGTGTTATAGCCTTTGGTGATCACTTTAAAAGTATCATCATTAATACGGGAGTAATCTTCTGTGAGGTTGATAATATTTCTTTCGATACGGTTTGGCATGCGTGCTATCTCATACCACTTACCCAAATACCGGTTTATATCAAATGGTTGCACCGCTACTGCACCATCAGGAATATCTTTTGAAATTAATTTGTAAATAATAGCCGCAAGTCCTACCCCGGCGGCCAAGGCGATTAACCATTTTTCCTTCTTCATATCAGAATAATAATCCTGGATGAATTTTTGTTTGAATTAAATGCAAATTGAGGGATGATTCCTCAACTCCGCCCAGTTTTAATACAGGAGCCTTACCACTGAATAAATATCCCGCTGAATTTAAAAAAAAGTATCGTACCGTTAATCAAGCGCGCGTCTACCTTAATTCCATCATCTGTAGTTTTTATGGATAGCTCCATTTGTATAGATGCCTGTTCCGCTGGATTGATAAAAGAAAGAAATTTAAGCTCCCTGGCCTTTAGTAATCTGATTTTTTTATCGGTATAAACTTCCGTCACCTCCTTTACCATCTGCATCATACAAACGCCTGGCAAAACCGGCTGCCCCGGGAAGTGTCCTTTAAATATAGAATGCCCCGCGTTAAACTTGATAGTAGTTTTCAGCTTATCGCCCTCTGCCTGCAAATCAGTAAAAGTAAAAAGGGTGGGGTACAACATCTGTTATTCCTTAATATATATTTTCATTTCGCATGATGCCAGCAACTTGCCATTACACTTAACGCTCCCAGATATGATGGTCATCTCAAAAATCTGATCTGTAATAGCCACATTAGTTTCAATTGTTTCACCAACTTTAGGTAACGCAAAAATTTCAAGGTTTTTGATAGCTGCTATATAACCGACCGCAATTGGTTTCTTATTTTGTTGGGTGATGTATCCAAATCCGGCTGCTGCTGTTTGTGCTATGTTTTCGGTAATACCGGCTTCGCTTAATTCATTATCTTCAACCAGCACATTATCAGCGTTGATGAGAAAGGTGGTATCTGAACAAACTTCATCACAGCGAACCAGTTGATCTATCATCACAAAAGGGTTTCTTTGCGGTATGATAGCTGTGATATTATCCTGAGATACAATCATTGGAGGATACTAAGAGTACAAGCCACCATTAATCGATAATACCTGCCCAGTGATATAAGCCGCTTCCGCCGATGCTAAAAAGCCTACCGCATGCGCTACTTCCTCGGGCGTACCAAAACGTTTAACCGGGATTATTGATTTTAATTCTTTTTCATCAAGCCCTTCGGTCATATCAGTTTTAATAAAGCCGGGAGCTACCGCGTTAACGGTTATACCTTTGCGGCCAACCTCTTGGGCCAATGCCTTTGTAGCACCGATTACTCCCGCTTTAGCTGCCGAATAATTAACTTGCCCCGGTAAACCTTTTAATCCTGACAATGACACAACATTAATTATACGCCCATATTTACGGGCAAGCATATCATTTAAAACCAATCGTGTAACGTAAAAGAATCCATCCAGATTGGTCTTCATTACACTATCCCACTGCTCATCCTGCATCCAAACCATCAGCACATCATCCTTAATACCGGCATTGTTTATTAATACTTCGATATATTTATCGCTGTTCGTTTCGATCCAGTTACCTAATAGCTCCTTAATTTTATTTTTATCAGCGACATCAAATTTCAGCAATTCACCATCACCGCCATCCTGTTTAATTTGGGCCAGTGTTTTATCGGCTTCGGCTACATTACTTTTATAATTAACCAAAACATAGTAACCCATTTGAGCTAATTTGTAACAAACAGCTCTTCCGATACCTCTTGAACCACCTGTAACTAATGCACACTTCATATAATATATTTGTAACTGCGTTTTTGGCCTGATAAATGCTGGCAATTTGCATCGAACAGTAAACAAAGTAACATAAATATTTCGAATTTTACAGGCCAACATATTGGAGCAGATGGTGGATACAGTCTCAAAAATCCTATATTTCAGGAGTAGATACTAACTATGAATAATAACATTTGGGACCATGCATTGCAACAGATGCGCCTTCCTTTAACTAACCCGGTACTTATTTTTACCCTCGTACTTTTTATAATTCTGCTTGCGCCAATTTTAATGGCGAAGATCAAAATACCTGATATTGTAGGGTTTATTATTGCAGGTACCGTTATAGGGCCTTACGGACTAAATTTGCTCACCAAAAATTTGGCGGTTGAGCTTTTTGCAACCATTGGGCTTTTATACATTATGTTTATTGCCGGTATTGAGCTTAACCTTGCCGAATTTAAAAGTCAAAAACACAAAAGCCTGGTATTTGGAGCCTTAACTTTTTCGATACCTATTATTATTGGATTTCCGGTTTGTTATTACTTGCTTGGTTATCCTTTAATTACCTCATTACTTACGGCGAGTATGTTTGCCACCCATACGCTGGTGGCTTATCCCATTGTTAGTAAATACAAAATAGCTAAAAACGAAGCCGTATCCATAACAGTTGGCGGTACTATACTGACAGATACGGCAGTGCTTATTATCCTGGCGGTAATTATCGGGGCTAAAAATGGTGGATTAACTTCGGCCTTCTGGCTTCAATTGATCACCTCATTCACGGCGTTTGTGTTGATTGTTTTTTTAGTTATCCCGATTGTGGCAAAATGGTTTTTCAGCAAACCCGAAAGCAGCAACACCTCACATTTTGTTTTTATCCTTACAGGGATGTTCTTTTCAGCTTTTTTGGCGCAGATGGCCGGACTTGAACCTATTATCGGTGCATTTATTGCTGCACTAGCACTTAACAAGTTAATACCACGGCCATCAAAACTATTCAGCAATATTGAATTTATTGGCAACGCCATATTTATCCCTTTCTTTTTAATCAGTGTGGGTATGGTGGTTAACCTGCACGTGTTTTTCCGCGGGCCCGGGGCTTTAATTGTGGCCATCAGCCTTACTATTGTAGCCCTGGTGGGTAAATGGGTATCTGCTTTTTTCACGCAGAAAATATTTAAGTATTCAGGCACGCAGCGTAATCTTATTTTTGGATTAAGCAGCTCGCATGCCGCGGCAACACTGGCCATTATTTTAATAGGCTATAAAAGCAAAATTATTGATGATGACATACTGAACGGCACCGTTGTATTGATATTGGTTACCTGCATAGTGGCATCACTTACTACCGAACGTGCAGCGAAAAAGCTAAGTTTGATTAAAACAGATTAACCATGATAGCAGGTTTAGGTATTGATATTGTTGACGTAGAACGGATTGCTGAAAAGATAGCGAAGAATAATGGCTTCCGCGAGTTGGTGTTTTCGGCAAATGAGATAGCCTATTGCGAAAAGAAGATCCACAAATATGAGCATTATGCCGCCCGCTTTGCTGCTAAGGAAGCTTTTTTTAAAGCGCTTGGAACAGGCTGGCCCGAGGGCACGGCTTTTAACGAAGTAGAAATAGTAACCAACAAACAAGGTAAACCTGAAATAGTATTGTTGGGTTTAACGCATACAACTATTAGCGCTTGGGGTAATTTTAATATTATGGTTTCATTAACCCATATTAAATCAACGGCATCAGCTGTAGTGATCCTGGAAAAATAATTCGGTTACGTTATGCGTCAACAGCTTCGGTGCGGCGCTCTTCAACCAATTTTTTACGGTGTTGTTTACCCCAATCGCCTAAGGCTTTGATAATTGGCATTACAGTTTCGGTATATGGCGTTAGTTCATAGGTGATGGATACCGGTACTGTATTAAATACTTTGCGCTGAACCAGCGCATTCAATTCCAGTTCCCTTAACTCTTTCGACAACATTTTGGGCGTAATGCCATCAAGCGAACGCTGAATATCTTTAAATCTTTCCGGCCCGTTCATCAAAGCAATAAGCAGCGGCAGTTTCCATTTTCCGCTGAGCACATACAGCGCGTCTTTTACTGAACTGACATGCGCGTTGCAGGCTTCGGTAGTAGGTTTTTCGTTATCCATTTTAAAATGATTGTCGCTATACAAAAGGATACCAGTATCCTTTTGTATAGTAGTATATTTTATATACCAAAGGTACATATTTTTGGAGCAGATATAAAAAATCATACAAAATGAAAATATTACACATTATTTCGAGCGCGAAAGGCGAAGCTTCCTTCAGCATAAAATTAGGAAATGCTATAATTGAAAAACTGAAAGCAAAATATCCTAACAGTATTGTAAAAGAGCATGATTTAACCAACACACCATTCCCGCATCTGGAAGAGGTGCATTTAAACGCTTTTTACACCCCGGCAGAAACTCACACGTCTGAACTGATTGAGGCTATAAAACATTCTGACACGTCGATAGCTGAGCTTAAGGATGCTGATATTATTGTGATAGGCGTGCCGTTTTACAACTTCAGCATACCTTCTACCTTAAAAGCATGGATAGATCATATTTCACGTGCCGGTGTAACATTCACTCATGACGAAAACGGACTACATGGATTGATCACAGGCAAAAAAGTATACCTGGCGTTTGCTTCAGGTGGTGTTTATTCTGAAGGACCTACTGCCAGTTACGATTTTGCCACCCCATACTTAAAATCATTTTTAGGCGCTTTAGGCATGACCGACTTAACTGTTTATAGAGTTGAGGGTGTTGCTGTACCTGCGTTGAAAGACGCTGCTTTGGAAAAAGCTATCGAAAGTGTCGAGGTTTAGTTATTCATAAAAATAAAGTCAGTGAATATTCACTGACTTTATTTTAGCCATTATTCAAATACAGATGTACTATAGTATTCCGGTTTAATGGCAATTTTCATTAACAGTTCCATATGCTTGTTCAGTACATTTTTCCACCAGAAGTAATACTGCCGTGGAAATGTAACTTGCTTCAGATGATCCTTTCGGCACAAACCTTCCAGCGCTAATAATTTATACATCACCTTGCGCGAATGATCAACCCCGGCATGCGAGCGTTGTGAATAACCCATTGTCTGGTTTATTTCCTTTGTTGATTTCCCCATCAATATCATTTCAAAAATCTCAATATGATGTGTTGACAAGCCCCTTGATTTTAATAGCGGCCTGTTTAATGATACTATTTCCTGCTCCATAACACTTCTTATTTAATTACCAATTGTTCAATACAAATCCGGTATCACTATTCAACTTTTAATACTGTAAACTCTGTACGCCTGTTTAACTGCCTGCCTTCTGGGTTATCCTTGCCGTTAGGTAAAGAATTTGGTGCTATCGGCCTTGATTTTCCATAACCTTTAGCAAATAGGCGGCTTTCCGGAATACCTTTGGTTTTGAGGTAATCAACACATGATTGTGCCCTGTCTTGTGAAAGTTTTATGTTATAAGCATCGCTACCCACAGAGTCGGTATGCGAACTTAGTTCTATTTTCATCTTTGGATTATCTACCAAAATTTTCACTAACGAATCCAACACTTTTTCTGATTCGGGCCTTAAGGTTGATTTTCCAAAGTCATACAATATATTTTTTATAACGATGGGTTTGTTTATTACAAATGCCTGTAAGCATATATCAGGATTAATCAAGGTATCAGCACTCATTCTACCACTGGTTGGGGCGGATACCACTTTGGTAAAGTAACCTTTCTTTTCCAGCACCATTGTGTACGGGCGCTTGTTAGTTACACTAAATGCATATACGCCATCGGCACCTGAAATTTGCTCATACAGGGTTTGCTTATTCAACGAATCAACAAAACTTACTTTAACACCTGCTAGGGCTGTATGCGCGTCACAATCAGTTACTATACCCTTCAGTATATATTTTTTATCATATACCGTGAACAAGTTAAGGCAACAGTCCGACTCGCGGTCTGAACTTACATAGGCTTTTTTGCGATCATTATTATCAGGTAAGTAATATAGGTCATCCTTTGCCGAGTTCATCGGGTAGCCCATATTTTTTGGTGCCGACCATTGGCCTACGGTTTCATAGGTCACAAAAAAATCAAATCCACCCAAACCGGTAAAGCCCTTTGAGCTGTATATCAATTTCTTTTCAACAATATCATAATATGGTGCCTGCTCATCCAACGGCGAGTTAACTGTCGCGCCCAGGTTGTGTGAGTTTACCGGTAACCCATCCGCGCCGATATCGCTTACCCAAATATCCTCCCCGCCCTGGCCGCCGGGTTTGTCCGATACGAAAAATAACCGTTTCCCATCGGCCGTAATAAAGGGTTGTATTGAGCTAAAACCTTCATTATTTACATTGGTGTTTAGTTTTACCGGTTCGCCCCAACCATTATCGCCAAGTGTGCTCATATAAATGGCATGTATAGTTTTATCGCCTGTTTTATACCAGCGTGTCATATACATGTGTTTACCAGTTGGGTCAATTGATGGGGTGCCGTATTCAATTTCCTTTTTATCGTTCGTATTATTGAAATTGACTAATTGTGGGTTTGAATTCGCATCTTCTGATAATATATATATGCGGTTCAGGTGTTTCTTATCGCTCTTCAGCATCCTTGATGAGGTGAAATAACGCTTGCCATTATTTATATCGGCTGCATAGTCCGATCCATCATTATTAACTTTACCATTCATCATCTTTACATCCAAAAGTGCAGGATATAAATACTGCTCTTTAGCGAACTGGCAATTGCGCAATTCCTCATAGGCCATGTCTTTGTACCTTCCAGCACCATTATATTGAGCTATAAACAATTGCAATTGCTTAACGGCTTCATCAAAATGCTGATCGGCACGCAGGCATATGCCATACCAAAGCCTTGCCAGCGGGTACTTGGCTGAGTTGCCACCGGTAACCACTTTATAGTACCAGCCTTCAGCCTCCAAATAGTTTTCATAAAGGCGATAGGATTCCGCCAGCTGGTAGCTTATATAATCACTGTTTTCAGCTTTTACCTTTTTACCCGCTTTGGTATCACCCCTAAAAGGGATAACTGTTTGCGGTTGGATGTTAAAGCCAGTTGCTGCTTCTTTATAATAAAATGCAGCCGCGTAATAATTTTTATTAGCGAATGCTTGATCGCCCAACACCTTTACATCATCAGGTTTTTGCCCAAATGTATTTAAGGCGGCAAGAATTATGAGGTTTATTAATATGATCTTTTTCATCGTGTTAAATTTTTGACTGCTAAACGCAGGCTAATTCATAAATAGGGTTACAAGCGTGGGCAAACGGGTTCAGGTTCATCTGCGTGTTTGTGAAACACATAGCTTATGGATAACTCTAAACCACCCTGCCCGGCAGTTGCGGAACGAAGTTGCGATGTATTAAAGTCATAACTCGCGCCTACGATGTAATTATCAAAGTGATACCCTACGTTGGCAATCGCAGCATCCTGAAAACGGTACATGGCGCCTAGTATCAACCCATTATCGTTAGGTAACTTAAATTCCGAGTATGCTCCTACGGCTTTTTCGGTTGCCTTTTGCTGCTGTATGTAGATAAAATGCGGCGTAAGGTCAATCGCATCATCAACTTTTAACCTGATACCGCCATGCACAATATATCGCTTGGGTAGTTTGGCGTTTTCGCCGGCAACGGCAAACGGATCAGTTGGCCCGTTAAGATGCGCTACGCTAACGCCCAGGAATGGATTTGCATGATGCGCTGGGTCGCCATCATAATAAAAAGCACCCGCGCCTGCATCAAACTCGGTAGAATTTGTGGTTGCAAAGGTTTCATAAGTTGGCAAATTACCATCGAAACCCAACGCAGGGTTATATTGATCGCCCAATTGCAGCTTGCTTGGATCAAAGCTGCGGTTTATTAAACCTGCCTGTACACCAAAGTTTATCTTCTGCGTACCGTTGCTTGATATGGCTATATTATAGCTGAATGAGCCGTAGGCTGTAAAATAATTATACCCGGCAGTTCCTGCTGATTCGTCTAATACGGTTAACCCTACGCCCATCCTGTCGTTAGGTCTTATATCTGCCGATAAGGCGCCTGTTTCATAAGCGTTATCTATAGTCGCGTACTGATCTTTAAAGTTGGCGTTTACACGGGCATCGCCATTCATAACACCGGTTAATGCCGGGTTTAAGAACAACGGGTATGCATAATATTGTGAAAAGTGCGGGTCTATCTGCGCTTTTACCTGGCTAACTATTACAACTTGTAACAGTATGGTTATGGTGATTATAATCTTTTTCATGTTGAGAATCTTTTTTGTGATGAATGAATTATTTAAAGGTTAAATACCCCGTTAGGGGCTGCGATGAATTGATCACCGCAGCAATGTTATTGTCCCCTTCTTCATTATTTGTTTTCCGTCGTTCATAGTAGCCTGGACGTAGTAGACATATACGCCTACCGGCTGATTGGTACCCTTGAAAGTGCCATCCCATCCGCTTGCCTGACTGTCGGATTTAAAGATCATCTCTCCCCATTGATTATAGACATAAAAGGTTAGGCTCTTTATGCTTGTTCCATACACATATTCAATATCATTCTTGCCATCTCCGTTAGGCGTAAACGCGTTCGGTACAAAAATTCCGTCGCCGAATGGGTTTTGCGCTGTGCCGGTAACCGCAGCGGAATTTGCACTGAGTTCGCAACCCGAAGCCCCCAACGCCCGGACGATTAGTGTGGTGCTTTGCCCTGGGTTGAGCCCCGCCACTGTATAGGTTAACGCTCCGGAGCCGGGATCAATAAATGTGGTGCCATTATCCAAACTTACCTGATAGCCTGTTGCCCCTGTTATGGAATTCCACGCAAAGGTTACTGTAGAGATAGTAGTTGCAGATACAGCGACAACTGGTGCGGCTAATGGTTGCAATATGGTTACTGTTACAGGTGTACGTGAGGTTGAAATACAACCGCTGGCTGTATTTGTCGCCCCAACGTAATATGTAGTGTTAGTAGTTAGTACCGGTGTGGTAAAGCTACCCCCGGTTGCTAAGGCTGTGCCCCCGCTTGCACCGCTGTACCAAGATATTACAGCACCCGGATCACTACTGGTTGCTGTAAGCGTAGTGGCAGTATTCGGGCAAACAGATGTACCTGTGTTGCTTACCGTAGGTGCGCCTGGCGCATTGGTTACACTTATATTAACCGCAGTGCGTGTGGTAAATGTACAACCAGTGCTATTAGTCGCATCTACATAATAAGTAGTACCCGATGTTAGCGCTGGTGTTGCAAAATCGGTACCTGTATATACTGATGATCCACCGGTTGCATCAGTATACCAGTTGTAGGTATATCCCGCTTGTGGATTAGCAATACTTAACGTTACCGATGTACCCGCACAGGTTTGTATAGTACCTGCATTTGCTACTGCCGGCGCGGCAGGAGCAGCTTGTATGGTTACCTGTGCCTGCGCCCTATCCATACTGGTACAGCCTGTGCCGTTTACCGCCGATACAAAGTAAACAGTTGGGCTGCTTATAGGCCCGGTTACATATGTAGCACCGGTGAACAATATGGTGGTTGATGTAGCAGAATCGTACCAATTATAGGTTGTGCCTGCCACCGGTGAGCTCACCATTAATGTAGCGTTGGCACCTGAACAAACAACAACGTTAGCGCTTGCCAATGTTGGATCGGCAGGCAATGCGTTTATGGTAACTGTTATCGCAGTGCGTGCTGCCGAAGTACAACCGGTGCTGTTAGTTACCTGTGCATAATAAGTGGTATTAGCGGTTAATACAGGTGTAGTGAAGCTGTTCCCTGTGGCTAAAACGGTACCACCTGTTGCAGCGGCATACCAGGTTATTGTAGCGGTAGCATCAGTGCTGGTAGCGGTTATTGTTGTGGCATTATTAATACAAATTGAGGTGCCACCTGTACCAGCAATTGCTGCATCAGGAGTTGGTGATACCGTCACAGTTACTGGTGCGCGACTAGTAGATGGGCAACTGTTGCTATTCTCTGTTTCGGCATAATAGGTAGTGGTTGCGGTTAATACAGGCGTGGTGAAGCTGTTTCCTGTAGCTAACGCTGTACCTCCTGCTGCATTGGCAAACCAGCTTATGGTCGCGCTTGGGTCAGAACTTGTAGCGGTTATGGTGGTCCCGTTACCTGTACATATAGCTGTACCGGTTCCACCGGCTGTTGGCGCTGCCGGTGGTGTAGATATGGTAATAGTTACCGCAGTACGACTGGCTGAAACACAACCACCGCTGTTTGTAGCATCTACATAATAGGTTGTATTTGATGTTAATACAGGTGTGGTAAAGCTGGTACCGGTAGCTACTGATGCTCCGCCGGTTGCTGCTGTATAAAAATTATACGTGTAACCTGCTTGCGGGTTAGCTATACTTAAGGTAACCTGCGAACCTGTACAAGTTGTTACCGTACCCGTATTGGTTAAGGCCGGTGCCGCAGGTGCAGGTGCTACCGTTACCTGTGCAATAGCCATGTTGTTACTGGTACAACCAGATCCATTTACTGCCGATACATAAAAATTAGTAGTATTGGTGATAGGTCCGGTTATATAAGTGGTACCGGTGAACAATAGATTTGTTGCTGTCGGAGAATCATACCAATTATAACTAACCCCTGCCTGTGGCGAACTTATTGCCAATGTTGCGGTGCTACCCAAGCATACGGATACCGCATTATTAACCAAAACAGGGTCGGTTGGTAAGGCATTAATGGTGATAGTTACCGCTGTAGGAGCAGATGGATTACAATTACCCGCGGTAGCCGCTTCAACATAATAGGTTGTAGCGCTTGTTAAGGCTGGGGTAACGTACTCAGTACCGGTAAATAGCAACGTTCCGCCTGTTGCTGCATCGTACCAATTGTAAACGTTGCCAACCACCGGACTAACAATAACTAATGTGGCTGATGAGCCTGAACAAACCGATGTTCCTCCTGCTGAGGTTTGAACCTGCGGCGGAGTTGGTATCGGTGTTACATTTATATCTGTTTCGGTACGGGTTGGACTTAAACAGCCTGTGCTATTTACGGCTTCTACATAGTACTTAGCATCGACAGTAACATTGTTCGCGGTGAATGTAGTACCGGTAAATACCAGGTTTCCGCCTGTTACAGCATCGTACCAGTTATAGGTTAAGCCTGCAACCGGGCTGGTTACACTTATTGATACACTACCGCCACTACAAACCTGGGTTTGCGTAGCGCTTAGCGTTGGCGCAGCAACCGGACTGGTTACGTTAATATTCACCACCGTTCTGCCACCGTTATTGATACAGCCTGTTGTGGTATTTACAGCATCAACATAGTAAGTTGTATTCGCGGTGATAGCCGGAGTGGTATAAGTAACACCGCTGCCTAAAATAGTACCGCCTGTTGCTGCAGCGTAGTAGTTATACGTTACGCCAGTTTGCGGACTGGTTATAGTAATAGTTGCCGGGCTGCCTGAACATACTGTTATGTTGTTCGACTGTACACCCGGTTGCAATGGCAATGGGTTAACAGTAACCGTAGCCACTGCCCGTGATGGGCTGGTACAAGTACCATTGGTAAGCTCGGCATAGTAACTGGTGGTTGTTACCGGGGCTACCTGGTAGTTTGCACCGGTGAACAATAAGTTGCCACCTGTTGCTGCATCGTACCAATTAATGGTGAAACCTGTGCCATTGGTTACCGATAGTGTAACATTACTGCCTGCGCATATTTGTACAGCGCTTTGGGCCAGTACCGGAGTAACCGGTGATGGTGTTACATTTGCGGTAGCCGCTACTTTATTAGGATTGGCGCAACCTGTTGCAGTACGGCTGCTTTGCACATAATATGTTGTAGTTGCTGATAATGCACCGGTGGTATAGCTTGTACCGGTATGCACCACTGTGCCGCCGCTATTGTACCATGTATAGGTTAAACCTGTGCGGGCATTACTTACGGTAAAGGTAGCCGTAGTCCCGGAACAGATATTTACGGTTGATGCGGCAAGCTGTGGTTTTTCAACCTGCTTGGTAGCATAAAATACATCTAAGGTATTAAGCGCGCCAAGCACATTAGCAACAAGGGTTATTTGAACGGCGTTGTAAACTGCGCTAGGAACAAATTTTACCAGCACATCCTGACTGCCTGATAGTAATTGAATTTTTATCAAGGCGCTATTTAAAGTAACCGCGTCATTATTAGCAGTAGTACCATTATATGATTGTATCTGGATATTGCCTAATACCGCGGCAGAAAGCAGAGCGGCAGGTATTCTTAGCCTGAGAGCAACAGTATCGCCCACTATACCCGGATCGCTAAATATTAGGGTTTGCGATACAGAAGCATTCAGTAAGGCCACTGTTAAATTCAACTGAGAATAAGTTGTGGTGTCGGCATCAACGGCGTTGTTGGGGTTAATAACACCACATCCTACACAAAGCACACCGCTGGTAGTATTAGTTTGTGATGATGCAAAATCGCAAGTAGTGTTAAAAATAGTATTAACTGTTATGGTAACCGCGGTACGTTGCGGGCTCACGCAGCCTGTGGTGGCATTTGCAGCCTCAACATAATACGTTGTGTTTGAGAATAAAGCAGGTGTAACAAAGGTTGCCCCTGTAAAAACTGGCGTACCACCTGTGGCTGTGGTGTACCAATTAAACGTTACACCTGCAGTAGCTGATGTTGCGGCAAGTGTAGCAGTTTGTCCGGATGTTACTTGCCCGTTTGCAGGGGTCGTGGTAACAACCGGGTTTGCAGGGGTAGGGTTTACAATAACATCGGCTTTGGCCCTTGTAGCGCTAACGCAAGTGCCTGATGCTGCCTCAACATAATAACTTGTATTCGCGGTAAGCACCGGTGTAGTGTATTGCGCACCGGTAAAAATTGGCGTACCGCCAGTTGCTGTTGTGTACCAGTTAAAGGTTACACCTGATTGTGCCGATGTAGCCGTTAAAACAGCTGTTGAGCCTGAACAGGTTTGCACCGGAGTTGATGATACTGTTGGCACTGATGGTGTAGTGGTAACATTGGCAGTAACCAATGTACGGGTTGGACTGGCGCATGATCCCGCGTTATCAGCTTCAACATAATAAGATGTTGAGGCGGTTAAAGCCGGAGTAGTAAATGTATTGCCTGTAAATAGCAGGGTACCACCTGTTGCTGCGCTATACCAATTAAAAGTAACACCCGCTACCGGCTGGGCCGCAAAGGTAGCCGTAGAGCCGGAACATATATTTTGTGTTGGCGCGTTTACTACCGGCGCCACAGGCGATGCCACCACATTAACAGTTGCCGGGGTACGTACCGCCTGGGTACATCCATCAGCTGTGCGGCTGGCTTCGGCATAGTAGGTTGTAGTGGTTGTTAGTACAGGTGTATTAAATACATTGCCTGTATATAATGGTGTACCACCGGTTGCGGTGCTATACCAGCGCACTGTCGCGTCTGCAGTTGCAGTAGCGGTAAGCGTTGCTTGTGTTCCCTGACAGGCAGTAACTGATGATGTACTGACAACAGGGGCGGCAACTTCTTCATAAGCATCATAAATATTCAGCGCGTTTAAAACGCTTACAGCTGAGTTCAGCCTGATCTCTACCCTATCAAATGGAGCGGTAGCAACAAAGGCATATCTGAAACGGGTACTTCCGTTAAGTACTGTAACACTTAGCAACGATGCACTAATAGCGAACCTATCGTTATTATAAGTAGTACCGTTGTAGGTAGCCAGGGATATGCCGGAGAGTACCCCTACACTGGCCAGCGTTCCCGGTACGCCTAATTCCACAACAACGGTATCGCCTGCAATACCTGTGTTGGCGAAACGAAGTGTTTGCTCTGCGTATGCGTTAAGTAAACCTACCGGTACCTCTAACTGAGAGAAGGTATTACGGTCAGCATCTACTGCGGCGGCTTCATTATTTACCGCGCAGCCTAAGCAAAGTAAGCCGCTGGTGGCATTTGTTTCGGCAATTGCGGCATCGCATGGTGTTGGGTTTATTGTTGATGATGTTAAAGTGATAACACCTGCTGCACGGGTGGCAGATACCGCTCCGCTAGCGGTTACAGTAGATTGCGCATAATATGTTGTGCCTGCAAATAATGGTGGGCTGGTAAATGTTGCTCCGGTATAAATGCTGGTACCGCCTGTTGGGGTAGTAAACCAGTTAAATACAGTACCCGGCGTGGTTGATGACGCGGTTAATGTAGCCGTAGTACCCGGGTTTATAGTTTGGGTTGGTGGAGTTACCGTTACATCGGGCACTACAATTGGCTGTACTGTTACTGTAGCTGGCGTACGTGTGGTTGACACGCAACTACCCGATGAGGATTCGGCATAATAAATAGTATTGGCGGTTAAAGCAGGTGTTGTAAACGTTGTACCTGTATAAACAGACGTACCACCGCTTGCTGCTGTATACCACTTAACGGTTACATTATTTGGAACAGTAGCTGTAAAGGTTGCTGTTTGCCCGCTGTAAATACTCGTAGTTGATGGATTGACAACCGGGGCAGCCGGCGGATTATCAATCAAAATTTGTACCGGGTAGCGGTTAGGGCTTGTACATGTACCGCGGGTATAGGCTATATAATAAGTAGTGTTGGCGGTTAAAGCAGGTGTTGTAAAACTAGTACCTGTACCTGCCAGTGTTCCGCCGGTTGGGGCGGTATAAAATTGGAATGTACCATTTGTTGGTGAAGTAATATTGATGGTAGCTGTGCTGCCCATACAAATTTCAGGACTGGCAGGGGTGAATACCGGTTTTGGATATTCCTGCACGGCGTAATAAACATTTAAGGAGTTTATTAAACCTGCCACGCCAGAATTTAACGTTACCTGCACCCTATCATAAGCGCCAGTTGCCGGTACATAAACCGCATAGCGAGTGCCGCCGGATAACAAACTTACTGTAAGCAAGGCATTGTTTAAAGCATAGCTTGCAACCAGCGTGGTACCATTATAGAGTGCCACTTGCACATTAGCCGCTACGCCTACACTCAGTAGGTTTGCAGGTGAACCCAACTCTAATTTCACGGTATCACCAGCGTAGCCCGGTTGCGGGAATATGAGCTGTTGCGATGCCGAGCCGCCAAGCAATCCCACTAAAACACTTATGGTTGAAGCGGTGGTGGTATCGGCATCTACCGCTAGCGCGTTATTGGTGACGCCGCATCCAATACAAATATTATTAACACTGCTTGCCTGATTGTTTGCAAATGCGCAAGGTGTATTTGTGTTGATGGTGACCGTTATGGTAATAGCCACCCTATCAGCCGACTGGCAACCTGTAGCATTTACCGCTGCTACATAGTAAGTAGTATTACTGTAAAGCGCAGGTGTGGTAAATGATGTACCGGTATAAATGGATGATGCCGCTGTAGACGAAGTATACCAATTATAGGTAATGCCTGTTTGAGCATTACTTACATTTATAGTAGCTGTTTGCCCGGCACTGATAGTTTGATTATTGGCAGTTAAGACAGGATCGGCGGGGGCCGGACTAACAGTTGCTGTAGCCTGAGTACGGGTTGCACTTGGGCAGCCAGTTATATTTTCGGCTTCGGCATAATAACTTGTGGTAGCCGTTAATGCCGGGGTGGTAAAGTTAATACCTGTATATAATGATGTACCACCTGTGGCAGTGCTGTACCAATTATAGGTAGCACCTGTTACAGGCGAGGCAATTGAAAATACCGCGACATTATTTGGGCAGATGGTTACATTAGGTGTGGTTATTCCTGGTGCGGCAGGTAGCGTGCTAACTGTCGCAGTAACCAAGGTACGGCCAGGGCTTACACAAGTGCCTCCGGATTGGGCCTCGGCATAATAATTTGTAGTTGCTGTTAATGCAGGGGTAGTGAAACTGTTGCCGGTAGCAATTGGCGTACCGCCTGTAGCGGCAGTATACCAATTTACGGTTACACCCGAAACTGCCTGCGCCGTAAAGGTGGCCGGTTGGCCGGGGCAAACGGTTACCGCCGCGTTAGTCACAGTAACATTTCCCGGTACGGCATTTACACTTACTGCAATAGTTGTTCGCGCGGATTGATCCGTACAGCCCGAGCGCATGGCGGCAACATAATAAGTTGTATTGGCGGTTAATGCAGGAGTTGTAAAACTACTACCTGTGTAAACAGGTGAGCCGCCTGTGGCTGTTGTATACCATAAAAATGTAGTATTAGGCTGCGCAACAGCAGTTAGGGTAGCCGAGGTGCCACTACATATAGCCGCGTTATTTGTAACTACATTATTAAATTGTATAACCGGGCGAGGTATCAGCTTTTGAGCCTCGTACAGGTTTAAGGTTGACAGCACGTTGGCTATACCCCCTCCTAAGGTAACCTGTACCCGGTCAAATATATTTTTCGGGGCATAGGTGACCGTAAAATTTTGGGTCCCGCCTATTAGCCCAAGTAATTGGAGATTTAATAAAGATGAGTTTATGGTATAAGTTTCGGCAGTACCGTTGGCACCGTTATAATCGTCATAGGTGGAGACTGAAATACTTGATAATACACCCGCAGAAAGCAGCGATTGTGGTACAGACATTGTCAATCTGATAGAATCACCAACCACGGATGGGGCTTCGTAGATGATGGTTTGTTGCGCGTAGGCACCCACCAAGCCAACACCCGCATTAAGGGTTGAATACGTGGTTAAATTACCATCATCGGCATTTTGCGGGTTTTGTACTCCACCAACCGCCAGGCCCAGATTAAGCAAGCCCGATGAAATGCCATACAGCTCATCGACTGGCGAGTTACACGCGCCAGCGGCATTGCCGTTATAAAAACCTTCATATAAATATAAACTGCTTAATGCGCCAAGCAAGCCGCCATTGAGTGTTACCCTTATGCGATCATAAGCTGCAGTTGGGGTTATGCTTGCTTCTATCTGGTCGTTATTAGCTAATACACTTACCAGGGTTGATACAGAAACTGGCTGGCCAATTGCCGTTGTGCCGTTATATGCCTGTAACGAAATCCCGCCAAGTACTGTCGCGCTCAGCAGGTTATTACCTGTACCCAACTTAACCGTTACCGGTGTATTGGCTGCAACTTTAGTAGTGCCAAATATAAGCTCCTGATAGGTGGTTGCCGCTAAACCAACAGTAACATTGAGGGTTGAATACGTTTCCACATTACCATCGGCAGCGTTTGCCTGGTTGGTTACATTACAACCAAGGCATAACAAGCCGGTTGAGCCAACATCCTGACTGGAGGCGTAGATGCGTTGAGCGCTGGAAGTTAAAGCGTAAAAAAGTAGCAGGCACAATATCAGAACGTACCTGGCCACACAGGTAAAGGTTTTCATGATTGAGTTGTTTAAGTTAGATAAACTATTTTAGTCATCTAAAATTAAACAGCTCTTTCAGCATATCCCCAAAGCACTTTGTTCAGTTATTATTGATTGCCGGCACTTTGTTCAGTCTGTTCAGGGTGTAACATTGTTGTTCACAAAATTTATATTTTGTTCAGTTTATTCATTGGCTTTAAAAAGAATTTGATATAAATTAGGGCCGAGGTATAAAACCTAAAACGTTATTAATCCCGTTTTAGCATAATTAAAATAAATAACCTTCATCACATTCTTAACATGAGCACAAACAATCTAAATGAAGATCCGGAAGGAACTATCCCTGTTAATCAGGCTGTACAATTAGCGGCAAACTGGCGCGTTTATCTTGCTACATCGGAGCAAGCTTTTGTAGCGCAATCTTTTTTAATCCCAATCATCAATTTTCAAAACATCCTGCAATATAACCCTGACGCTGATGGTGTTAGGGCATATATAGGGCTTGATGACCCAACCGACCCAACTACCGCGCAGCTATTGCTGGTACCGGTAAGCGGGGGACAGGATATTGTTTCTTTGCCACATGGCAATGGTGGCAAACATGGTGGTGCAGGTAGTGTGTCAAGTAATGTATATGATTTCACATCGGTTTGCCCGCCAATGTGCGCAGCCCCGGGAAGCCCATTATCTGAATAATAATTATTGGGATTTATTATGTTTATTCTGCTTAAATAGCAATATTTAGGCAGAGTAAACATATCTAATGACTTTTCTACGTTACTACACCCTTTACCTAAGCCCGGCTTCTATTGTAATACCTATTATTATAGCGTTATTAAGATATAAATTACTTAGCCCTCCGTTTAAAGTACTTTTGGGGTTTCTGGTATTTTCAGCCGTTGCAAATGCAGTTAATGTTATACTTAGCTTGCATCATATACCCACCACTATAATGTTTCATATTTACACCCCTATTGAATTCACTCTTATATCCTTGTTTTATAACTATTTATTTAAGGGAGCATGGCAGAAAATCATGGTGACGTTGGTGATCGTTATCTGCATATTTTGCCTGGTAGATTTCTTTTTTATTCAGCCTGGTATTCAGGTAGATACTTATCCCGATACCGTTGAGGCTATTATAATTATAGCATACAGTGTTTTATATCTTAACCAGCAAAGCAACATTGAAACTAATGACAGTTGGGGGCAGAGCGGACTAAACTGGGTTAACATAGCATTTTTAATATACTATGGCTGCGGGCTATTCATGTTTATTTCCATCAACCACCTTATACATGCCAGTTTAAGTGTAAATACTATCGTTTGGTCGGTTTTTGATACTATTTTAGTAGTTGAATCTCTTTTAATCGCAACCGGATTTCACAAATGCAGCACGTAGATAATATATACATACTGATAATACTAGCCATGGTGGGTTCATTTTTAATGGTGAGCTCATTCATATTGCTATATGTCAGAAATCAGAACAAAATTTTAAAGCAGCGCCAGCAGCTTCAGTTTAAAGAGATTGAGCACCAGAAGGAATTGCTGCAGGCCATTATCGAGTCGCAGGAGACAGAACGCAAGCGTATAGGCCAGGACCTGCATGATGATGTTGGCACGGCGCTATCAAGCCTGAGGCTAACCATTGAAATGTTTAACCCAGTGGGCGAAGAGGACAATAATAACAAGCATGTAAAGCTGAGTAAGGAAATTATTGATAAGGTGATACGGGACGTTCGCTACATATCACACAATTTATCACCTCCGGCTTTGAGCTATTATGGTTTGGCTGCCGCCATTGAAGAAAAAACGTCATTCATCAATAATTCGGGGCAGTTAACCATAACCTTAATTAATGATGCTGAAGAAGTGCTTAAAGATATATCATTACCGGTATCGGTTGCCTTGTACCGGGTTCTAGAGGAATTAATTAATAATACAATAAAACATGCCGGGGCCACACAATCTATTATAAAAATAGCGCCTACCGACAATGCATTATTAGTTACTTACAGTGATAATGGGAAGGGAATGGATGCATCCTCAATAACTGTTGGGATGGGCATGCAAAACATTGAGAGCCGGTTAACCGTAATAAACGCTGACTATGTAATTGATACCGCCGCCGGGCAAGGTTTCGGGGTAAGTATCAATTACCCGCTACCGGCTAACTAAATATGAACGAAATAAAAATCGCTATTGTTGATGATCAAAACTTGTTTAGGCAAAGCTTGGGTTTGTTGATTGATTCGGTAGAACAATTTAGGTTGATTTCGGAATCGGAGGATGGGAATTCATTTTTAGAAAAGCTGCATACCAAAGGATCGGAACTACCTGATATAGCCATTATAGATATGGATATGCCCGGTATGAACGGTATTGAGTTAAATACCATTTTACACCAGCAATATACCCGTATTAAAGTAATAGTACTATCGGTACATATACAACCTTTGCTTATTACGCAAATGATAAATGCTGGTGCGGCGGCCTACCTGGCAAAAAATTGCGATAAAAATGAATTAATAACCGCTATTGAAACGGTTTATAAAACCGGCTTTTATTTTAACGCTGGTGCATTATTGGCGCTTAGAGAAAGCGCTAATTACCGAGCGAAAACACAAAAAAGCATCAGTAATATACCAGTAAAATTAACAGCGCGCGAAAAACAGGTATTAGAATTAATTTGTAAAGAATATAACAATGCTGAAATTGGTGAGCAACTATTTTTAAGCACACGCACTATTGAAGGGCATAGAAATAATCTTATAAATAAAGCCGGCTGCCGAAATACAGCAGGGCTGGTGTTGTTCGCTATAAAATATTCGTTGTTCCAATTGCCGGTTTAAGTCTTTTTTGCGCATACGTATTTATACGCGAATCTTAAATAACGTATAAATACCCGGCTCTAGTTAAAGCTTGTATTAGTTATTGATATTGTTAACTATTGAATAAATTTTTTATCCGGCTACCAATATATTTCATTGCAGGAAATAGAAACCTTTCTTAATACTATATATTTTTTTAATCTTTTGCGACATTATAAAACATAGGTTTAATATTTGCGTATAAAGTACTTATATATACCTAAACTATTAAATATGCATATGGTGATGGATAAGATATTTATCAGTAATCAGATTAAACTGGAGATATTAAGAATAGGTGGCCAACCTACGCACAAAGCCTATAATTTGCCGGGCAATCTAACCCTTGACCTTTTTAGTTACGCCCAAAACGAGGAGCTTTGCCGTGTATTAGAACAAAAACTACAGGAAATAGCCTCGCAATACCAAACAGGGAAAATAATACTATCCGGTGATGTATCTAAACATCATACTGTTAACGAGTGTATTAAAATGGTTTTCGCATAGTTTCATTTTTAAAACTTTTTAAATATATTTAATAACTGACCTGCCTAATATCCGCGGAGCGATAAACGCACTAAATTTGTTCATTTTGTTCATTGCTTTGTTTATAGCAACCAATAGCTCTACAATTTCGGTATATATGGTAATATAAAAACCAATAACAACTGCACTATGTGATAGCAATAATTATTTAACGTACCAAAGTCAACCTTATCTTAATCGCCATGACATCATTTTTAATTCAGCACTTCGAAAAGCTAAAGAAGCTCGTACTTTCTATCGCGGAATTCAAAAATATTTCACCATCCGATTGTAAAAGCCTTTCCATATTAATTTTTCGAAAAACCAATCAGCAGGTAAGTGAAACCACTTTAAAACGAGTATATGGCTTTGCCTACAGCAAATTTAAGCCATCGTTATTTACAATGGATGCTATGGCCAGGTATTGCGGGTATGAAGGCTGGGCTCAATATTGCGATAGCAACAACACTAAAGCCAGCAATGCCGCCGGCGCCGATATAGGTTGGAATACTATTAAACAAAGTGCCGATAAAATAACCAATTTTACCTTACAGGCATTAAAAAACAGATCAGGTATTCCTTACCATCAAACCATAAAAAGAAAATTTATTGACGACCATTTTGATGCTTTTTTAAAAGATAACTATGCTGCCACCATTATTACCGCACCGGCCGGGTACGGTAAAACCATTGCGCTTTGCCACTGGGTTGAGGAAAAGATGGCCATAAATACCGCCGGCAAAAGCAATGATATTATTCTGTTTTTTAGTAGCAACGCGCTTATAAATGTCTTTATAAGCGGTAAAGATATTAATGATTGGTTACTATCGTTGCTGGGCTACGGTAGCTGGAATGATTTGTCGGCTCTGCTTGACGTTCGGCAAAACCATAATGGCAATTTTTACCTGATAATAGACGGGCTTGATGAACACATGTTTAAAAGCGATCAGTTTCAGTTTTTATTGAACCAGATAATGGATATTTTTTCATTTTATGAGCAACATGAGAGCTTTAAAATGATATTAACCATGCGGGCAGCCACCTGGCTAAATAACAGGGGCGAACTTGAAGACTTTAATAAAAAATGTTTTTTAGGTTTCCCGAGTCGCGAGGACCTGCTCACTAATGTACCTTTGTTTAGCAACCAGGAAATAAATGAGCTTAGTTACAATATAAACCCCGACTCAAAAACCAATTCTGATTTTGAGATATTGAAAAACTTTAGCTATCCGCTTTATTTTCAATATTATTATAAACAGCACAAACTTGATTTTTCGCTGCAAAAAGCCGACCAGCTAAGTATATACGACCTTGTTTCAACATTTATATTAAACAAAATTTACCTGGGGACATACGCCGTTGAAAAAGCACTCTTTGTGAAAATGCTATTGGAAAACATGGATTTTGCAAATGAGAAGTTTGTGGTCGACAAATTCAAGATAAACGACTTTATTAAACAATATCATCATGCCTATATCGAGCTTTTAGGCATAGGATTTATATATGAGCTTAATAGAAGCGGCGACATGCAATACAATACTGTTATTGAGTTTGGCAATCATAACTTTCTTAATTATAGTATTGCCCGCCACCTGTTGTACCAAAACAATAATACCTTAAACTCAAACCTGGTATCAAACCTGAATAGCTTATTTAAAAGCGATCGTAAGGTATCTATTTTAAAATGGCTTATCATTTACGCGGCTAAAAACGGGCAAACCAACGTTTGTGAGTATTTGATAGAGATGGGTTTATCCTCTAAAGAAAAAGCAGACATTATTATTTTTTTGGGTGAGGTTATTGCTAAGGAGTTTGCCTCATTAACCCGGGCAGAGGCGATAACTGAATACTTTCAGGGGGATTGCACTGATAGTTTGTTTAATTACTTTTTTGGGCTTGAATTTATAAATACCGATTATAAAAAGGCACTGCAAGTATTACTATCCTTTAATTTATCTACCAAAAAGAGGATAATGGTTTATAGCGGCCTGGCCGTAATAGCGGTTATGCAGCTTGATATAAATAAGCTTGAAGAGTATTTATTAAGGTTAAAAAGCTTTCCGCAGGAAGAATTACAGCAATTAGCGATTAACCCACTGAGCTGCCTTGAAACCATATACTACTATTTTAAATACGGAATAATTAAGAAAGAAGCTTTTGCCGAACTAACCACATTTTATTTTAACCCGCCAAAACCAGGTGATAAATTGGCTAGAAATACCGAAAATGATGTTTTATATCTGTTAGCCGTATACACACTTTCTATTTGCAAAAGCCCGGTTAAGCTACTGCGATTTACCAACATGCTTAACAAAGTATATAGGAGAGAGAGCCGTGACACTGACGCCTATAGTTTTATTTTAAAAATGATGGTAACCGGCGCTAACATACAATCTGATAATATGGCGCTTGCAACAACCATTTATAATGATGTTGTGAAATTATATGATAAAGAAAGCCATACCTATACGCCGTTTATGTTGGCCTCCTTTTACTTGCTTAAGGTTAACATGAATTTATATGCCAATAACAAGGCATCTGTTCATGAATTAATAAAACCCCTGGTCCGTTTAACCGATGAAGCGGATTTTAAATTAATTAAAACAGAAGCACTGGTTTCTATTTTAAAAAGTAAATTTTTGTATGATAACGATAGTGATTTTTACAAACGCTCTTACTTTGATTTTGTAAAAATCGTGCGCGAGAGTGGTTTTAGAGAAGATAGCTTTATTAATAACGATTTAATAATGGCTATTAAATAGCCGGTTTTCGACAGTTTATTAGGTTTGGTAGTTTATTTTCATGCTGATACTGATTGCTTTTTATAATCTTTTCGCCAATCAATGTATCCTAACAGGGCTATAGGCACATATATGGCGTACATGAAAGCTGTAGCATCAAGGCCTTTAAAAATGTAAACACCTACATAAATAATATCCACAAAAATCCAGATCAGCCAGTTCTCTAAAACTTTCCGGGTTAAAAAAACCTGCGCTACTAGGCTGCAAGCCGTACAAAAGCTATCCAGATATGGGTACGATGCCGGCTGATAGTGAAGTATAGGCGATAATCTTATCAGCAAAAACCCCAGCGAAGGTGTTGCTACCGCGATAATTAATACAGAAACTATGGTTTGCCTGGCTGTGATAAGTTTTACGGGTATTTTTATTTCGGTAGCGGTATTCCTGCTCCAAAAGTACCAGCCGTAAATATTAGTAATCAGGAAATAGATCTGCAGGCCCATATCGGCATACAGGCGTGATTGCATAAATATAAAAATATAAATACCTACGCTGATTATTGCTATCGGCCAGTTCCATATATTATTCAGGGCCGCTAAAATAACACATAACAGGCCTGTGATTACACCTACAATTTCTAACAAGCTTTGATTTGCCCACCACTGCTGCAGGGCATGAATAATTTGCATGGCTAAAGGTAATAATTAGGCATTACAGATGGCGAGAATATAGGATGCATCAAGTAAAAATTACTACATACTTGTATAAAATTTAATACATTGCTTGTATGGAAAAAAAGAATTGATGTTTTTTGGGGACAGAAATCAGGCTCAATAAGCTGTCTTATGAATGTAATGAATAAGTTATACTTAAGGGTAATCATCTATAATTCATACTCCTTAAAGTTGTTAAGCTTTAATTTATTAATTATTGGGTTAGTTTTTTTGTTACCGTTAAAATAATGGCAACATGTTTGTACATACCAACTCGGTCCTACACTTACCTGTAGAATGAAAACAACATCTACCTATTAAAAATGAATTCTCAGACACCCAAGCTGAAAATTTTTGTTCTTTGTTTTGGGTTTAATCAATAGTTTAAATTAATTAGGGGAAAGGGAGCTTCAAAAGAGCTCTCTTTTTTTTTACTATAATTTTTTACTATGCATGCATAATATTATTTTTACAACAAGCTAATTAACCAAACATGAATTTTGAATTTACCGAAGAACAACTAATGGTGCGCCAGGCCGCGCGTGATTTCGCCCAAAATGAACTAAAGCTAGGTGTAATTGAACGTGATGAACACCAAAAGTTTCCGGCTGAACAAATAAAAAAACTGGGCGAATTGGGTTTTATGGGCTTGATGACATCGGAGCAATATGGCGGCAGCGGCATGGATGCTATATCCTATGTATTGGTAATGGAAGAATTATCAAAGGTTGATGCTTCAGCTTCAGTAGTTATATCGGTAAATAATTCATTGGTATGTTATGGGCTGGAGAAGTTCGGTACTGAGGAACAAAAACAAAAATATTTAATCCCTTTAGCCAGAGGCGAAAAGATAGGCGCTTTTTGCTTATCGGAACCGGAGGCAGGATCAGATGCTACATCACAGCAAACGACTGCTATTGATATGGGCGACCATTATTTACTCAACGGCACCAAAAACTGGATCACTAATGGAAACTCGGCTTCAACATATCTTGTTATCGCACAAACGGACGCGAGCAAAAAGCACCATGGCATTAATGCGTTGATCGTGGAGCGCGGCATGGAAGGTTTTACCATCGGCCCCAAAGAAAACAAAATGGGCATACGCGGGTCGGACACTCACTCGTTGATGTTTACCGATGTTAAAGTACCCAAGGAAAACCGCATAGGCGAAGAAGGTTTCGGCTTTAAATTCGCGATGACGACTTTGGAAGGTGGGCGTATTGGCATTGCATCACAGGCACTGGGGATCGCGTCAGGAGCGCATGAGCTGGCGGTACAATATGCAAAGGAACGCAAGGCTTTTGGTAAAACTATAGCCAACCTGCAATCTATACAGTTTAAACTGGCCGATATGGCGACCGAAATTGAAGCGGCACGTTTAATGTGCTTAAAAGCTGCATGGTTAAAGGATCATCATCTGCCTTATGGGCAGGCGAGCGCCATGGCTAAGCTATTCGCATCAAAAGTAGCAATGGATACCACCATTGAAGCAGTACAGATACACGGCGGCTATGGTTTTGTAAAGGAGTTCCATGTGGAGCGTTTGATGCGCGACGCCAAGATCACGCAGATATACGAGGGCACATCAGAAATTCAGAAGATTGTCATATCGCGCGAGGTGTTAAAATAATCCACTAAGTTTGTATACATTTGAACTCGTATCAGCGGGCATGACGTTTCGACTCACCCCCGACGTCGCTGCGCTGGTCGACCCTCTCTTCCGCTGCGCGGGAAAGAGGGTGAAAACAATTTGTATATAACTGACCTTTAAAATGAAAAAAAAAGCGCTGCTAATAGCTCTATTCTCCTTAATAATTAATGCGGCTTTCGCACAAAAAAAACTTCCTAACGGCATTTGGCGCGGGGTGATCACCAATACATCGGGGCATGATCTTCCTTTTAATTTTGAGGTTAGCGATACCGCCGGGCATCAGCAAATAGTTATTATGAATGGCGCGGAGCGTTTAAAAGTGACTGATGTGAAGCTTATTGGCGACTCGGTATTTATACACATGCCTTTGTTTGATTCGGAGTTTAAATTGAAATTGGTTAGCGACAACTTGCAGGGGAACTGGATAAAACACTCTGCTGATAAGCAATATCTTTTACCGTTTAAGGCTACTGCTAATACTACCTACCGCTTTTTTGCGCCGGGACAGCCGTCAAACCTGAATGTAGCAGGCAGATGGACCGCTATTTTTGGTGATGGCGCCAGCAGGGACACCACAGTAGGTGAATTTAAACAAAACGGCGAAGATGTTACCGGTACCTTTTTAACTACAACCGGTGATTACCGCTTTTTAGAAGGTACAGTTAAAGATGACAGCTTATACTTATCATGCTTTGATGGCGGGCATGCTTTTATATTCATTGCCAAAGTAAACGCTGATAATACATTGACCGATGGTAAGATGTATGCTGGATACTCCGGCTTGGACCATTGGACTGCCTACCGGAATGAAAATGCCAAATTACCCGATGCGTACTCGTTAACGTTTTTAAAACCGGGATATAAAACCATTGCTTTTACTTTTAAGGATACTGAAGGCAATACGGTATCCTTAAATGATGCGCGCTATAAAAACAAAGTGGTTATTGTACAGATATTAGGCTCGTGGTGCCCTAATTGTATGGATGAAACGGCTTTTATTAACGGTGGTTATTATCAAAAATATCATCCTAAAGGGGTTGAGGTTATTGGTTTGGCGTATGAGCGCACACCTGATTTCGCGCAATCAAAAAAGGCTTTGCAGCAGTTAAAAACACATTTTAATATTCAGTACCCGATACTGATAACCGGTTATACTCCAAGCCATGGCGATCCGCAAAAAAGCTTGCCCATGCTGGCTGATTTTAAAGGCTTCCCAACTACCATTATTATCGACAAACAGGGTAACGTGCGTAAGATACATACCGGCTTCAGCGGCCCAGGCACAGGTGATTATTACACCCAGTTTGTTGATGAGTTTGATAAGTTGACAGATAAATTGCTGGCCGAGTAAGTTGGATTATACTTTTTAAGTATTACAACCCCTTCTGTATCGCCTGGTAAACTGCATCCTGTATCCGTGGTCTGATATTCAGGCTGGATAACTTGCTGCCTACAGTCGGGTTTACACGATTTGATAGAAATACATATACCAGGTTATACTTTGGATCAACCCAAACACAGGTACCTGTATAACCTGTATGCCCGTAAGTTTGTGGCGAAGCCAGTTTTGACGGATAATGATGATCTTCCAATGGATCCCAACGATCAAAACCTAAGCCACGGCGACTAACTGCCGACTGCTTAGCAGTAAACAGGTCAACAGTTTGTGGTTTGATATATTGAACGCCACCATAAGTTCCACGGTTCAAAAGCATCTGGTACAATATGCCTAGGTCATTCGCGCTGGCAAATATGCCCGCATTGCCGGATACATTGCCCATTAATGCCGCGGTTTGATCTTCGGTGTAGCCATCCAACAAAGTATGGCGAAAAATCGCATCCTGTTCAGTAGGCACTATTTGCGATGCTGGAAAACGGTAAAGCGGCAAAAAGCCAGCTGTTTTCATACCCAGTGGCAGGTAAAACTGCTGCAATACATATTCATTTAAGGGGATTGAAGTAATGGTTTCAACAATCTCCTTCATCAGTACCATACTTACATCGCTGTAAACATATTGTCCGCGGGTACGGAGCGGTGATTTTAATATGTCCTGCCACATTACATCTTTAAAATAATTCTTCCGCAAAAAATAATTGTCGGAAACCTTTGTGGGATATGCGGCGGATGAATCAATACTGTGGTCGCTTGGTTTTAACTTTTCGTAGGTTGGGATATCGGGCACTAATCCTGCCTGGTGTTCCATCAATTCGCGAACGGTGATGTCGCTTTTGTTAGAATTGCGCACGCCCGGTATATAATCGCCAATGGTTGAATCAAGGGCTATTTTTCCCTCATCATAAAGCCTCATTACCTCCATTGTGGTGGCGGTAACTTTAGTTAATGAGGCAATGTCAAATATGTCGGTTATTTTATCAGGTAGTTGATTGTCATAGGTATGGTAGCCGTATGATTTATTAAATATCACTTTACCATCTTTGGCAACCAATACTACACAACCGGGGGTAGCGTGTGCTGCAACGGCCTCCCGTGCAATATCGTCAATAGCGATCAGGTTGATAGAGTTTACCCCCGCATCTTCCGGAACGGTATATTGCAGGCGGGTTTTAGCTGTAAGAAAACCCATATTAGCCGCATAGCGAGGCGTAAATGTACTGGCAAGCTTTTGGGTGATAGCTACGCCACCAAATATGGCTTGCGCGCTGAAATAGGCTGATACTGGTGTTACCCTTTGGCTCCAGATGATAGGTGCGGTAACCCCATTCAATTTATTAAATGAATCGCCGCTGCCGAACAGGGCAACAATAACCGTTTTTAGTTTTTGTGTTTGGGTGATAAAGTCGATAATCTGCGGATTATTTACATCGGTGCTGTTTAGTTGTACGATAATGGTGTTGTACCATTTCAGATCGGCAGAAAGATCATTAATGTTTTTTGGGCCATTATATAAGTTGCCGTTTATCGCGTCAACTTTAGCGTATTTGTTGAGCAAACTATCAAAACCGGTGGCATATTGGTTGGAGAAGTGTACGCTGGCAATTTTCGCGGTGTTCAGGTTTTGCAGCGGGATGGTAAAATCGGCATTGTTTAATAAAACCGTGGCGCTTTGTACTAAGGCCTCTTCCTGTACATACGCCACGCCCGTCGGTGGGTTTTGCGCGCAGGCGGAGTTAAACAATACAAACGCCGACAAAAATACTATAACAGCATTAACCCTATTTTTTCTCATAAACCTTTTCACCATTAACATACGTTTTTAGCACTTTAACCTTTGGCAGGTCGGCGCCATTTATTTTCATAATATCGTTATCCAGTATCACAAAATCGGCATACTTGCCAACCTCGATGCTGCCTTTTTCTTTTTCCTCGAAATTTGCTTTGGCAGCCCATACAGTTATTCCTCGTAAGGCTTCCATCCGGCTTAAGGCATTCTCTGGCTGAAAGCCATTGGCCGGGAAGCCTTTCAGGTCCTTACGCACAACAGCAGCATAAAATGTGTAAATGGGGTTGATGTTTTCAACCGGGAAATCGGTACCTAGTGGCAACCAGCCATTTTGATCCAGCAATTGTTTATAGGCATAAGCTGTTTTTAAACGCGTAGTACCTAAACGGCTCGCTGCCCAATACATATCAGATGTTGCATGGGTAGGTTGCACCGATGGGATGATATTGTACTGCCCAAACATGTCAATGTCCGATGGTGCTAATACCTGTGCATGCTCTATCCGCCAGCGGCGATCGTTTTTGCCTTTCAACACACTTGCATAAATCTTCAGCATCATTCTATTTGCCGAGTCGCCAATGGCATGGGTAGCTAATTGAAAGTTACTTTTGATAATCTTTTCCGCTATCTGCTGAAAATGTTTGGGATCGCTCAACAAAAATCCTCGCCAGTTTTTTTGGTCAGAATAAGGCTGCAATAAACAAGCCCCACGCGAACCTAAAGCTCCGTCGGCAAACATTTTAAATCCACGAACATCCAAACGTGGCGTTTTAATAATGCCACGCTTGAATAAAAAGTCGTAATTCTCCGGCTTGTCCAATAACAAAACATACATGCGTATTTTTAAGTCGCCTTTATGCTGCATATCGGCTATGGTATTTACCATGGTATACGGCAGGCCGCAGTCGTCAAGAGTGGTTAATCCATCGGCAAAACAATTTCGCTGAGCGGCTAATAAGCCATTTTGCACCACGCTATCGTCTGGCGGCGGTATTTTTCGCCTGATGATGCCTATCGCGTTATCCAATAACATGCCGGTGAGTTTCCCTTTTATAGTTTCAATTTCGCCGCCGGTAATGGTTTGCCCGGGTTTAATTCCGGCAATGTTCAATGCTACCTGGTTGGCAATAGCAGCATGTTCATCAACACGGGTTAGCAACACCGGCCTAACCGGGAATAAGGAGTCGAGTTTGGCTTTGGTAGGAAATGTTTTGTTTTTCCAAAGATTTTGGTCCCACCCATTACCAATTATCCACCCATCAGGATTATGGCGGGCATAGGTATTTATGGTATCAACAATGTCTTCCCAACTGTGGGTATTGGTTAAATCGGCTTGTTGCAGGCCCATGCCATATTCGTAAAAATGGGTGTGGGCATCAATAAACCCGGGATATACAGGATGCCCGCCTGCATCAATCACTTCACGGGCCGAATATTTTTTATCAAGCGTAGCACTATCGCCAACGGCAATAATTTTACCGGCGCTCACTACAAAAGCCTGTGCAGTACTAAAACTGCTATCTACAGTATAAATCAGCGCGTTTTTAACTAAAAGATCGGCATTATATTCCTTTTTTTGTTGGCACGATAGAACAAGAAGGAAGAGGGCGGGCCATAATTTTTTCATAAATGTAGAGCGGTACAAGTTTAAATAAAACTATAAACTATATACAACTGACAAATGATAAAAAAGTTATATTTAATTTAGCATCCAAATACAATTCGTGCATCAATGTATCGTTTTCATGAGAGCCGGATAAGGGAGAAATCATTTTAAATGTCAGATATAATACAACTTTTACCGGATGCCGTTGCCAACCAGATTGCTGCGGGCGAAGTAGTGCAGCGACCTGCATCGGCAGTAAAAGAATTGGTGGAGAACGCTATAGACGCGGGTGCGGATAAGATACAGCTTATATTAAAAGATGCAGGCAAAGCACTGATACAGGTGATCGACAACGGTTGCGGCATGAGCCTTACCGATGCGCGCATGAGCTTTGAGCGCCATGCTACATCCAAAATAAAAAAAGCCGAGGACTTGTTTGCCATTCGTACCATGGGTTTCCGTGGCGAAGCTATGGCATCTATCGCCGCTATTGCGCAAGTGGAGCTAAAAACCCGCAGGCATGAGGATGAATTAGGCACCTGTATTTTAATTGAAGGATCGGAAGTAATAAGTCAGGAAGCATGCTCGGCTAATACCGGTACTTCTATCTCGGTAAAAAACCTGTTTTACAATACTCCCGCCCGGCGCAACTTTTTAAAGAGCAACCCGGTGGAGATGCGTCATATCATTGATGAATTTCAACGGGTATCGCTGGCAAACCCGCAAATATTTTTCTCGCTTCACCATGATGGGCAGGAGGTTTATCATTTGCCAGCATCGCTGTTAAAGCAGCGTATAGTTCATCTGTTTGGCAACAACTATAACCAGCGTTTGGTTCCGGTTGAGGAAGATACAACCATCATTAAACTGCATGGTTTTGTTGGTAAACCCGAGTTTGCCCGTAAGACCCGTGGCGAGCAATTCTTTTTTGTGAATAATCGCTTTATCAAGGATGCATACCTTAACCACGCGGTGTTTACTGCCTATCAGGAGTTATTGCCCGATGAATGCTACCCGATGTATGTTTTATTTATCGAGATAGATCCGTCTAAAATTGACATCAATGTTCATCCAACCAAAACAGAGATCAAATACCAGGACGAGAAATCGATCTATGCCATCATCCGCTCGGCCGTAAAACGTTCTTTAGGTAGATATAATATCACCCCAAGTCTTGATTTCGACCAGGAGAACAGCATCGAACATTTGATAACGCCAAAACCGTTTGAAGAGATTGTTGCACCAACCATCGCCTTCAACCCGGATTTCAACCCTTTTGCAGACGAGAAAAAGGTCAATCGTGAATTGCCACCTGCTTTCAGAACCAGCGGTGAATATCGCAGTTCACCTATTCCTCAAAATTGGGATACGCTTTACGAAATCAGCAAGCGGGAGTCGCCGATTCAGCAAACACTGCATGAGGAGGCTAATATTGAGGTAGATGAGCAGGAGATCACCAAATCGAGCGAACGCCAACTTTTCCAGATCCACAATCGCTTTATACTATCGCAAATAAAATCGGGTTTTATGCTTATAAGCCAGCAGGCAGCGCATGAGCGAGTATTGTACGAGCGTTTTTTACAGCAATTGCAAAGTCACTCGGGTGTTAGTCAGCAGAGCCTATTTCCGCAATCAGTCACACTAAACAGTAGCGATTTTGAGTTATTAAAAGAGCTATTACCCGATGTGCGTGCTTTAGGATTCGATATACGCGAGTTTGGTAAGAACACAGTAGTGGTTGAAGGCATACCTGCCGATTTGAATAATGTTGGCGAAGAACAGTTGTTAGAACAATTGCTGGAAGGCTTTAAAAATAACCTTGCCATATTGAAACTGGATAAGCGCGATAACCTGGCAAGATCGCTGGCGCGCAACGCGGCGATTAAATCAGGCACTAAAATGTCATTAGAAGAAATGAATTTACTAATAGACCAACTTTTTGCCTGCCAAATGCCTAATCTTGCATTAAATGGAAAGCCTGTAATTAGTACCTTTACATTAACTGAATTAATTGAACGATTTGAAAAGTAACCCTGTGGTTATACATAATATTTAAACTGACATGCAATCCCCTTTTGGTAATCTATCTCCGGTTGTAAAAAACCTATTAATCATTACTATACTTTGTTTTTTGCCATCTGTTTTGTTCAATGAGAATATCAACAATATGATCATTACTCATTTCGCGGCTTTTTACATTTACTCGCCGTTTTTTAGGCCCTGGCAAATTATAACCTACATGTTTTTGCATGGGGGGTGGGGGCACATCTTCTTCAACATGTTTGCCCTATTCTCTTTTGGCCCTATAGTGGAATACAGTATTGGCTCAAAACGCTTTTTTACGCTTTATTTTGTTTGCGGTATCGGTGCTATTCTGTTACAGTTGTTGGTACAAGGTATAGAAGTATATCACCTTGTTGGGCATTTTTCCGTACCGGATACACTACAAACCGATGATATGGCGCTGGTCAGTCAATTACGGGAGATTTATTCATCACCTACATTAGGTGCTTCGGGTGCTATATTTGGGGTGTTGATTGCTTTTGGCATGCTTTATCCAAATATGGAATTGATGATTATGTTTATCCCCGTGCCAATAAAAGCAAAATATATTATTCCCGTTTATATTTTAATTGAACTAACTTTAGGCATAGGGCATTTTGGTGGCGATAATGTGGCTCACTTTGCGCACTTAGGCGGGGCGTTGATAGCCTTTATTTTAATAAAAATTTGGGGACTCAAGAGACCAAACAGTTTTACCTAGATCAACGTTTAGTATTAATATAATATGAGTAACAGCTGGCAAAATATACAATCAAAAGTGCTTAAGTCGGATAGTAAGCTTAACCTGCTTATTGCCATTAACGTTGCTGTTTATTTGCTGATCGGTATCCCCTCGGTTTTTGAATGGCTGTTTACTGGTAGCTCGCAAGTTATAACATTTTATTCTAACGAATACCTGGCCATACCGGCCTATCTACCCAAGCTTATCATTCGCTTTTGGACACCACTTACCTACATGTTTATGCATGCTGGTATCTTTCACATCTTGTTTAATATGTTATGGCTGTACTGGCTGGGACAAATATTTGAGGAGTACCTGGGTAAACAACGAATTGTTGGTGTATACCTTTTAGGTGGCTTAGCCGGTGCGCTTTTTTACATACTCAGCTATAACTTTTTCCCGGTATTTGCCGCCGTTTTACCAGTTAGCACCGCTGTTGGCGCATCAGCAAGTGTGATGGCTATTATTGTGGCTACCGCTACCTTACTGCCCGATTATTCTATCCCCTTAATGTTCATCGGCCCGGTTAAATTGAAATGGCTGGCTATTTTTTATGTAGTGCTTGACTTTCTAAGTATCGCTGGCCCTAATGCCGGTGGCGAGATTGCCCATATTGGCGGGGCACTACTTGGCTTTATCTACATCAAACGCCTGCAAAAAGGCAGCGATTGGGTAGGCAACATCGCCAACCTTTTCAAATCGGGTCCTAAACTTTCCAAATTAAAGGTAGTTGCCCGCAGCAATAACAAAAAAATAAACTCCCGCCCAAGGCAGGATGAGGTTGATGTTATCCTTGATAAAATATCCAAGGTGGGTTACGAACACTTAAGCAGCGAAGAAAAAGAAATATTATTCCGCGCCAGTAAAGATGACAATTAAAAAAAACGGACTTGGTTTTTTTGATAAGCTTGTACTGTGGTTAAACTTCCTGCTTTGCGCCGCATTGCTGTTCAGCTACCTTGCCCCCATAACTAACCCATCCAATTTCTGGATTATCGCTTTCTTTGGCCTGGCTTATCCTATTTTATTGGTGGCCGCCCTCGTATTCGCTTTTTATTGGCTGCTACGTAAAAGCATATGGATTTTATTGCCGTTGATAGTTATTGGCATAGGCTGGAGCATGCTGAATAAAAACTTTGGCCTGCGCACGGGCAGTAAACCCGGGATAACCAAAGATTCCAATGCTATACGCATAATGACTTACAATGTGCATGATTTTAAACGCTATGGCGCGAATAATGACACCTCTACCCGAAATGATATATTGGCTATCATAAAACAGGAAAACCCCGATTTAATTGGATTTCAAGAGTTTTATACCCGTAATTATGGGCCATATCATATGGTTAACGCTTTAAAAAAAATTTTAAAAACAAACAGCTATTATCTTGTAGGCTTTGAATCAAACTCGACTGATTCAATAGGCATGGCCATCTTTTCCAAATATCCAATCGTGGCACACGGTTTAATTATGGTGTCTGCTGATAGAACAGACGAAAACCAATGCCTTTACATCGATATTAAAAGATCAAACAAGATCATCCGGTTTTACAGCGTTCACCTGGAGTCGGTTCACTTTCAATCGGAGGATTACAGCTATCTAAAAGGAGTATCAGAGGGAAAACCCAATGTCCATTCCACCAAAAGGCTGGCGACCAAATTAAAAGCAGCTTTTATTAAACGTGCCCGGCAGGTTCTTAAAATTAAAGAGAGTGCCGCTGCATGCCCGTACCCCTACATTATATCTGGCGATTTTAACGACACTCCCAGCTCTTTTGCTGTAAACCAAATGAGTAAGGGCATGAAAAATGCTTTCTGCGAAAAAGGCTCCGGTTTTGGGAAAACATATAACGGCGATTTTCCTAATTTCCAGATAGATTACATTATGGCTAGTCCCGGTTTCAACGTGCTGAATTATGATATTGTAGAAAAGCGCTTATCAGACCATTACCCCGTAATCAGTGACTTGCAACTAAAATAGAGTCAAGAGTTAAGAATCAAGACAATGAAAAATTACGCTGTTATTACTTTTGTCCTGAATCTTGATTCTTAACTCTTGATTCTAAACAACAACCAAAGCCGAAAAAATTGTAAGTTTGCCAGCATGAAGCAGGATTTGTTTGTTTACAACACCTTAACACGCAAAAAAGAGAAATTTAAAGCAATAAATGCGCCGCATGTAGGCATGTATGTTTGCGGCCCCACCGTATACAGTGATGCACACTTAGGCAATTGCCGTACCTATATTTCGTTCGATATTATTTTCAGATATCTAAACCATTTGGGGTATAAGGTAAGGTATGTACGCAATATTACTGATGCCGGCCACCTGGAAGGTGATGCGGACGAGGGTGAGGACAAAATATCCAAGAAAGCAAAGTTGGCCAAATTAGAGCCAATGGAGATCGCGCAAAAATATACCGTGGGGTTTCATGATGTAATGCAGATATTAAATATCCTGCCGCCAAGTATCGAGCCACTGGCTACCGGCCATGTTATTGAACAAATAGAATTGGTTAAAACCATATTGGAAAAAGGTTATGCCTATGAAGTAGATGGTTCTGTTTATTTTGATGTAGAGAAATACAACAGCACCAATGATTACGGTGTTTTAAGCGGACGCAATTTGGATGACCTGTTAACGAATACACGTTCATTAGGCGGACAACAGGAAAAGCGGGGCAAATTGGACTTTGCGCTTTGGATAAAGGCTAAACCCGAAACGTTAATGAAATGGCCCTCACCGTGGAGTGTAGGCTTGCCGGGCTGGCACCTCGAATGCTCTGCCATGAGCGAAAAATACCTTGGCGAGCACTTTGATATACATGGCGGTGGTATCGATCTGATCCCGACGCATCATACTAACGAGATCGCTCAAAACATGGCGGCTTGTGGTAAAACGCCTGCCAACTACTGGGTGCATACCAATATGCTGACGGTTAACGGTCAAAAGATGTCGAAATCATTAGGCAATAGTTTTTTACCGCATGAATTGTTCAGCGGCGAAAATTCTATCCTGAATAAAGGCTACAGCCCAATGACGGTGCGCTTTTTTATGCTGCAAGCGCATTACCGCAGTACGCTTGATTTTAGCAACGATGCGATGGAAGCATCCGAAAAAGGATTTAAACGCCTGATGAATTCATTCGGTTTGCTTAAGGATTTAAAAGCATCTCCTACCACTGAGGTTGAAATAAAATCACTTTCTGATCGTTGTTATGAGGCTATGAATGATGATTTTAACAGCCCTGTGCTTATCGCAGAGTTGTTCGAGGCATCACGGATTATCAATTCGGTTTATGATGGTAAACTAAAAATTGATGCCGAAAATCTGGAATTGTTAAAACAATTAATGAATAGTTTTGTACTTGATGTCTTGGGTTTGAAAGATGAACAGGCAGCAGGCGATGATTTGCCCCAGGTGTTAAACTTTATTGTTAACCTGCGCAATGAGGCAAAAAGCAGCCAGGACTATGCAACGTCGGACAAGATAAGGAATGGCTTGCAACAGATAGGCTTTCAGTTAAAGGATACTAAAGAAGGAACAAACTGGACTAAAATTTAAAAAAATATAAATCTGCACGGGATTAATTCCCATGTTATCACTAAATTTCCCCCTTACAATTCATTATCATATGAGAAAAATATTTTCAGCCGCTGTTATATTAACTTGCTTTGCAAATTTAGCCATGGCCCAAAAGCCCGATCTGGCACATGTAGATAAAGTTATCAAAGCAGAGGATAGCTTTAACAAGTTAGTTGCCCGTAAAGGAATTAAAGATGCTTTTTTAGAAGTTGCAGATATAGAAGGAATAGTTTTTAAACCGAACCCGGTTAAAATAACTGACTTTTATACCAATATTGATAAACAACCAGGTACTTTAACCTGGGAGCCTAAAGTTGCGCGTATATCAGCCAATGGCGATTTGGCTTTTACAGCAGGTCCATACGTTTACCAAAATGGCAAAACGGATGATGATAAAGTATACGGCGATTACGTATCTATATGGCGTACAGATGAGAACAATAAATTAAAATTGCTGATGGATTTGGGTATCCAACACCCGGAACCTGAGCAAGATGCTATCACCGATTTTCAGGAGCCTGATTCATCAAAGCTGGTTGCGCCAAGTAAAGATCCATTCAACGGTAAAAGCGTAATACTGGCTACCGATAAAATATTTAATCATTCATTATCCATATCAACTTTAGCAAGCTATAAGGAGTTTTTAAGCCCTGAAGGCCGTTATTATTTCCCGGGCTTTGAACCAATGGTTGGCCAGGATAGGATCATGAAATTTATTGATAACGAGGCTATCACTATCACAGCTGAGACTACTGATGCTGGTCGCTCAACCAGTAATGACCTTGCTTATAGCTATGGAACTGCTCGTATAACCAAAGGACAGGTTGTTAGCAATTACAACTATGTGCGTATTTGGGAAATTGACAAAAATCACAAATGGGATATTCTGTTGGAAGTATTCTCAGCAGTTGAAAACGATTAATAACTGTAGAATTAAAAAAGAAGAGGGATGATTCTTGCGAATCATCCCTCTTCTTTTTTAGGGGCGAAATTTTGCCGTATTGAACCTTTGTCATTCTGAGCGCAGCGAAGAATCTTCTAAATCATGCATAGCTCGCCTTGCAGATCGAAGAAGATTCTTCGCTGCGCTCAGAATGACAAATAGGAAATATATTTTCTAGAACAACCCCTCTATAATATCATCAGTTGATAAGCCATCCGCCTCGGCATGATAACTACGCACTATGCGGTGGCGAAGGATGGGTTTGGCAATCGCCCGCACATCTTCAATATCCGGCGAATATTTGCCGTTAAGCACAGCATGGCATTTAGCGCCCAGGATTAAATATTGCGATGCGCGCGGGCCTGCACCCCAATTTAGCAAACGTTTTATCTGAGGGGCTGCAAATTCGCCATTAGGGCGGGTTTTGGCTACCAGCTTAACCGCATACTCCAATACGTTATCAGTAACGGGGATATTGCGCACCAACTGCTGAAAATAAACGATCTGCTCAGCGTTTAAGATATGGTTAACCTTTGTTTGATTTGAGCTGGTGGTATTTTTAACTACTTGCAGTTCCTCTGCAAATGACGGGTAATCTAACGACACGTTAAACATAAACCTGTCTAACTGGGCCTCTGGTAAAGGGTATGTACCTTCCTGCTCTATTGGGTTTTGCGTAGCCAGAACGAAAAAAGGTTTTGAAAGCTGGTGTGTTACACCTGCCGCGGTAACGGCCTTTTCCTGCATTGCTTCTAGTAAAGCGGCTTGTGTTTTTGGTGGTGTACGGTTAATCTCATCAGCTAATATGATGTTAGAAAAAACCGGGCCGGGTATAAATTTGAAATTCCTGTCCTCCCCCAAAATCTCTGAGCCAATAATATCTGATGGCATCAAATCCGGGGTAAACTGTATCCTTTTAAAATCCAGATCGAGTACCTGGGCAACGGTTTGCACCAGCAAGGTTTTAGCCAAACCGGGTACACCAACCAATAAGCAATGCCCATTGCTGAAGATGGAAATCAGGACGAATTTAACCACTTCGTCCTGGCCGATAATAACTTTACCTATCTCGGCGCGCAATTCCTTGTAGGCCTTGTTTAAAGCGTCGGCGGCTTCAACATCCGATGGGTATTGCATAAAAGTATTATTTAGTGGCGTTAGCTTGTACTGGTGCTGGTGGAGTAGCCCAACCTTTTAAATCAGAGCAAGTGTTAAATTCCGGATCGATCTTGATATAAGTTTCTTTCCTTCTTTTTTCAAACCATTGGCTTACCGTACGGTTGGTTTTATCATTTAAGGCAGCCGCCTGTAGCTTAGGATAATCCTGGCCTAAATTAGCCTTATGCGCATCGGTAACTGATTTTAGATATAAAATCTTATAGCTTTTTTTACCGGCATTATCCGTAAACAATTGTGGTTTTGAATAACCGCCAATTTTCATCGTATCAATAACCAATGCGATTTGTGGATCGAGCTTATCACTTGGAATAATGGTACTCCTGTTTTGTACATCCTCAGCATTCAGCAACATACCACCATTAAATTTGGTTTCCTTGTCATCTGAATAAAAAGCTGCCGCACTTGAAAAGTTTATTTTATTGTTTGTCATTAAGTCATTGTAAACACTATCAGCTTTAGCCTTGGCCCGGTTAAGGCTCGCTTGTGTAATTGCAGGGATAATTAAGATATGCCTAACATGTACCTGCTCTCCGCGTCGTTCAATCACCTGTAAAAAGTGAAAACCGAAGTCGGTTTCAAATACCGGTGAAATCTCGCCCGCTTTTAGCTTAAATGCCCATCCGGCAAAGTCCTTAACGTAAGAGTTACGATCAGCAAAACCTAAATCACCACCATCTGGCGCTGAGCCTGGATCTTGCGAATATAAACGCGCCAACGTACCAAAATCTTCACCAGCTTTTACACGTGTGCGTAAGTCCTCGGCCTTTTGGCGGTAAAAAGCTTTTTCGTCTTTGTTCAATTTTGGCTGAAAAACAATTACGCCAACTTCAACTTCTTTGTTAAATGTGGGCAAACTATCTTTTGGCATTTTGTTGTAATAATTTTCAACGTCCTGCGGGGTAACGTTTAACTTTTCAGTTATTTTGGCCCTCATTTTATCGGCAACCAATGCTTCTTTAATGTCCGGGCGAATCTCATCCTTATATTGGATAACTGAACGGCCCAGGAATTGCTCAAGCCTGTCTTGGCCACCAGCTCTTTGGGTCATGGTACGCATGCGGCGATCAACCTCATTATCAACCTCGTCATCCTTAACCTCAATACTATCAATTATGGCTTGTTGCGCTAATATTTTTTGTGCTAATAGTCCGTGTAATATCTGGCATTTAATGTCCTGGTTAGGAGCACCGCCCTGCGCCAGGTAATTGGCGTATGATAATTCAATATCGGATTGTAAAATAATATTATTGCCTACAACCGCTGCTATTTTATCAAGTGTGTGCTTTGGAGCACTTGCCATTGCCAGGCTGTCTTTATTTTGTGCGCTGGCTATTGATACTGATAAACATATCCCCAGGATGGCTAACCCAATTTTTCTCATGTATATTTCTGATGCTAAATAGTATGCGGACAGTATCCGCTTAAAAAATCAAATTTCGGTAAAATTTATTAAAAATAGTGGGTTTAAATTTTAGCCAGCTATAATTATGCGAATATGCCGATAAAGCTTGAAACTGTTTAACTACTTTTGGTTAAAATTTGTTAAAGTGAAAACCGAAAATCCAGCAGCGCTGCATTTTATATTGCAGGATGATATATTTTTATTAAACCAGGACCGGGAAGCGTATAGCTCCACGGGTTTACCCCTGGAACAATCTGTATCACAGGCTGAACCCCTGGTTGTTGTAGAAACGAAACAAGTTGAGTTTAATTATTTAGGTGGCAACAAAAAAAACTTCCTGATTACGGTTCACTATCCCGGTATCGATTTTATGGCTTATGCGCATTTAACGGCCCTGCAAAACACTTTAAAACGTTTGGGTTTTGAGCTGGATGATGTAGCGATCTTAAATATAGCAAATCACATCGAAGCGGATCATGACACTATATCAAGCTTTTTCAACCCTAAAAAAATGCTCTTGATGGGTAAAAGCGCATGTCCAAAAAATATTTCTTCCCTTAAATTGAACGAGCAGCAAACACAAGGCAACTGCGCAATGTTATTCAGTTTTAGTTTTGATGAGATGATGGACAGCAACGATTATAAAAAAGCTTTCTGGGAGCAAATGAAATTGCTGTAATCTGCGTTTATCTTTCTTTATTCTTGAATCTTATATCTTGACTCTATCCATCATGCAACAGTTAGTTTTTGCAACCAATAATGCCCACAAGCTGGAAGAAGTAGCCGCCAAAATTGAAGGCAAAATAAAATTATTAAACCTGACCGATATTGGCTGTATTGAAGAGATTGACGAAACCGGCGCAACCTTTCGCGAGAACGCCTCATTAAAGAGCAGGTTCATTTACGATAAATACCACATCAATTGCTTTGGCGATGACAGCGGCCTGGAAATTGAAGCCCTAAATGGCGAGCCGGGCGTATTTTCTGCCCGTTATGCAGGCGAGCATGGCAACCATGCTGCAAATATTGATAAAACACTTGCCGCCCTAAAAAACATTACTAACCGTAAGGCTAACTTTCGCACGGTTATATCGCTGATATGGAATGGCGACGAGTATTTTTTTGAAGGTGTAATAAACGGTACCATCCGAAATGAGCGGATCGGAACGGCAGGGTTTGGTTATGATCCAATTTTTCAGCCAGATGGCTATACCAAGACTTTTGCCGAGATGAGTTTAGCGGAGAAAAACAAAATCAGCCACCGCGCTATCGCCATGGCTGATTTACTTGATTTTTTAAAGAGAGTTTAAAACTCTACATGCATCCTTAACGAAAACACATTTACCGGCCCTCTGCTGGCATTATAAGCCGGGTTCAGGATAAACTGGTAATCCGGTGTTAACCATAATTTCTTTTGGTAAGCGTTAATCTTATAATAAAACTCTGCTACCATTTCGGGTGCATAATTTAGTTTACCATCGCCTATAATAAATCCATATCCGCCATCAGCTAAATAGTTGCGATGTTCTGACGATAAGCCATCACCTATAAAAGCTAATCCGATTTCATCATCCGGGCGTTTCCATGATGTGCCTTTTAATTCAGCGCCAAAGCTTATTGAGCGGTCGATCTCGGTAAAAAACCAGGTTTCAGTATGACCGTCATTCCAACTTGCGCGGGCAAATACGCCAAGATCACTGGTCAGGTATTGATCTGCACTAATACCAAAACCTACTTTGTGTCTGCCATAAGCCTCGGTTGAATCTACATTTGGTGCTTTCGGATTTTGTGCGATGGCTTGGTCGTAATTACCAAATTTTCCATTATTTAAATAACCCAATAACCGCACTGTACCTTTTTGTCCGCCGATAGCATAACGCCTTTCATACTCAATATTCTGTGTATTGGCATGCAATATTTTAGCATCCCATACCGAGCCGTTTGCCTGTGTTACCACCATTGTAAACGAAAAACGCAGTGTCCAGTCTGGCTGGCCTAGTTCGGTGTATAGTCCTAATACATAGCCACGGGTGTTAGCGGCATAATCCCAGGCACCGTTATCCATTAAGGCCCAGTTCATAAATTGCATCCGTGGGTCGTGACTGAATTGATTGTTATCAAAAAAATCTGCCAAAGCGTATTTACCGGCGGCTATAGAAAAATAACGCTTGCTTTTTAAACCAGCTATCTGGTTTTGATCATCGGTAATGGTATCTTTTTCTTTCCCCCACTCAAATGTTTGGCGCAGGTAAAGCCGCGCTATATAAATGGCTGGTTGTGTACTGCCAACCCTATAAACTTCGCCGTTTGGAAAAGCCGCGATACCAGTAGTTTTACTTAATCCGCTACCGCCTGATATTTCCGGATTAAAAACAATGTCGGCACCTTTCCATAATCTAGCATCCCCAAATAAGGTGCTGGTTATGGATGTTTGAGTTTCCCCCAAAGGTGATAAACTATTCAATCCTGAATAAGAAGCACTAAATGGCGGCTTGTCCTGTGTAATAGTAGTTTCCTGAAAGTGCAGACTGTAGCGCTGTTGTTTAACAGTATCCTGTGCAAGCACATATTGTGCAGATAATAATGAGATTACTATAAGGGTTAAATATTTTTTCATAATGAGTGTTTAAAAAAACAACCAATTTAATCAAGCCTAACATTATTTTTAGACTAGCCTAAATTTATTATTTTTCATTAGAATTCTGTGTAAATAAATTTCCTGTTTTAAATAGCCTGTGTTTATTCATAATGCAGTCTTACAAAAAACCAAGCTAAATATTAGGGTTAAAAATTATTGTATATGATTTTAGTTTATAGCCACTGACTGAATTTATTAATGAACCAGTTTTTTATCATTTGTGTTAGCAGGCAATAGCAGAATAAAATACCTATTAACCATGGGAAAAAGCTTAACGGTAACGCCACCAGCTTAAATGCCGATGCGATAGGTGAAAATGGCAATGCAATGCCTATCAGCATAATCAACGATGTAAGCGCCACTACCGGGGTAGCTGCCCAGCTTTGTATAAATGGTATCTTACGGGTACGTATCATGTGCACAATCAGCGTTTGCGATAGTAAGCTCTCCACAAACCAACCGGTTTGAAAGAAATCTGCATGTGCTGTAGAGTTAGCTTTAAATACATACCACAATACCGCGAAGGTGGCATAATCAAAAATAGAACTAATAGGGCCAATATAGATCATGAACTTACTGATACCGCTGGCATCCCATTTACGGGGCTTAATAATATAGTCGTCGTCCATTTTGTCCCATGGGATAGAGATCTGCGAAATATCGTACAATAAATTATTTATCAAAATCTGGATAGGCAGCATTGGCAAAAATGGCAACAGCGCGCTGGCACCCAGCATACTGAACATATTGCCAAAGTTGCTGCTAGCCGTCATTTTAATATATTTAATGATGTTACCAAACGTACGGCGACCATAAATAACGCCTTTGCGCAATACCATCAGGTCTTTCTCCAGCAAAATAATATCGGCACTTTCTTTGGCAATATCTACCGCGGTATCAACAGAGATACCCACGTCGGCATCCCTTAAAGCCGCGGCATCATTAATACCATCGCCCATAAAACCAACGGTGTGGCCTTTGGCCTGTAATACTTTTACTACCCTTGATTTTTGTAACGGACTTAACTTAGCCAATATGCTTATATCGTCGATGCGGGCGGTAAGCTCCTCATCGCTCATATTTTCCAGGTCCTTACCCAGCAAAATATTAACAACCGGGATACCTACATCTTTACAGATTTTTTTAGTAACCACTTCGTTATCGCCGGTTAGCACTTTAATGCTGATGCCTAACTTGTGCAATGCCTCGATAGATGGTTTGGCCGATGGTTTTGCAGGATCAAGGAAACCCACAAAACCGGTTAATATCATGTTGCTTTCGTCGGCAACGGTATAGGTAAGCGGCCTTTCGTCGTATTGCTTAATGGCAACCAGTAATACCCTTAACCCCTCTTCATTTAATTTACGGGATGTTTTAAGGATAGCTTCCCTGGTTTTTTCATCCATAGGGATGATCGCGTCGCTCTTTATTTGCAACTGATTGTCTTCACCCGGATCAAAAGCATGGGTGCATAAATCAAGCACTTCTTCAACTGCGCCTTTACAAATCAACAGGTGCTTATGATTTTTTTCTTCGAGGATAACTGACATTCGCCTGCGCTGAAAATCAAAAGGGATTTCATCTACTTTTTCAAAGGCTTCTCCCTCTTTAAGGCAGTCATGCAGTTCTACATGCTCCAGTACCGCCAAATCCAGCAGGTTTTTAAGCCCGGTTTGGTGATAACTGTTTAAGTAGGCCCATTTCATTACCTCATTATCCTCGTGGCCGAAAACATTTAAATGGCGTTCCAGAACAATTTTGTCCATGGTTAATGTGCCGGTTTTATCGGTACATAAAATATCCATGGCGCCAATGTTTTGTATGGCGTTTAAGCGTTTAACCACCACCTTGCGTTTCGACATGTTAACCGCGCCTTTAGCCAGGTTGGCGGTAACAATCATCGGTAACATTTCAGGGGTTAAACCTACCGCTATGGATATACCGAAAAGCAAAGCCTGTAACCAATCGTGTTTGGTAAAGCCGTTAATTAAAAACACCAGGGGTACCATTACCAGCATAAACCTGATCAGTAACCAGCTTACACTGTTTACGCCTTTGTCAAAACTAGTTTCGGCACGTTTGCCCACCAATGATTTTGATAGTGAGCCGAAATAAGTTTCGCTGCCGGTATTTACTACGATGGCATGCGCGGTACCGCTAACTACGTTGGTACCCATAAAGCAAACATTATCCAAATCAAGTGGCGACATTTTGTCGGCCTTTTTATTAGCCGCGTCTGTTTTTTCAACAGGTAATGCCTCGCCGGTTAATATGGCCTGGCTCACAAATAAATCCTTCGACTGCATAATGCGCACATCCGCAGGGATCATATCCCCAGCTGAAAGCAAAATAATATCACCGGGAACCAATTGTTTAATGTCAATTTCTTCTCTGCCAGTTTGCTCACGCAAAACGGTAGCCGTTGTCCTAACCATAGACTTTAGCTTCTCAGCCGCCTGGTTACTGCGGAATTCCTGCACAAAGCGCAGCATGGCGCTTAGTATCACCATAATGGATATTACAGCAACCGTGGTATAATCTCTGTCGGCAGGAGCCTGAATAATTACGTCGGTAATTAGGGAGATGATAGACAGCACCACTAATACACCAATAAAGGGGTTTAAAAAAGCTTCAAAAAATTGCACATACCATTTGGGCGCTTTTTCATGCGCAACCTCGTTTAAGCCATAAGTGTGCAAACGATCTTTTACCTCCGCCGGCGAAAGGCCAAGCTCATGACTTTGCAGGTTGAAAAGGTAATTCTCTTTACCCTGGCCTGAAACTTGCTTAATTTTTAATGCTGATGCGGTGCTGAACTCTGTAGATTGATGACCGTTGTTTTTACCTAAAGCGGCTTTTAATTTTTCTCTCTTAAGCATAGTAATGTTAATTACCCGTGGCCGGGCAGCTTAAAAGAGCAGACCTGGTTAGCGGGAGTTTTGTAATAAATGATATGAGCTTCGACTCGGACCAGTATCCATTTTGTTTGTTTTTTAATATTTCTGCGAAGATACGTTTTTTAATTGTGCAATGGGATTGCATTATTTTTTACACTGTTTGCAAATGCCTTTTACCACTAAATTCATTTCTATTGATGTAAAATCATCGGGCAATAATACTTCCGGGATTTTACTGTTTGGGAGGCAAAAAGTTTCTTTACAAACGATGCAATTAAAATGCACATGTAAATCATGATGTTGCCCCTCATCACAGCCGGCGGCGCATATAGCATATTTAGGTGAACCTGTACCGTCATCTATTACGTGTATTAGGCCCTTTTCAACAAAAGTTTTTAATGTGCGGTATATGGTAATTCTATCGGCAGGTTGCAGGCTTTTTTCAATATCAGTTAAGCTGGCGGCGGATTTTTGTTTCAATAGCGATTCCAGTACCAAAATGCGCATTGCAGTTGGATTGATTTTTTTATCTGTCAGCTTTAGTTCAGTGCTTACATTCATAATTAAATCAATTATGGGCTATCAATCCGCAAATTTAAGTTTTACAATTTAAATACAGTGTAAAGTTTTGTTTAACTCATGCTACCACATTCCATAAAAAACTGTTGCAAATAGATTTCCATAAACGTATGGCGCTGTTCGGCAAGTTTTTTACCGGTATCGGTGTTCATCTTATCTTTCAGCAAAAGCAGTTTTTCGTAAAAATGGTTAATGCTGGGTGCTGTAGTATTTTTATATTCCTCCTTACTCATATCAAGGTTAGGTTTTATTTCGGGGTTATATATTTCCCGACCTTTAAAGCCACCGTAGCTAAACGCACGGGCAACGCCAATTGCGCCAATAGCATCAAGCCTGTCGGCATCCTGTACAATACTTAATTCGGCTGATTGAAAGCCTAACTTATCAAAACCTGATTTGAAGGATATGTGGCGTATGATTTGTTGAACATGGATAATGACATGCTCATCTACATTGATACTGTGCAGGAAGTTTCCGGCAGTTGCAGGGCCAATTTCCTCATCGCCATTGTGAAATTTGCTATCGGCAATATCATGCAAAAGGGCAGCGAGTTCAACCGTTAACAGGTCACAATATTCAGTAGCGGCAATTAGTTTCGCGTTGGTATGTACACGGTGGATATGCCACCAATCGTGCCCGCCTTCGGCATTTTGGAGGGTGGTACGTACAAACTGAACGGTTTTATTAATTATTTCAGGTTTATTCATTATTCAATAATATCTGCAAAGATATTATTGTTAGCTTACTTTAGCCATATGAGGTGCTCCCTGGGGCTTGGTATCGATCAAATCAGCTACTTCGAAACCTAAAACTTCCGCTATCTGAAAAAGTCGTTCAACGGTTATTTTAGTATAACCAAGTTCAATTTTACTGTATGCATTTTGCGAGATAGCCAGCTTTGCGGCCAAATACTCTTGTGTGTAATTACGGTATTCTCTTTTGTTCCGGATATTAGCCGCAATAGCTTTTATCTTGAGATTTAATCCCTCATTCATAAATACTACAATTGTTATTGCGAGTATTTACGAAAGTATTGTTTAAACGGTTTTTGAATTAAGAAATATTATAATACTTAAGGGCGGGTGCTCATTTCAGCAAGTATGGCCCTTAAAAACTCAGTAGGGTGTTGTGAGCCAATAATATACACCAGGCCATCCCGGTCTGTTAAGTGTATAGCCTCTTTGCCCCCAGTATAAAAACGAATGGTTCCTTTACTATGCAGGTTATAAACCGGGTTATTAAACAGGTAGCGGCTATACTCGCCTTTTTCTGCTTTAACGATGCTGTTTAAATCGATTTTTACAAGGCGGGTAGTCCACAAACCATCAAGCAAAATGCTTTTATTAATAACACGTGTGCGGAAGTGTAGTAGGAAACCCATAATGATAGAAATAACCAAAATGGCAAAACCTACCACCACCAATAAAGCATTAGACCGCTGATCGGTAAAAAAGTAGGCAGCAAAACAAAACATCGACATTACCAGGCGTATGGTAATAGGAATAAACTCCCTGCCCAGGTATTGTTTTTCAATAAAATCGGGTTTATCGCTCATGTTTTAATTAATTCGAATATAGTAACTTTTTTAGTGTTTTTGCTCACTTTGTAATGTTCGCTGCTACGGTAACCGGCAAGCCAAATGATGTCGCCATTGCCGTTTATCAGCAAAGGTATCTGTGTTTTTTGGTGTACCGGTATTTTCTGATCGATGAAATAATCACTCAGTTTCTTCCTGGTTTTCATCCCCAGCGGGTAAAAATAATCGCTTTGCTGCCAGGCGCGGATGGTTAGCGGGTAAACCAGCAAATCAGCATCAATGCTTACGGCTAAAGGGTTATCTTTTACAATAAGCGGACTATCATCATGCAGTAGAGTTATTTTGTAGTTATTATAATTAACCACATGGTTATTTTGATTGATAGTTATTTCAGCCGGGTGATCCGTTTTTTTGACGAGGATGATATTTTCCCGGTCGAGTATCAATCTATAACCTAAACTTTCAAAAACTCTGCCCGAATGTTTATCCAACGAAGCGATCAAATCATTAACCGTCGTTTCATTAAAACCATAAGGTTGCAACAGGTTAAATAACAGTAATCGCTTAGGCTCTAATTTCTTCACGGCTTCCAATGGCAGATGAATTTCATCGCCCTGTTGAATAAACAGGTCTTTCTTTAACTCTGATAGCTTTAATTCCAGCAGCGTTTCCATTTCCCTGAAATGCTGCAAATTGCTTTCGAATGTTTTTTCCAGCCCGGGGTTTAGTTCTTTTAGCTTGGGGATAACTTCGTGGCGTATTTTGTTTCGGGTGTATTTTACAGATGAATTGGAACTGTCTTCCACATATTGCAAACTGTTTTGTTGAATTAATTGCTGAATAGCCTCCCGGTTCAGGAATAATAATGGCCTCACCAGGTCGCCGTTTTTAGGTAAGATGCCATGTAAACCAGCTATTCCTGTGCCACGGGTAAGGTTTAACAATATAGTTTCAATCGTGTCGTTCTGATGGTGCGCAAGTGCAATAACATCATAACCATGCTGTTGCTTAACTTGTTGAAACCACTGATAGCGTAAATCGCGGGCTGCCATCTGGATGGAGATCTTGTGGTTGGCGGCGTAGTCCGTTGTGTCAAAGTTGATGGTGTAAAACGGCACACCAAGCTGTTGGGCAAGGTTTTTACAAAACTCCTGATCAGCAATGGCATCATCGCCGCGCAACTGAAAGTTACAATGAGTAATGCTAAAATTATACCCGGCCGCTTTTAACAGGTGCGCCATTAAAACAGAATCCATGCCGCCGCTTACCGCGGCAAGCACTTTGCCGGCAGGTTTGAACAGTTTGTTTTGTTCAATAAAATCAGTAAATTGTTTAACCGGCAGCATTCATCAAAATTATTAATTTAATAACCCCAACAAAAAACTAATTTTGCCATTGTGAGTAAATACGTTATAATTTTTTTATTACTGCTGACGGCGGGCAATGTTATCGCCCAAAAAAAAGCGTCAAAAGTAAATTTAATTTCATCTAGTAAAAGCCAGGGTGTTAAGATCAATGGCCTGGATGTGATTAAGGTATACAATGGCATCTGGAGCCAGGACCGCACCCGCATGAGTTCGGATAGTGCCTACTTTTATCAAAGTGCTAACGCATTTGATGCTTTTGGCCACGTAGCCATCAATCAGGGTGATACATTGAATATTTACTCAGACAAACTGAATTATAATGGTAACACCAAAGTTGCCATATTAACCGACAACGTGAAAATGGTTGATAAGGAAGCAACCTTAACCACCAACTTTTTCAATTATAATACGGCTACCCGCATTGGTACTTATACTAATGGTGGTAAGCTGGTGAGTAAAACTAATACGTTGATAAGCCAGAACGGTTATTATTTCGCGGGTACACATGATGCTTATTTCAGATATAATGTGGTTTGTACCACTAATGACGCGATGATTTATACCGATACCATGCGCTATAACTCGCAAACACGTATAAATTATTTTTATGGCCCAACCCGTATTTATGGTACCAAGGATAAGGATACCCTTTTAACTGATAATGGTACTTATAACACCATAGTTGAGCAGGCGCTGTTCACTAAGAATAATTTATATAAACAAGGCACTAAATCATTAACCGGCGATACCTTGTTTTATGACAGGCTGAAAGGTTACGGGCGATCTGTTAAACACGTTACTTTTAATGATGATGAGCAGAAAATTACAATTAAAGGTGGCTTGGGTACTTATTTTAAGAAGAATGATCTGACAATAGTTACCCGCGACCCATATGTGATTTTGGTTACAGAGAATTCAGATTCGACTAAAAAGGATACTTCAAAAGTTTTGCCGCCTCCGCCGTTAACTAAAAAAGATCTTAAAAAGCAGTTAGCCGATAATAAGACTAAAGCTGAGGCTGGTAAACTGCCGGGGCAGCAACAATTGATTAACCAGGTAAATAGCAAACTGACCATGCCGGTCATCGATTCATTCCGGAAAAAGACGCCGAACAAAATGAGTGTGGACTCAGCCGGGAAAATACTATCGGCACAAAGCAAAAAAATAAGTATGCCTGATCTGGGTAAAATAAAATCGAGCATAAAGAACTTGCAAAAAGGCAAGTTGGACACTAACGAAATTGTAACGAGTAAGCCGCAGATTATACCCAAGGACACAAGCAAGGTTAAAAAGGATTCGGTTTATATGTCGGCGGATACGATAGAGACGCGGATACTGACATATAAAGAACTTCTTGTGCTACAGGAGCAGGAACGATTATCACATATTAGAGACACCACGATTAAAAAAACGCCATCTATTGTTTATAAGGTTGCACCTAAGTTTTTGAGTATAGATGCGCCAAAAATTGCAAGGGATACCAGCTATCACCACCGGGATTATTTTGGGCGCCCGAAACCTAAGCCAGTAGTGCAGGCAAAGCCGAAGAAGGACCAGATTATAGCCAAGAGCAAAAAGGTTATTAAAATTGATTCCACGTTTTTAGACCGGAAAACAGTATTGAAGGATACTGCCAGAATAAGGATATTGTATGCCTTCCACAGTGCGAAAATATTTAAGTCGGACTTGCAGGCTAAGGCAGATTCCATGTTTTACAGTAACAGCGACTCCACCGTACGATGTTATACCAAGCCTATGATCTGGACGCAGGGCTCGCAACTATCCGGAGATACCGTTAATCTTATCATGAAAAATAAAAAAATAGATAAGATGGATATGTATCCTAATGCTTTTATTGTAAATATTGAGAAAAATGATTCCACGCATTTTAACCAGGTTGGCGGTAAGAAAATGCGGGGCTTTTTTAAGGATAATAAATTAAGCCGTGTGTACTTTGACGGCAATGTGGAGTGTATATACTTTGTGCACGACAGTACAACCCATTTAGTTACGGATATGCAGCGGTCATTCGCGAGCAGGATGCGCTTAAACTTAAAGAATAACGAGGTAACCGACCTTGCCTTTTTAACCAAGCCGGATCACCGTTATATACCTATTGAAAAGGTTAAGGATGATGAAAAGATATTAAAAGGCTTTATATGGAAACCGAAGGACAGACCAATATCGAAAGAATCGGTACTGCCATCATACAATAAATTGCGTGATACCACTACCAAACATGTTGCCGGGGCACCTCGCCCTAAAAAGATGTATTCGGGGAAAGATAAAGCTATCGACAAGGCTTTACCGGGTGTAAAAGCGGCGGCAGATAGTGTATTGAACAAACAACCCGGAGGTTTACCAAATGGTTTACCCGGAACTAATAGCAAAGCTGATAGCACCGCTAAACAAACACCGGTTATTAAACCTGCTGTGATAAATGCGAAGAAGGATTCAACAGGTGTTAAACCAATTAGTTTGGGGCCACCGGTTAACGCGAAAAAGGATACTGTAAAGTAAATTTCGCCCTCAAAACATATCGAATGAATGTGTTTTGCATTGATAAAAAATCTTTCACAAAACACTTGGAAATTAGCGACTTTGTGTTTAACTTAGTGTAACCAATTTGCAAACCTAAATTGCAATAAAAAAGATAAACCAGGAGAAATCGTTATGAAAAAGAAATCTACTGTAGTTAATCAGCCGGATAAGACTGAAGCTATCAAGCCAGAAGTGTTAATGCCACAAAATCACATTCAAATTAACCATTCAGCGCACTCACTATGCGATCATTCGCATGGCCGGTCGAAATTTGCGTTTGGCAGCGACCGAGGGCCCGCATTTTTTTAACCGGGCGTTTACTGCGTGATCAACCTGTCTTCAAAAAATAAGAACGGCAGCTGGTTTTGTATGCCCTTCATTTTCCAGATGGGGCCTTGCTGGCAATAAAGGACAATGTTGATCTGCTGATCCTGCTTTTTTTCGTATTCGGCTAAAACTTGCAGGCATGAACCGCATGAGGTAATCGGTTTAGTGATCGTGAACTCATCAGAATGTGCCGTTATAGCCATCGTAACGATTGGATCGTCGGGATGGTTGGCGCCCCAATAAAACAGCGCTACGCGCTCTGCACATAAGCCTGATGGATAGGCTACGTTTTCCTGGTTACTGGCATGTATAATTTTTCCGCTTTGCAACTGCATAGCCACCCCCACTCTAAACTTTGAATATGGTGAATGTGAGTTTTTTAGCGCCTTAACGCTTTCAAGGCAGAGGTGTTTGTCGGATGTATTGAGCTCGTGCAGGTTATCGTACTCCTGAAAAGCTATTTTTATTTCGTGATTTACCATTTATATATCCCCGTAAAATTGTGGGGGATACAAGATAGGTAAAAATTTAATTAAGATGCAATAGCTAATTACACTGCTACATCAAGCGTCACACTTTCCAAATCCTCAGCCACTAATGGATTGATACTTTCATCATCCTTTTCAACACGCAGGTTATTTACAATGTGTTGTTGACGGGTTGGGGTATTTTTGCCCATGAAGTATTCTAATAAGCCTTTGATGTTGGCATCTTTAAGGATAACCGGGTCAAGGCGGATGTCTTTTCCGATGAATAAACCGAATTCTTCGGGCGAGATCTCTCCTAAACCTTTAAATCGGGTTATTTCGGGCTTGGTGCCTAACTTGGCTATGGCGTTGCGGCGCTCTTCGTCACTGTAGCAATAAATAGTTTCCTTTTTATTACGCACACGGAATAGTGGCGTTTGCAGGATGAACACGTGCCCAGCCTTTACCAAATCCGGAAAAAATTGCAGGAAGAAGGTCATTAACAGCAAACGGATGTGCATACCGTCTACATCGGCATCGGTAGCTATTACAATGTTGTTGTAGCGTAATCCATCCAAACCATCCTCAATATTTAAAGCATGTTGCAGTAGGTTAAATTCCTCATTTTCGTAAACTACTTTTTTGGTTAGTCCATAGCAGTTTAGCGGTTTTCCTTTTAGACTGAATACCGCCTGGGTTTGCACATCGCGCGATTTGGTGATGGAACCGCTGGCCGAGTCACCTTCGGTAATGAATAGGGTGGTATCCTGCTTGCGTTCGTGGGTGTCTTCAAAATGCAACTTGCAGTCGCGTAGTTTACGATTGTGTAATGATGCTTTTTTGGCTCGTTCGTTAGCCAGCTTTTTAATACCTGCAATATCTTTCCGTTCCCGTTCGGATTGCATAATGCGTTTAAGCAGTGCATCAGCAGCGGCTGGGTTTTTATGCAGATAGTTGTCAAGTTCTTTCTTAAGAAAGTCATTGATAAACCCACGGACAGATGGCCCGTCTGGTCCAATGTTTTGCGAGCCTAATTTGGTTTTAGTTTGCGACTCAAATACAGGTTCCTGAACTTTGATGGCGATGGCCGCGACGATAGACGCGCGTATATCCGAAGCGTCAAATTCCTTTTTATAAAACTCACGGATGGTTTTTACCACCGCCTCGCGGAAAGCCGCCTGGTGAGTACCGCCCTGTGTGGTGTGCTGCCCGTTAACGAATGAATAATATTCTTCGCCGTATTGCTGGCCGTGGGTCATGGCTATCTCAATATCTTCCCCTTTCAGGTGGATGATTGGGTAGCGTATATTTTCTACGTCAGTATTTTTATTCAGGAGGTCATAGAGGCCACGTTCCGATAAATACTTCTGACCATTAAAGTTGATGGTCAATCCGGCATTCAGGAACACATAGTTCCAGATCATATTCTCTACAAACTCCGGTATAAAGCGGTAATGCCTGAAGATGGTATCATCCGGTAAAAAGTTAATGGCGGTACCATTCCGTTGCGATGTTTCTTTTTCGGCTTCGTCACGAATTAACTCACCTTTAGCAAACTCAGCAATTTTGGTACGACCGTCGCGATAGGATTGTACGGTAAAACTATTCGATAAAGCGTTTACCGCCTTTGTACCCACGCCATTTAAGCCCACCGATTTTTGGAAGGCCTTACTATCGTATTTACCACCGGTATTTATTTTAGATACACAATCAATCACTTTTCCCAGGGGAATGCCGCGGCCATAATCGCGTACAGCCACTTTATGATCGCTCATGCTGATCTCGATAGACCGGCCTGCGCCCATTACAAACTCATCAATAGAGTTATCTACAATTTCTTTCAGCAAAACGTAAACACCATCATCATAAGCCGATCCATCGCCCAGCTTGCCAATATACATGCCGGGGCGTAAACGGATATGTTCTTTCCAGTCTAACGACCGTATACTATCATCATCGTAATTTACTTCTGCCATTTTTAAGTATCAAGTATTTAGTATCAAGTAATTAGATTACTTGGTGTTGATTGCAAAGCTCTCGAGTTGACTCACCCCGACTGCGCTGCGCTGGTCGACCCTCTCTTCGCCTGCGGCGGAAAGAGGGTAAGCTTCAATAAGTGGAGCTTTACCTCTTTCGTACAAAAATAAAATATTGGGACTGAAATGCGAATGCAATTATGTTAACTTATTAACAAAATCGGCTGCATTAGGGAGTGAATTTAAAAGAGTGACTAACACAGTTTACATCACGGTAAAAATCGGGATCTTTGTAATTGGTAAAAAAGATGGCGACCAGCGTTCCGGTATGATTTTTTTGCAGGGAAACAATCAAAGCATATTTGTAATGATGAATTACCTGCATATCGCGCAGGTTTAATAAATATGATTTGCCCGCATCCGCGTTATACTCATCTAGTACATCCGCAGGTATATTACGCACCATGTAGTTGTTGTTGCCTGTTAGTCCTATCGCATAGGCTTTGCCAATATCTACATACATAGAGTCGGGATTGGCCAGTTCCGTTTTTTTGTTATTCTGGGCGTTTTCATAGCTCAACCAATTTTGCTTTTGTGATCGAACCATTAACCAGATTTCGCAATTATGTTGAGGTTCTTCCAGTGCGAAATCAAAAGAGAAGTAGTCGTTGTTTATTGCTTTAATTTCCTTAAATCCTGTTGGGAAGGTAAAATTAAGATCTGCTTCTTTCAATAAAAGATAAAAGTCTTTGCGTTGATTATTTGCCGGCAGACGCTTGTTTTGGGCAAAAGCATATGGGCTGCAATAAAAAAATATTGCAAAGAATACTATAAATAATAGAGGTTTAGACTGCTTCACAATAGTTTTTAATCCTTAGGGAAAACAAAAAACTCAATAATCTAAGTTAAGCGAAATTTTTTTAACTATAGAATATTTATTAATAAATATTAAACAATATGATTTCAACAAACTACTTATTTTAAAATAATAAATATAGCATATTACTAAGGTAAGGTGAACAACCACATTTTAACGATATTAGCAGTATATGAACAAAATGGTTAATTGGTTTTTGGCTATTTGGCTGCTTTTAGTTGCCGCTTGTGTTACTAATGGTAGCGATAATCATAAAACAATTTTCAACATCAACCTTGATGATGATCTTACATCATTAGACCCTGCTTTTGCAAGGAACCAAAATGCCATTTGGATGGATAACCAGCTTTATAATGGATTGGTACTGTTGGATGATAACCTAAAGGTGAAGCCCTGTATTGCCAAAAACTGGAAAATAAGCGCAGACGGTTTACGATACATTTTTCATTTAAGAAATGATGTGTTTTTCCAGGATGATGATCGATTTAAAAATGGGATTGGGCGAAAGGTTACGGCAGCCGATTTTGTTTACAGCTTTGGGCGATTAATAGATGCGAAGGTCGGTTCATCAGGATCATGGATATTTAGCGATAAGGTTGCTGGCGTGGAAAGCTTTGTAGCGTTGAACGACAGTACTTTCAGCATACAATTAAAACAGCCATTCCCGCCTATGCTAAGTTTGCTGAGTTCGGCATATTGCTCGGTAGTACCGCATGAAGTAGTTGATTTTTATGGGAAAGATTTCAGGAGCCACCCTGTGGGTACTGGTCCGTTTAAGTTTAAGTACTGGAAAGAGGGCGAGGTTTTGGTGTTTTTAAAGAATGAAAGATATTGGGAAAGGGATAGCACAGGCCATCGGCTACCTTATTTAGACGCCGTGCGGGCCAGCTTTATACCGGATAAACAAACGGCGTTTATGGCTTTCATTAAAAAGGACCTGGATTTTTTTAACGGGATTAATGGCAGCTACCGCGATGATATTCTGACAAAAAGTGGTCATATCACCCAGAAATACAAAGGCAAGTTTATTATGGTTACCCACCCATATTTAAATACGGAGTATTTAGGGATGATAGTCGATACAAACCTGACTATATTAAAGCATTCGCCGTTAAGGTTTTTGAAGATACGGCAGGCCATTAATTATGCTATCGACAGGCAAAGTATGATCAAATATTTGCGCAACAGCATGTGTACGCCTGGCAATGCAGGGTTTATACCTAAGGGAATGCCGGGGTTTGATGATAAGAAAGTAATAAGCTATAATTATGATCCTGAAAAAGCAAGGACTTTACTTGCAGAAGCGGGTTTCCCCGATGGTAAGGGTCTGCCCGAAATTACACTAACCACCGTAAGCAGTTACCGCGACCTGATAGAATATATACAAGGCGAACTTAACCAAATAGGCATTAAAACCCGTGTGGAAGTAATGGAAGGCTCAAGCCTGCGGGAATTAATCGCGAAGAACGGGGTGAACTTCTTCCGCGCATCGTGGAATGCGGATTATCCTGATGGCGAAAATTATTTATCGGTTTTTTATTCGAAGAACAAAGTCCCATTCGGGCCTAATTATACGGCGTTCAACAACAAGCAATTTGACAACCTGTATAACCAAAGCTATCATGTAACAAATGATAGCGCCCGGTACACGCTTTACCGGCAGATGGACAATTTAATGATGCAACAATCGCCGGTGGTGGTTTTGTATTATGATAACCTGGTAAACCTTTATCAAAATAATATTAGTGGCTACCGTGTTAACGGGATGAATTTGCTGACGTTGAAATATGTTAAGAAAAGATGATTGGGCCGTATTGTTAATTGAAACCCATCTGTAATAAAATTGATAGCTTCGGTTTAGCGATTTTATATTAATTTCAGCTTTCTTTTAACTGAATATGAAAAAGCTGTTTTTAATACTCGTTGCAACGGTGTTTGCCATCGGTAGTTTTGCTCAAACTGCTGTAAAACCAATATTTTACTCTATATCATTCCCTAATGCGGCCCATCACGAGGCTGAAATTGTGATGACCCTGCCGCAAGCGCCGGGCAGTGCTTTAGTCTTTAAAATGAGCCGGTCATCCGCCGGCAGATATGCTACTCATGAGTTTGGGAAAAATATATATAATGTAAAAGCCACGGATGTGGATGGGAATGTGCTTGACCTAAAACAGATTGAAGGCGATGTTTACACGTTAAAGGACCACCCTGAGACGGTGAAAATAAGTTACACTTTATTTGCTGATTGGACAGATGGTACTTATGCCTGCATTGATCCAAGCCACGCGCATTTAAACTTTCCGGCAGTTTTTATGTGGACAGTAGGCCTGGATGCCCGCCCAATAAAAATTGAATTTAATGACCTGGATACCTATGGCTGGAAAGTAGCTACGCAATTGCCTCATGACGGGGTTAATATTTACTCGGCACCAAACCTGCAATATTTGTTTGACAGCCCTACTGAGCTTTCAAACTTTAAAGAAACCAGCTGGTCAGTTTTAAATACTGATGGAAAAACAGAAAAAATAAACTTAGTAGCACACTCCGACGACAACCAGGAAACTATTGACAACTTTGGAAAGATGGTGCAAAAGGTTGTACTGGAAGAAAAAGCCGTTTATGGCGAGTTGCCATCATATGACTATGGCGAGTATACTTTTTTAGATGATGTATATCCGTCAAATTCCGGCGATGGAATGGAGCACCGTAACTCCACCTGTATTGTAGAAACTGACAAGCAAATAGCGGGGAACGAGTTGGGGGAACTAAGCACGTTCGCGCACGAATATTTCCATAGCTGGAATGTGAAACGCATCCGCCCAAAATCATTAGAACCTTTCGATTTTACACATGCCAACATGAGCAGCGAGCTTTGGTTTGCCGAAGGTTTTACCCAATATTATGGCGAAATGCTGCTGGTGCGTGCCGGCTTTCACAGTATTGATGATTATACACAAACCTTATCGGGCTTAATTAATTCTATATTAAACTCACCGGCCGCTGCCAAATATCCGCAGACACAAATGAGTCGTTACGCAGTGTATGCGGATAATGGGGTATCAATAGACCCTGTTAACAGCAACAATACTTATCTTACTTATTATTACTACGGCGGAGCTACAGCAGTAGCACTTGACCTGCGTTTGCGCAGCGAGTTTAACCTGACCCTTGACGATTATATGAAAGCTGTTTGGCTTGCCGTAGGCAAGGTGCAAAGGCCTTATACCATCCCTGATCTGCAAAAAATATTGGGTAAACTTACCAACCCTAAGTTTGCCGATGACTTTTTTACCCGTTACATCTACGGAGTAGAAAAAAACAACTATGAAGCATTACTGGCTAAAGCTGGTTTAATATTACAAAAAGCCGCTCCGGGTAAAGCCTGGGCCGGGCCGCTGGGTTATGGCTATGGACGGAGAAAGCCTGGCTCAGCAAATGTAACGGCCACCGAAGGACTTGCATTGCAATCGACAACCTTAGCTGGTTCACCTATTTATAAAGCGGGTTTAGATGCAGGTGATATTATTTTGAAGGTAGATGGTAAAGTAATTACCGATGCAAAATCATTTAATGATGTTGTCGCCTCCAAAAACATTGGCGATAAAATAGTGGTTGATTATAAAAACCGCACCGGCGCGCATACCGCTACGGTAACTTTAGAAGAAAACCCATACTTTGAAGTGGTTACTTTTGAAAAATCGGGCAAAACATTAACCAAAGAACAACAGGATTTCCGCAATAACTGGTTATCCTCAAAAGTTAAATAATGGCTATATCAAAAATTGCTATTGTCGGGCCGGAGTCGACAGGAAAATCAACCATGTCGGCTTATTTGGCGAAGCATTATAATACCATTTGGGTACCTGAATTTGCCCGCGATTATTGCGCCAAGCTAACCGGGCCCTGCACCTGGCAGGACGAACGCAATATGTTTTATGGTCAGTTGGATTTGGAAGCCGCTATGTTGCCGCTGGCCAATCGGTTGCTTATTTGCGATACCACTTTTATTACGGTAAAAATCTGGAGTGATTACACCTTTGGCCGTACGCCACAGGAAGTTTTAGATGAATTACCCAAACATCCATATGACCTTTACCTGTTATTAGATATTGACTTACCCTGGGAGGAAGATCCATTGCGTGATTTTCCGCATATGCGTGAGCATTTTATGGCCGTTTGGTTGAAAGAACTACAGGCTTTGGATGCCCGCTACGTGTTGATCTCCGGCACAGGTGATGACCGGTATGAGAATGCGGTTAAGGCTATTGATGAGTTTATAGGGTAGATTACTCACCTTGGATCTGAAGAGTTGGTTAAGCTCTTTCTTAATTTGTCATTCTAAGGAACGAAGAATCTTCTGCTTCAAGCATAGTTCGCTTTGCATATCGAAGAAGATTCTTCGTTCCTCAGAATGACAATTGTTTTTAATAGGCGGTTTGCGTTAAGGATAGTAGCAGGTACCGGCCTGTGGTTAATGTCCTATGTAGTATAAGCGCCTGCCTGCCCGCTTCTATCAGCGGGAACGCCCAATTAACCAAATCCACTTCTCTTCCTAAGTCTCTTTCCATCAAAATATAAAATAATCTTATCTTCATGCAACGTTCTAAAAAACGCTGTGTCTTGTTATATGAAAGCTGCAAAATTTGGAATCCGTATACATTGATAAGCATTACGACCTGGTGGTTGAGTGTAAGCAGGGTAGTAAAAAAGCCTGCTACGAGCTGTACAAGTTATATTCTAAAGCGATGTTAAACGTCGCCTTTAGGATAGTGGGCAATATTGCCGAGGCTGAAGATGTATTACAGGAATCGTTTTTGGATGCTTTTAATAAGCTGAAAGATTTTAGGCAGGAAACTACATTTGGCCTTTGGCTTAAGCAAATTGTGGTAAACCGTTCCATAAATTTTTTACGGAAGCGCAAGATGGATCTGGTTGATATTGACGGCGAACAACTGGACAATATACCGGATGAGGAGGTTGAAAGCGACGAAGAAACCTTGTTTAAAGTAGCCCTGGTTAAGGATGCTATGAAAGAGTTGCCGGATGGTTACCGGGTGGTATTATCGTTGTATTTATTAGAGGGGTACGACCATGAAGAGATAGGACAGGTTTTGAATATTACAGAAAACACCTCGAGAACACAATTTTTGAGGGCAAAAAGAAAATTAGCAGAGATATTAAAAAGGAAAGGGATAACACAATGAGCAAGCGATTAGAAGATTTTATCAGGGCAAACCGTGATGAGTTTGATGACCTTGAACCAAGAGCGGGCTTATGGGCGGAGATTGAAAAGCAATTACCCGAAGAGCCAAAAAAGCGTGAAGCCAAAACATTCACCATAGGCTTTGTGTTGCGTGTGGCGGCTACCGTAATATTGGTAATGGGGATAAGCTTTATAGTATTTTTAAAGAGTATAGAAAAGAGGGGCGTTGACCTGGCGGATATTAACCCGGAATATGCCAAACAACAAATGCACTATGCCTCGCTTGTAGAAACTAAGCGTACCGAACTTAAGCAAATTGCTAAAAGCGACCCTGCTTTATATGAGGAGTTTAGCAAGGAAATAGCGCAGATGGATTCGACCTATAAAAAACTGAACAACGATTTGGTTAACAGCCCTAACCAGGAGCTTGTTTTGCGGGCGATGATACAGAATTTACAGATACAAACGGAGGTGCTTAACCAGCAATTGAACGCGATTGAGCAATATAACCATGATAAAAAAGATCAAAAAAATGAAACCAAAGATATTTAATTCCGCAATTATAATAGTTGCCGCTTGCTTCGCCATAAGCTTAACAAGCCTTGCCCAAACTCCGGTTAAGGCAATCGCGCCAACAGATTCAGTAGTAGAGCCTGTTGCTCCAGCGGATATTAATGTGGAACCGGTAATTGTATCAACCAATACATCCACCACTATAAATACAAAAATTATTAAAGTAAAACTGCATAAGTTAAATGCACAGCTAAAAAAATTAAGCGTACAAGCCAATGCACAGGTAATAGCTGCAGTAAAAAACATCAACGTTGATGTAGATGCCGATATAGATGATATTGCCCCGCAGGTAAATGTTATTGTTAACAACGCGGGTGTTAACAGCATTACAACAACAACTACCGTTGATGATGACGACCGGGTTAAAAATTATAGTAAAACCTATCCTGCTGATGCAAATGATATACTATCGATAGAAAATAAGTATGGTAACGTTACGGTTAACACATGGAACAGGAACGAGGTTAAAGTGGATGTGCAAATAAAGGTTTCGGCCGGAAGTGATGATGCCACACAGAAACTACTGGATAATGTAAACATAAGTGATGCTAAAAACGGATCGTTAATCAGCTTTAGGACTATTATCGGCGAAGTGAAAAGTTCATGGTATTCGGTATTCCAGGGTGGTTCAAGCAGGAAAATGGAGATCAATTATACCGTTTATATGCCTGCAAAAAACGAACTGGTAATTGACAACCGTTACGGAGGTGTTTATTTGCCGGAGCTGGACGGTAAAGTAACTATAAATAGCTCTTACGGTAGCCTTAAGGCCAGATCATTAAGTAATGAGAGCACGCTAAGAGTAAAATATGGTAATGCCAACATAGACAATTTAAATAATTGCACCATTCAGCTTTCTTACGGTGATCTTACTGTTGGATCGGTAAATGCGCTTACGGCAGATGTAAGTTATAGCCCGGTTAAAATAGGCAAATTGCATACTTCGGCAACTATAAACTTAAGATATGGCGGTGGTTTACAAATTGGCGACCTGGATAGAACAGTAAAGAGTTTGGACATATCTTCATCCTACTCTAACATAGACATTGGCCTTAGCGGCGACGAAAATGCCGACTTTGCGATAGTAACCCGCTACGGTGATTTTAATTACGGCGAGCATGCATTTACCGTAACCGCTAAAACACCCGATGATGGTGAAAAAGGCTTCCACTCAACCAAAAGCTATAAAGGTTATATAGGTAGAGCCAATAGTGGTAAAACGATTGCCATTAATTCGAGCTATGGCAATGTGAAGTTCAATTAGAGAATCAAGAAGTAAGAGTCAAGATAAAAAATGAAGAGCCGGTAACTAACTTTACTGGCTCTTTTTATATTATATATCTGTTTGCAGGCTCATGGTTCTTGAATCTTAAAACACACGGCACAACAAGCCCTTCAAATATTCTCCTTCTGGGAATGATGCCCTTACCGGATGATCTTCGGGTTGACAGAACTGGTAGATGAATTGCACCTGCTTACCGGCATCTAAAGCGGCCCAGGCCAGTACCTGTTTAAAAGTTTCCATACTCATAGCACCTGAGCAGGAATAGGTAGCCAGTAATCCGCCATCATTAAGTAATAACATCGCCAATCTGTTCAGATCTTTATAGGCACGGGAAGCCCTCTCTAATGCGGAACGAGATGGAGCATACTTTGGCGGGTCAAGCACAATGATGTCAAACTTTTCTTCCTGCTCCCTGAAAGCCCTTAATTGCTTGTTCACATCAGATTGTATGGCGATATATTTCGCAGCATCCAGGTTGTTTAGTTTGATGTTTTCGCGTAGCGTTTCAATGGCTAAAGCAGAGCTATCCACACTGGTAACTGATGATGCGCCGTTATGCAAACTGTTTAAAGTGAAACCACCAGTATAGCTAAAGCAATCCAATACTTTTTTTCCTTTGGCATAGCTTGCCACTATTTTACGGTTATCGCGCTGATCACAGTAAAAACCTGACTTTTGGCCTTCGGCGATGTTGATGTTGTAAATGATGCCGTTTTCCTTAACTTCCACATTTTCCGGCGGACTGTTTAAAGTAAGCGCCACGTTTGAGGTTTGTAAACCTTCGTGCTCGCGAGATGAAGCGTCACTTTTATCGAAGATGCTTTCGGGTTTTAATAGATTATTCAGTTCATCAATAATAACGGGCATTGCCTTTTCAATACCCGAGGTAAGGATCTGTACCGCCAAGTGATTATTGTATTTATCTACGATCAAGCCCGGCAAATAATCTGACTCACTGAAGATCAATCTGCAGGTGTTCGTACTGCCATCAGCCAAAATATCGGCACGACTTTTTACCGCTACGCCTACTTTTTCACGGAACCAGGTATCATCTACCACAATGTTCTCGTCCCACTCCAATAAACGTAAAGCCACACGTGATTGATCGTTAAAAAACCCGTAGGCCATAAAATCGCCTTTGGCGTTTAGTAGTTTCACAATATCACCATTTTCCGGGCTACCCTTTACACGCTCAATAGCGCCGGAGAATACCCATGGATGGCGCTGTAGTACCGCTTTTTCTTTACCTTTTTTAAGAATTACTTCGAACATTGTGCAAAGGTAAGAAAGTTTGTAACTATCATTTCACTGGTTTATCGTCTCGTGTAACTCCAATTTTACTCAACTAAAAATCAATAAATTAAGTCTTTTTGTAGCTTTACGTTAACCAACTTCCTATCCTTATGAAGAAGATAGTTTTACTGCTTTTTATATTAGCCGTAGCTGGGAGATCATTTGCACAGCTTTCCGCTAATGACTCATCGAAGAAAGTATTTGTTTTATCGCTTGGTGTGCATCAAACATTTATGAGTAACCCGGCATTCAACGCCTGGACATTATCAAATTATAACAAAAAAATAAATAACACTATAAACGGCGAGGGTGATATTACTTTTTTCATGAAGAAATATGATGCCGGTTTACATTACAGTTCGGCTAATTCATTCGCTTTTACCGCTTTGTATTTTGGCTTTAGATTAACTTCTGTCCAAAGCCAGGTATCATCATGGTTAAACTTTGATATCGGTGGTTTAAATATTGAACGGACCGATATTGCACCCGTTGATTATACGCTAACCCCAGATCAACAAGGAAAAAAATTAAAACTGGAATACAGCATGTACTATATTGGATTAACCAGCAAAAATTATCTTAACAACCTGCATTTTCATTTCGGTAAGCATAAAAAAACATCTTTTAATACCGGATTCTATTTAAGCGCTGGCTATGACCCATTTAACGACAGGGCATGGTCATACGGGTATGATGATAACGCAAATTCTATCATCGATGTTGATGGAGATATAACAACTCCTTTTAAGGGTGTTAAAGTTAATAGTGTACCATTACTCAACCGTTTTTTTATGGAAGCAGGGGTATTTGTGGGGATAGGTAATTAAAAAACATTATTCACAAAAAAGCCCTGCTCCGATGGCAACCGGGCAGGGCTCAAATAATTAACATATAAACTGAACACTATATCCAGGTGGTTGAGAACCTGAATATTAGTCGTATAAATTCGTGATTAACTGCAACCCATTGAGTTTCCGCAGTTTAAACATTTATAACAGGTTCCTGACCTAATGGTGGTATGCCCGCAAACATTACAGCTTGGCGCATCGCTTTGCACACCCATACTTAGATCAACTGTCATAGCCTGTTTTTTGGTTACGCCGCTATCGTTTTTTACCGGGGCATAAACGTTAGTTTCATCAGGGTTTATATCGCTGTCATGCATTTGCGGATTGCCTGTTACCGCGTTTTGCTCGGTAATTATATGCACCAGATCTGTTCGGTTTTGGTATTCGTAACCTAGCAACCGGAATATAAAATCGATGATGGATGTTGAGCTTTTGATATTTGGATGCCCCATCACCATACCGGCAGGTTCAAAGCGGGTAAAGGTGAATTTCTCTACATATTCCTCCAACGGAACACCATATTGTAACCCTACTGATACCGCAATAGCAAAACAGTTCATCAACGAGCGAAAAGTCGCGCCCTCTTTGTGCATGTCCACAAATATTTCGCCTAAAGTACCATCCTCATATTCACCTGTGCGAACGAATACGGTTTGACCGTCGATAGTTGCTTTTTGGGTAAAACCACGGCGTTTGTATGGCAGGCTCTTCTTTTGTACTACACGGGATAGCTGGCGCATAAAGCTGGTGTCTTTTGAGCGCTCCATAATGGCCATGGCGGCTTCTAATACTTGCTCGGGCGTTAAGTCGCTTAGTTTTACATTAGCAGCTTCTCCTAAAACTTCTTCAACGGTATCCAGCTTTTCTTCGGCTTCTTCTTTAGCGTCGGATTTGGTAGATAATGGCTGTGATAATTTACAACCATCACGGTAAAGTGCATTGGCCTTTAAGCCTAATTGCCATGATAATTCGTAACAATCTTTTATCTCATCAACCTTAGCCTCATTTGGCAAATTGATTGTTTTTGAGATAGCGCCTGACAAAAACGGCTGTGCAGCTGCCATCATTTTAATGTGGCCATGTGCGTGGATATAACGCTCGCCTTTTGCACCGCATTTATTGGCGCAATCGAATATCGGATAATGTTCTTCTTTTAAATATGGCGCGCCTTCAAGCGTCATCGTGCCGCAGATATACTCATTGGCTTCGTTGATCTGTTTGCGGCTAAAGCCTAAAGTACGCAGTACGTTAAAGTCAGGTGCATTGTATTGCTCGGCAGTGATACCTAAGCGTTTTAAGCATTCTTCGCCGAGGCTCCAGATGTTGAACGCGAAGCTAATCTCGAATGCGGAAACTAATCCTTTATCTAATTTCTCTAACTCATCTTGGGTAAAGCCTTTTGCTTTTAGGGTATCTACGTTAATGTGCGGAGCTCCTGCTAAGGTAGCTGCTCCTTTGGCGTAATTTACAATAGCCTTAACTTCATGATCCTGGTAGCCCAGGTTGCTTAAGGCCTCAGGAACTGCCTGGTTAATAATCTTGAAATAACCACCACCTGATAGCTTTTTAAATTTCACTAAAGCAAAGTCGGGCTCGATACCGGTGGTATCGCAATCCATTACCAAACCAATGGTGCCGGTTGGCGCAATAACGGTGGTTTGGGCATTGCGGTAACCATACTGTTCGCCCATTTCAACTGCTTTGTCCCACGCATTGCAAGCGGCTGAAAGCAGGTAATCCGGACATTGTTTTTGGTCGATCCCCGGAGGGAAAATTTCTAAGCCTTCATAGTTTCCGGTAGAGTTATAAGCCGCGTAACGGTGATTGCGCATTACACGCAGCATATGTTGCTTATTATTTTTGTATTCGCTAAATGCGCCTAACTCACGTGCCATCTCGGCGGATGCTGCATAGGCAGTACCGGTCATGATCGCGGTGATAGCGCCGCCAATTGCGCGGGCTTTATCGCTATCGTATGGGATACCGTTCACCATTAAGGCAGAACCTAAGTTGGCGTAGCCTAAACCAAGGGTGCGGTAATCGTAGGACAGTTGAGCAACTTCTTTTGAAGGGAATTGTGCCATCAACACTGATATTTCTAAAACGATGGTCCAGATACGGCAAGTGTGTTCAAAACCCTTTACATCAAACGCACGTGTTTTTGGATCGAAGTAATGTGCCAGGTTGATGGATGCTAAATTACAAGCCGTATTATCCAGGAACATATATTCTGAGCAAGGATTTGAGGCATTGATTCGGCCACCCTCAGGGCAGGTATGCCACTCGTTAATGGTGCTATCGTATTGCACACCCGGATCGGCGCAAGCCCAGGCCGCGAAAGCGATATCGTCCCATAATTTTTGTGAAGAGATAGATTTGATAGGTTTGCCAGTCATTCGGCTGGTCAACTCCCAATTTTTGCCTTCTTTCAAGGCCTTGAAAAAGCTGTTGGGTATACGAACCGAGTTGTTAGAGTTTTGCCCTGATACGGTACGGTATGCCTCGCCTTCGTAATCCGAAGAATAGCCTGCTGCTATTAATGCGGCTACTTTTTTCTCTTCTTCAACTTTCCAGTTTACAAAACCTTCAATTTCCGGGTGATCCAAATCCAAACAAACCATTTTGGCTGCGCGGCGGGTAGTACCACCTGATTTAATAGCTCCGGCTGCCCTGTCGCCTATTTTAAGGAACGACATTAAACCCGATGAGTAGCCACCGCCTGAAAGTTTTTCGCTCTCGCCACGGATTTTAGAGAAGTTAGTACCTACTCCTGAACCGTATTTAAAAATACGTGCCTCGCGTACCCAAAGATCCATAATGCCGCCTTCGTTCACTAAATCATCATCAACAGAAAGAATAAAACAAGCATGAGGTTGTGGGCGCTCGTAGGCAGAGGTTGATTTGCTTAGTTTTTCGGTAATAGGGTCAACATAATAGTGGCCCTGCGGTTTGCCGGTGATGCCATATGAGCTATGTAAACCGGTATTGAACCATTGTGGTGAGTTCGGCGCTGCCAGTTGACCGGTGATGGTGTATACTATTTCGTCGTAAAATATATCAGCATCTTTTTGTGATGCGAAGTAACCGTAGCGTGAGCCCCAGTCCTTCCAGCAATTGGCCATACGGTGGGCAACTTGTTTGATGCTATTTTCTGATCCGGTTGAGCCATCGGCCTGCGGCACCATGGCTTTGCGGAAATATTTTTGGGCAAGGATGTCGGTAGCGACCTGTGACCATGCAGCGGGTACCTCAACGTTATTCATTTCGAACACCGCGTCGCCGGATGGGTTGCGGATTACCGACGAGCGTTTCTCATATTTTTTGAATAGGTCAAAAACGTTTACTCCATCTTTGGTGAAGTATCTATCAACCTTTAATCCTTTTCCACCAGTACCTGGTGCTTTCTTTGATATTTTGCTGCCCATTTTCGTATTGAATTATAGTGAGTTGACCGGCTAAAAAGATTTTAGAGGCCGTTACTCAAAGCTATTATTCTCAAAAGCAGAATTCTATTTTGAGTTTTCAACACCTTGTGGGTAAAGTACCCTGATTTCGTATTCAGTTTTACAGAATGCTTGTTTACAGGAATTTAACGCTGTTGATAACTTAAATTAACACATTTTTTGGGTGGTTTTGACAGCGTAATTTATGGTAGTGTTGGGTATAGGAAAGCGTCATTGTGAGGTGCAGCACGATTCATGTTTCCTTTGTCATTCTGAACGCAGTGAAGAATCTTCTGCGGTAGTGCATTTGTGAGACGTTGCATTAACGTTTACTTTCTCTGGTATCGAACGCTATGTTGTCACTTTCTTTTTCCGCAAAAGAAAGTAACCAAAGATACTGAGCGGAGCGACCTCATGAACACCATCAAAAAGCAAACAACGGTGAATAAACTCCCGGCTGCGCCTGCCTCTGTTATTGTTAGTGCTTTTAGTTGGGTCTGTGCTAGCCGAGCCAGACGATGCCGGTTTTAGGCGGTTAACGGAGGGACTGTGTGGTAATTCACACAGCACAAAAAAACTGGCATGTACTACATGCCAGTTTGGTATATTTTTTCTTTTAAAATGATTAGCAATATTGCTCAAACGCACCGATGAGGTTATCAGCGATCATTTGTGCCGGGCGGCCTTCAATTTGGTGGCGCTCGATGATGTGTACCAATTTACCGTCTTTAAACAAAGCCATAGCCGGTGATGACGGAGGGTAAGGCAACATGTAGTTACGTGCAGCGTTTACAGCTTCGGTTTCCATACCTGCGAATACAGTAACGAATTTATCCGGGTGTTTTTCACTTTGGGTAGCCATGCGTGCAGCAGGGCGGGCATTAGCTGCCGCGCATCCACAAACAGAATTCACCATAACAAACACGGTTCCTTCGCTTTCAATAGCTTTTTTTACTGACGCTGAATCCTTTAACTCCTCAAAACCAACATTGGTTAATTCGGCCCGCATGGGGGCAACTAAATATTCTGGGTACATTTTTATCTAATTAAATTGACTACAAAAATAATAAATGATTAGCAGTAAACACTCAAAAAACCGAATATTAACACTTTACTGACGCAATAAAGGACTTGGTATGACAGTTATTATGTCACGCTTGAACAAACTTTACGTCTTTTACGTATAAGCCGGTGCATTACAATGGGTTGGTTTATTTGAGCTGATTATTTATATTGCAGTCCCTAATTAATAAAAATGAAATTTAAACCCTCCGGTATAAGTACGGTAATAATTGTGGATAAAACCAAAGGGGCATCCAAAACCCTACAGGTAAAAACCAAACATATTAGCCGTTTAAAGCATTATGTGGCAAGCGTACTGGGCCTAATAGTGATACTTTCGGGCACTATATTTTACTTAAACAGCCAAAACAACCAGCAAGAAATAGAAAAGGCACAATTGCAGGCCCAGATAATAAAACTTAAGAATGCAATTCCACCACCAGCCCCGGCCGTAAAAGCTCCAGGCCAGAACAAAGCCCAAACGTATATACAGGAAATTGAGGGTAAGTTGCAAACTATAAACTCTTATTTAAAGAAACGTGGTCTGCGTGGTTTTTCGACCAAAGCGGTTGGTGGCAATGGCGGCGAAGAAGATGCCAGCAAACTTACTGATGAAGAAAAATACTCGTTATATGATGATTATTTGAGTCGTTTTTTAACTGCTGTGGCTTTTACACCGATGGGTTATCCGCGCATTAGTTCATTAACATCATACTTTGGCTACCGGAGCGATCCATTTGATGGCGGCCATGCAGAGTTTCATCCCGGGATTGATTTTAAAGGTGAACGCGGCGACGCGGCTAAATGCACCGCTAATGGCAGAGTTGTTTTTGCCGGATGGTTTGGCGGTTATGGCAATTGCGTACGCATTCAGCATAAAAACAACTTCGAAACTTTATATGGCCACCTTTCGCGCATTACCGTAAAAGTTGGGCAGGAAGTTACCGCGGGTGAAAAAATTGGCGAAATTGGCTCAACCGGGCGTTCGACAGGCAATCACCTGCATTACGAGGTACGCAAAAATGGCAAGCCTGTAAATCCTATCAGTTACTTATCATTAAACAACTAACAAACAATATACCATGTCACTTTTTAAAAAAGATAAAGTTGCCCTTGATATGCAATCCATTTCGACACTGATTAGCGAAGGCTGTATTTTGGATGGCAATTTAAAAGCACCCGATTTTGCACGCATCGACGGCCAGATAACAGGCGATGTGATGGTTGATGAAGGCTTAATATTGGGTGAAAAAGGATCGATATTGGGCAATGTAGTTACCAAGGAACTGGTGGTATATGGTACGATAACCGGCAACCTACAAGTTACTTCGTTAGAAATAAGAGCGACAGGCAAGGTAACCGGCGAAATACGCACCCAAACTTTACAGGTTGAAAATGGTGCCGTATACAACGGAAGTTTATCTATGACGCAAAATACTAAACTGGCGCAAAGCAACCAAACGGCAAGTAAGGCAAAACCCAAATTGATAGAGGTTTAGTTGTCGCTATTACGCTCCTCTACTTTGGCACTTAGGCAAACACCATCTTTAATATCAATCAATAATACCGATATTACATTCATACCCGCTGCTGTACCGATGGTCAGCAGCCAATCTACAAATGAAAGCCTGAAGAACAACAGGTACATGATGGTACCGTAATAGGGCGTCATGCAGATGGGGCAGCCGTATATTGGCTTGTAGAGATGCCCCTCGGGTTTTATCAGCTTTTTTATCCCTTCAAATATCATCCCCTGCCAACTGCATGCATGGATGAATAATACGATCATGGCTATGATGAATGCGTGCTCTATCATGGGGTGTCGCTTGTTATGTATTGTTGTTCAATAGGACAATGATTTTTGGGGGAAAAGGTTTGAGCGCACTTTGACTTTTAGGATTTATGAGATTTTTAGGATGATTTTGAATGCAGGGTTGACTCACCCGGTCGTTGCTTCTCTCGACCACCCTCTCTTCGCCTGCGGCGGAAAGAGGGTAGGTACAATTATTAAAAGCAAATAGTATCAGTCAACATCAGTCTTCAATTTTCTTTCGCCCTCTTTCCGCCGTAGGCGAAGAGGACGACAAGCGGTCGAGCGATGTCGGGTGAGTTTTGCGTTAGGGATTTCTATGGCATAATCAAGAAAAAGAGAAAGAATTTTCTTTGATAAAGGGACTGTTTCTTTTGATCACTGCCAAAGCCAAGGCAAGTAGTTTATTTCTTACAGCGTTAATAACAGA
>Ga0302301_1000101_pt1 | contig 77888 bp, 68 predicted proteins | sample III_Palsa_E1_2_FD_194544 | JGI IMG/M metagenome (GOLD analysis project Ga0302301, IMG submission 194544) | Peat permafrost microbial communities from Stordalen Mire near Abisko, Sweden - III_Palsa_E1_2 | ecosystem: Environmental > Terrestrial > Soil > Palsa > Peat permafrost | place: Sweden... | reverse complement strand
GAATAGGATACAGCAACATATTTTGATTCAGGTCAGGTTTTAGGGCACTCAAAACCGTTAATGCGCGGCCTGTACGCTTCAGGTCGAGCCAACGATGGCCCCATTCTGTAAATAATTCGCGTAACCTTTCATCCGCTATTGCCTGCAGCATATCATTTTGCGTTGTTGCGGTGGTGCCGGCAATCCCGGCCCTTGCTCTTATAGCATTTACATCAGAGGTAGCACTATTAGCTCCGGTAATATTGCTTTGCTCTGCCCTTGCTTCAGCCCTTATCAAGTATTGTTCTGCAAGGCGCATAACCATTGAGTATTCTGTAATAGGAGATATCTGATCGTTCTTATACTTTGTTGGAAAATAGAGCAAATTACCAGTACCTGTGCCATCATCCAGCGCAGTTGTCCAGTACGTTAGGCGCTGGTCATTAGCACTGAACATATTAACTGTGGCTGGTAATAACGGAGAGCTATAGAAAGGATCAGGCTCAGGTGAAAAAACTTGAGCATCCTGAGCATTGCTGTTATCAGAGCTCAACTGCCATATCGCTTCATTGCTATTTTTTAAAAAAACCTGGTTTAAACTTACCAAACTATACAAACTGGTATTGGCAATAACTGAGCTGGCCTGAGTTTCAGCATCGGGCCAATCTTTCATATACAAATACACCCTGGCCAGTAACGCGGTGGCGGCCCATTTATTCGGCCTGACTCTTTCACCCTTTGATATGGAAAAATCAGCCGGCAGGGATGCCTGAGCATCCTTTAGGTCAGCCACAATTTGCTGGTACACCCGCACCGAAGGCGTTCTTACAACGTTTGTATTCTGCTGCCAGGCGGTACCGGTTACGAGCGGCACATCACCAAATAAATTTACCAGGTAGAAATAATCAAATGCCCTGATAAATTTGGCTTCAGCTGTTATCTGTTTACTCATCGCCGCACTTATTCCATTGGGTTTGGCCAAGCCCTCCAGCAAATTATTCGCGGCATAAATGTCTGTGTATGGAGATCCCCACAAGTAAGGAAGCTCGTAATCACTGGGTGTTATATTATCATCATAAAATGAATAATCACTGCTCAGCAATTCGTCAGCACTATAGCTTACCACCGCGCTTACGCTATAATAACCACCACCGGCATAGGTATTGAGCATATCAGAATAAATACCTGAAATTGCCGCATTGATGGCTGCATCGCTGGAAAACACATCAGCCGAACTCACCTGGGTTATAGGATTACCTACTTCCACCGTTTTTTTGCATGACGATGAAACAAGCAGCATAATTACTACTATAAAAAATAAAGGATATCTTTTAAATTGTTTTTTAATTTTCATGGCTTTTAATTTTATAAATTGACTTCTAAACCAGCTGTTATATAGCGTAATGGAGGTAGCGCTGTTCCTTGAGTCTCAGGGTCAAGGCCCAGGTATTTGGTAAAAGTTAACAAATTCTGTCCCTGCAGATAGATCCTGCAACCTTTAAGATCCACTTTTTTCAAAAACTGTGACGGTAGCCGGTAAGAAAATGCTACATTTTTAAGCCGGATGAAAGAGGCATCAGTCACATTCTCATTGGAGAAGTCATAATATCTAGCCGTAGTTGCGGCTTGTCCTGATGTAGTTCCAAAACGCTGAATATCAGTAATATCACCCGGTTTTTGCCATCTTTGCAATACTTCTACAGGTTGGTTTCCAAGAGCGCCAGGTAACCCAAATGCGTTCAGCACATTTTTCCCGTTCTGCTTTACAAACTGGAAAAAGAAATCAAGCTGAAAATTTTTATAGGATAAGGTGTTACCCAGGCCCCCATAAAATTGCTGTCCTACATTTATAATACTTGAGTAATCGTTAGTGTCGTATATACCGTTCTTATCCACATCCTGAATTACATACAAACCTGTTTTTGGATTAACTCCGAGAACAGTATAAGATTTTTGGATAGATAATGGCTGTCCCACAACATACTGATTGGCATAGGATGATCCGGCCAGGTCAGGAAATGATATAAGTTTATTTCTGGGAATAGTAAGATTAAAATTACTTGTCCATTTAAAATTTTTACTCTTAATGTTGATACTGCTCAATTCAAGTCATGTGCCCGTATTTTGTACGGTGGCGGGTAGATTGTACTCGATGGATGAAAATCCTGTGGTTGGAGCCAACGGATAACCTACTAACTGATCTGATGAACGATTGCGATAGTAGGAAATGGTTGCCAGTATGCGGTCTTTCAGAAAGCCTAACTCTATAGCAGCTGCTATCTTTTTATTCACTTCCCATTGAAAGTCAGGGTTATATAGCTGGAGCGGTAACAGCCCACGAACATCCTGGTATTGACCCGAAATAGCATAATCATTTAGGTATTGATAATTACCAATCTGGTCGCTGCCGGTAATTCCATAACTTGCGCGCAATTTACCGAAGCTTAAAAAAGACAGATTTTGTTTAGCAAAATCCTCGCTTGAAAAGATCCAGGCACCACCTATAGCACCAAAATTGGCAAACTGTTTGTCCGGACCAAACCGGCTCGATCCATCACGCCGCGCAGTTAAATCCAATAGGTATTTTTTATCCCAATCATAGTTAATACGACCAAATATTGCACTATACTTATAATCAGCATAGTTACGGGTAACGGTAACATCGTTGGATGGAGCCGCCCCAGGATTTTGCATTTGATCCTCACTTATAAAACCATAAGCATTTGTGGCTAGCATATCTGTTACCTGGTTTTGTAGCGTTCCACCAAGTAATATATGAACATGATTTTTATCGAACATTTTATCCCAGTTAAGCTGAGGTTCAATGATCCATGAGATATTTGAATTATTACCGAACATGCTTCTTAACGGTGTTGTAAGGGCCTGTAGTGGATCAACACTCGTTGTATAAATTTCTTTTAGCTCATTTAATACCGTATTAGTATAGCCTAAGTTGGTTGATAAGATTAGGTCCTTAGCAAACTCGTAACTTAAATTACCATTGGCAATTAAATTATAAGTTTTACTGGTATAAGGTTGTTGTGTTGATGCCAGCGGGTTTTGGAAAGTATTATTCTGCCAGTTAAGGGCGCCCGTAGAGGTATATAATGGCGGCGCATCAGGCGGCGTCAATAGAGCAGCAGACGTGTAATCAGCACCTATAAGGTCAGATAAATTATATGCATAATTAATCCCTATGTTGCTTTTAAATTTATTATTGGCTGACCTATTGGTAATGTTAATACTAAAAGTTCCGCGTTGGGTTGAATTATTTCCCTCAAAAACTGAGGTTTCCCGATGATAACCCGCGCCGATACGGTATTGAGTGAGACTATTTCCACCACTAAAAGTTAGTTGTGCATCCGTCATTTTAGCTGTTCCGCCAAGCAATTCATTCTGCCAGTTTGTATAGCGGGTTTTATCCCAGTCGCCGTTAATATCATAGTCTCTAATGCCTGGCTTGGCGATATTATCATTTTTCAATGCTTCGGCACGCATTTCCAGGTATTGACTTAGATTAAGGAGGTCCATTCTTTCCGAAATATCACCTGCTCCGGCATAAACGTTAGCATCCACCTGCATATCACCGGCTTTACCCCTTTTGGTAGTTATTAAAACCACTCCATTTGCACCCCGGCTACCATAAATAGAGGTTGCATCAGCATCCTTCAAAACGGTTATTGATTCAATATCCTGTGGATTGATGCTGTTCAATGGGCTGGCTCCATTTGTTGGATACACAGGTGTACTCGAATAAGGGGCTAAACCCTGGGTGCTTAACGTAGTTGAATTATAAGGCACACCATCAATAACATAAAGTGGAAGGTTGCCATTGTTAGTGGCTGTATTGCGCAGGCTGTTTTGTCCTTCAATTTGTATATTGTAATTTGAACCGGATATGCCGCTGTTTTGTGTAATATAAACACCGGACATTCTTCCTTCCATTGCCTGCAATGGGTTTAATACAGGTTGCTTGGCAATATCTGCCGCCGATATGGTACTCACAGAGCCAGTATTTAATCTTGCAGTAGTAGTGCCGTATGCTATTACCTGTACTTCATCAAGCGTCGACTCATTAATTAACAGCCTGATTACTAATTGGTCAGAAGCCGAGGTAACAGGTATTTCCCTGGTAATATAACCTATATAGGATATCACAAGAATAGCTGCATCGCCATTAATTGAAATCGAGAATCCGCCCCGCTCATTTGAAGTCGATGCTATCTTGGAATCCTTAACTTGCACAGTGGCACCGCCTAATGGTTGACCATCCTTGCTAAGAATAATGCCGTGAATAAGGTGAGCAGTCGTTATTTCTTTAATCTTATCGACTATCGGAGGTTCTTTTTCTTTTATCAGTATGGTTTTTCCATCAAGGCTATAAGTTAGTGGCTGGTTTTCAAATAACTGGGCTAGCGCGCTGCTTAATGGCGTTGATTTGAAATCAACAGAAACCGGAATAGATTTTTCAATAACCTCATTACTATATAATAAAGCATAGCCGGTTTGCTTTTGTATAACTTTCAAAACTGCTTCAAGTGAAACTTTTTTTTCAGTTAAAGTTATATTCTGTGAAAACACATTAGCACTTACATGCATACAGGCTACCAGTAAGAGAATCCCGGTAATTTTCATAATTAATATCCCTTTCCTTAGCTGCTTATTTAAAGCAAAAAATTTGGAGTTCCCCTGATCGGTTAATGATGCAGGTTGGTGGCAATAGCCATCAGTAACAATCTTTTCAGATTGCATAAATTGTTTCATACCTTTGAATTGTTTGGGTGTGACTTTAATTCGATTCGCAAAATTTAGTTAGCAGTTGCCCAAATTGTCCCGGTAAACCGGAACTAAACCGTAGGATGTTAGTAGCATCTGCGGTTTTTTATTTTTAGCGGGCTATCTTTTTGGGGTTGGTAATTTTCTTTCCTTTAAGCTTCTCCTTTCTTTCAATAGTTTTTATTATTAAGGTGATTTTTATTTAGTAACGATTACTGTTTTTCCTTCCAATTTAAAGTTGGTATTCCCCGTTTCCTTTAGCATACGTAGCACTGCCGAAATATTGCTATTTCGTGGGATCAGGCCACTATAATGAACATCATGAAAGTTTCCTTCATATTTAATATCGACAACATACCATCTGGCAAGCTCCCTCATCACTGTTCTGACATCCGCATTATCAAACTGGAAATCTCCATTCTTCCATGCGATTTCTTCCGTAACATCCACAGGAATAATATTGATCTGGTTATTAGCTAAAATGGCTTGCTGGCCTGGATTAATGATCCTATATGTTTCACCGGCAGAAACTTTAATTCTACCTTCTACTAAAGTGGTCTTCACAAACGGCTCATCGTTATATGCTTTGATATTGAAGTGGGTACCAATATCTTCGACAACCTGATTATTACTCAAGACACGGAAGGGCTTTTTAGCATTATGAACCACTTCAAAATATGCCTCACCTGTCAAAAGCTCCACTTTACGTTCACTGCCTGTGAACTTTTCAGGATAACGAACAGTTGTTGCAGCATTTAACCACATTTTACTACCGTCAGAAAGTGTTACATTAAAAGTTCCTCCACGAGGGACTGTTATGGTATCATAAACAACCTTAAAATTGTCGGCCTCGCCAATGGAAGTATAACTTATTTCACCATCAGCATTTTTATTAACCGAAACACTACCTTGGTTAATAATGGTTCCATTTTTGGCATTATTCAATATAATTTCCCTTCCATGCGTTTTCAGTGTTGCTTTGTTGCTTCCAGGGCCTAAGTCAACTATTTGATTTTGGGAAGTTGACTGGATGGAATGATTTTTACGCACAATAAAATAAGTGCCCAAAGAAATAAATAAGATGATAGATGCAGCTGCGGCAATGCGTGGCAATAGTTTACGGACTTTTCCACCTTTAACTTTAGTGTGTTGCTGAATATAAGTCAGCATTTCCATCTTTAGCTGATCTTCTTCATCAGCTGTTTCTGCAATCCACTCGGTATTCTCGTTATTTTGATCATTGTACCAGTCCGATAACAGTTTGCGTTCCTTTACGGAGGCTGTATTGTTCAGATATTTTTTAACCAGGTCTTGTAATTTTTCTTCTTGCATAATACCCAATATGGAAATATACAATGAAGTACCATAAGGCTATGGCTTACACCTGCTCTATGTTAAGAAAAACTTAATTTAATATAAAAGAAAAGCGGGAACCACCTTTGAAGCACTATTTGAACATCTCGTACAAGGAACTGCTGACTATCAATGTTAGCATACCTGATTCCTTAAGGCCATGTTTAATGGCTTTTAATCCCTTGTTTAGATGCCCTTCGACGGTTCTTACCGAAATATTCATCTCTTCTGCAATCTCTGGATTACTCATGCCTTTTACCCGGCTATAATTAAAGACCATGCGGCACTTTTCAGGTAATTTTTCAACCTGGCCGTTAATGTATTCCTGTAAGAATCTTGTCTCAATTTCCTGATCAATTTCCACAAAATCACTTTTCGAGAATTCTTTATTCTCAATTTCCCTGCGCCTTCTTTCTCTTTCGATCTTTTTATAAACTGCAAACTTAACGGCTGTTGCCAGATAACCATTTAAAGTCTGTATATCCAAAATATCTTTCCTATTCCAAATTCCTACAAAAAGTTCCTGTACAATTTCTTTTGCGGCTGATTTATCTTTGGTGTGGTTGTAGGCGATTGCAGTAAGTTTATTCCAATAACGATTGTAGATTTCAGTAAACGCAGCTCGATCTCCTGACCTTAGTAAATCAATTAATTGGGTATCCGTACGTTCCTTATAAGCTATCACAAAGAAGTTACATTTGTTTAAATCTATGTCCAATTTTACGCAATATTTTTTAATAACTATTATCTGAAAATATTAATAGTTCGTTAACTATTTTAAAATCAACACTCTTATAACGATTCACGAATAGTTATTATTTCTATTTTTGCTTTGAAAAGTTAAATCAGTAAAGATTATCATTTTTTCCAGGAGTTTTTATAAACACCAAAATACCAGGCCATAAATAGTTCATCAGTGGCCAAATCCTTTCAAAAAATTTCTTCCCATGTACCAGACGTTTTAAAGCCATTGTCCTGCCAGCGTATTTTTATTTCCGAAACAAGTGAATTTCGGTGAGCCTCTAAATAAGCCAACAGTTTTGAAGGAACTGGACTAGCAAAAGCTTTATCAGCCATTTTGGAGTAATCGCGGGCTTCTGGCAACATCCCTATCTCATTTTCTACCTGCACCATTAAAACAGTATGCTGTTGATTATCTATACTTTTAACATGCTGGATAAGTGCGGCAAAGGCCCTTTTATCTGAAGATAGTGCATTTTCAGAAAATGGAATAATAATTTCTTGTGCTTCACCTGCAGAGTTTCTTGCGCATGGAAAACGTGATTCATCCGTTTTTACCCAGGCAGGAGCATCGCAGCTCATACTGTTTTCCATGTACCAAAGCAGTACCATTTTCATATTATTTTTTCGGGCACCAGCGATCAAGCCATCAACTAAATTGAAGTTAAATTTTCCTTCCTGCGGTTCCAACAACTGCTAAACTGATTGACTTCATAGTTTACACTTGAGCTAAAACCGGAGGTGTTATCATTTATATTCCATCCCTTGCTTTAAATAACAAACGATAATACCTAATAGCAAGGATTATTTAAAGTAATAAATAACAACGATTGCTCCGATTGCCGTATTCAAAAAGTTAACTGTATTATTACCGATTATTCCTTTGCGTTCTAGGGTAGCTCCTAATATTGAATCGGCAATATTACCTGTAAAACCGGCAATAATTATATAGGCAAATAGCACATTCCACCCATTAAAAAAACAATAGGTACATGCAATAATCAATGCCCCGGCAATCCCCATCAAAGTACCTTCAAAACTAATAACACCATCCAGCCCCTTTTCATCTCTTTTAAAGTTAAGGATGTTAAAGAACTTTTTACCATATACAGTTCCGAGTTCTGATGATAAAGTATCTGCAGTTGCAGATGCCAAACTTCCTGCCAGCATTGCCTGAAAGATCATTAGTTTTTGAGGCCATATAAATGCCGATAATCCTAAAATTGCAGCTACGCCGCCATTTGCAATTACTTGTCCGGCTGTTCTGCGTATGCCATTAGTTTTAGTGGCTAATGAGGCTAATATAAAAAATACAGCAAGCAAGCATATACTTGCATAGCCGGTTCCTAAAGCTATAATTATGCTAACCATCCATCCTGTGATAGCGCCGAACAGCGTAAGTTTTTTAAACAAATAACTTAGCATTGCGGTGAGCAACAAAATCAAATAAAGCAGTATGTGAACAGTTATCATATCGCAATTTAAACTATTAATGTATTATTACCTTTGCGCGATGGACTATTTCAAAAAGCTGCAGGATCTGTTAAAAATTGAACGAAATGATGATCGCGATGCCTATTTGAAGCTAACGGCATCAACCTCGGTTAATGATCGTCGCACGGCGGGTTTATGCTGGTATCCAATTTCAATTACTGGAACGGAGCCTTCCCGTGGTGATTATCTGAATGTTGAAATAGAGCGAAGATCGCATCAGGATATTGCACATCAATTACGATTCGGTAGCCCTGCCGTACTATTTTCAAACCATGACCCCAAAAACGACCGGGTTGAAGGTGTTATTTCATTTCAAAGCGGCGACCGCTTAAAGATCAACCTGTTTACTGAAGAACTGCCGGATTGGAGCCGCGACGGTAAACTCGGCGTTGAGTTGCTGTTTGATGATAACAGTTATGATGACATGCAGGCAGCATTAAAACTTGCTGCTTCGATACCTGAAGACCGACGGATTAAAGTATTAACCGGAATAACGTCGCCTACTTTTGACAATGAAAAAAACCTGCATTTAAATAATTTAAATGAAAGTCAGCAATCGGCTGTAAAAAAGATAATCTCAGCAAATGACCTGGCAATTGTTCATGGCCCACCCGGAACTGGTAAAACCACTACACTGGTACAGGCAATTAAAATTATGGCAATCCATGAACAGGTGCTGGTAGTTGCTCCAAGCAATACCGCAGTTGATTTGCTTAGTGAAAAACTGGCTTTAGAAGGATTAAATGTATTGCGGATCGGCAACCCTGCAAGGGTTTCAGAGCGGCTGATGGATCTGACGCTTGATAGTCAAATGGCAGCGCACAGCTACATGAAAGAAAGTAAAAAGCTGAAGAAGCAAGCTTCGGAATATAAAAATATGGCGCATAAATACAAGCGCAATTTTGGAAAAGCCGAACGTGAGCAGCGTAAAGCACTTTTTGATGAGGCGCACAAGATCATGAAAGAGGTGGCAAAAACGGAGCAGTTCATAATTGATGATCTGGTTAATAAGGCGCAAGTAATTACCGCAACGCTGGCCGGTTCAAATCATTGGACGATTAAGGGCATGAAATTTGGAACTGTAGTTATTGATGAAGCCGGACAAGCACTTGAACCTACCTGCTGGATACCAATTTTAAAGGCGCAAAAGGTAATTCTTGCTGGCGACCACTGTCAGCTCTCTCCTACTGTAAAATCTGCAACTGCAGCAAGGAATGGCTTAAGCACAACGTTATTAGAAAAATGTGTTGCGCTGCACCCAGAAGCTGTTGTATTATTAAACGAACAATACCGCATGAATAATGCTATCATGGGTTATTCCTCAGCTGTATTTTATAATAATGCTTTAAAAGCACATTCATCAGTAGCAGAGCGTTTATTGTTGCCAAATGATTCTCCATTTAGTTTTATTGATACTGCGGGATGTGGCTTTGATGAGAAACCGGTAGGAACAAGCGTAGCCAATCCTGAAGAAGCAATTTTCTTGTTTAATTATCTTGAAAAATTTGTTGCCGATCTCGATCCATTTTCAATAGCGATCATTTCACCTTATAGTGAACAGATCCGCCTGTTAAAAGCAGAACTAACGAACAGGCCCGGCTTAAAATCTTTTGAATCATTTATATCTGTAAATACTATAGATAGTTTCCAGGGGCAGGAAAGAGATATGGTACTCATCAGTATGACACGGAGTAATACTGACGGAGAAATAGGTTTTCTTGCAGATATAAGGCGATTAAATGTGGCTATGACAAGGGCAAAAAAGAAACTGGTAATTATTGGCGATAGCTCCACTTTGGCAAGGTTACCTTTTTACGCTGATATGGTTAGTTATGCTGAAGGATTAGGGGGCTATCAAAGTGCCTGGGAATATACTGGTTAATATTTACCTTATTTTTCTTGGCCTTTTCTTTTTCTCCTGGGGCGAGAATTGCTTTGCAGGTGATGCATTTTCGTTTTTGTTATCAGCAATTCGTACTGTGATTGTACGGTCATCAATTTCTGCACCGTTCAGTGCAGCAATAGCCCGTTGTGCCCCGGCATCATCAAACATATGTACAAATGCGTATCCCAAACTTTTATTGGTATCCTTATCAGTTACTATGGTCACCAAATTTACCATACCGTGGAGCATAAATATCTCCAGCAGTTCGGTTTCGTCCATATCACGTGGAATACCCACAACAAATAATTTAGCCATTCAGTTTAATTAGCAGGTTTTACAAGGTTTACTTGCCCAATATGGTAAGCAACATGATTTGCCCGGTTTAATAGTACACTTAAACGATTTCTTGATGGATCTTTTTCAAAATCTTCATCAGTCATTGCATTATGCCTTTTAAACCATTCGTCTGCTGGTAAATTTACAAAAAGTTCAGCTAATTCACTATGTACAGTTTTCCAATATTCTTTAAGTTCAATCAATGACGGTATTTCTGAGTCTTTGTTATCTGAATTTTGAAGAAAAACTGTATAAAGATCGTAACGTGTGCGTTTACCAAATCCTAAAGTTTCCTTTAGTGCATCATGATAAGCAGCCAGGTGCCCATATAAATAGATGATACGATTTTTACCGGGTGCTACGGGTTCGTAAAATTCAGCATCGGTATATGCATTAAATATCTTTTCAGCTCTGGCTATTTGTAAATTCCAGCTGGCCAGCCCCATTTTAACAAAAAGTTGTTGTTGATCCATATATCAAAGATGCTTTAAAGGATGGCTTATTTACTATTCTTTAAATAAATTTACTAATAATTGACGGATATGTGCAAAGCAATAAATGCAATATAGTTGCATTTATTGCTACATTTGTAATATTATAATTTGCAATAGCTTATTAATTCAATTTTCTGTGATCCTATTAATTTGTCTTGCTACTTTCTTTTCCACTATGCTGGGCGGCCTATTTGCGCTTAAATTTCAAAATAAGTTATATTTAATACTTGGCTTTAGCGCCGGAGCTGTAATTGGGGTAGCCTTTTTCGATCTTTTGCCAACTTCTGTTGAACTTGCCGAAAAAGTTTACGGCATTCGGCAAGTTATTTCAATGGCTGGATTTGGTTTTATTCTCTATTTACTGCTGGATAGGATCATTATACACTTAAATCAATATAAAAACACCAATAATCACTCAAACAATTTACGCGGAAAAGTAGCTGCATTTTGCCTCACCCTACATAGTTTTTTGGATGGAATGGCGATAGGGCTTGCTTTTCATGTATCCGCGGCAATTGGCGGCCTGGTAGCCACCGCTGTATTAGTTCATGATTTTGCTGATGGCATTAATACTACCAATGTAATTTTAAAGGAAAATGGGACTAGAAAAAATGCTTTAAAATGGTTAATTACCAATGCTATTGCACCCTTGTTAGGTGCCTGTTCAACACTGCTTTATCATTTGCCTGCTGAAAAACTGGGTTTACTATTGTCATTAATTTCAGGATTCTTTTTTTATATCGGTGCAAGTGATTTTCTGCCTGAAAGTCAATCGCATAACCCAAAGCTGATCACCGTATTTATGACCATTTTGGGGATTCTTACGCTATATATTGCCCTACATATAGCGCAGATATAATGCCGAACATTTATTAGCATTAAAATATCATCGCTTTATTGTATAATTGCCTATTGCCAATTATTTATGAAGACCTTATATTCATTAGCTTTTATGCTTTGCCTGTCATCAGCTGCAATTGCGCAGCATAAGACCGACACTGTGTTTTTTGAAGATTTCAGTAGTAAAACACTCGACCGGTCAAAATGGAATGTAGAAATTACCGGCTACACCGTTAACAATGAACAACAAGCCTATGTTGATTCGGCAAGCGTGCTTTCACAGGTAGATGGCAAGCTATCTATAAAACCTGTTTATCATCCGGGGTATATCAGCAAACAACAAAAGAAATATGATTTTTTGTCGGGACGCATAAATACAAGATCTAAATTTGAATTTACTTATGGCACAGCTTCAGCACGGATAAAAATGAGTTCCGGTGCAGGACTATGGCCTGCATTTTGGGCTTTGGGTGAAGGCAAATGGCCCGATTGTGGCGAGATCGATATGATGGAAACTGTAGGTGATTCATCCTGGGTAAGTCATGCTTTACATGGTCCTGGCTATTTTGGCAATACTCCCCTTGCCTATCGCGCTTTCTTTCCAAAAGGTACAGATGTTACCCAGTGGCATATATATGCGGTTAAGTGGACCTCAGATAGTATTATCTTTATGATAGATGGCAAGGTTACTTATACTGTAACCCGTGCTATGGTTGAGCATTACGGCCGTTGGGCGTATGATAATCCTAAATATATCATCCTCAACTTTGCCCTCGGTGGTGGCTATCCGCATGGCGTTAACAAAGTAGATACCCCCTATTTTGGTTTGTCACAAAGTTCAGTAAACAAAATAAAAGCTGGCAATGCCGAAATGCTGGTTGATTGGGTATTGGTAACAAAAGAATAAATTAGAGTAAGTTTTAGCATGTATTGCTACTAATTGTTTATTACCACATCACCTCTGTTTGCATAAGCCTGATAAATAATATAATTACCTTTATCATCGTGCAATAACATCACCTTTTGCATGTGTTTCCCCTGTGATATACTTGCTTGCTTCCAGCCATCAGGCACATAAGTTTTTAGTGTTAACGGAATATTATACATAGCCTTATCCAGCGGATAATTTAATGAAACAACAATTTTCCCATCGTCCACTTTGCTTTGTACTTTCGCACTTTCCCGTTCGCGCATATACCGGGTTACATCGCCGAAGGTAGCTATCCAAAGCTTATCTTCATTATGTTTAATATAGGTAAAATAACTATCGAGCAAAGTATGTGGCAATGCCTCATAGCCCAGGCCATCAACGCCGTGTATTACCAACACCAGCCAGGTGTTGTTTTTGGCAGCTGCAGTATCAACCCATGATTGCATTAGCGATAATGGGGTTTTAGTGGTTGCACCACGTTGCCATTGGATGTAATCCTTATTTGTTGTGCCAGGAGTATTTTTGCTGGCGCGATCAATTTCTTTTAACCACGGCTCAGGCATACGGTTACGCAATGCAGGGTATATTTTATAAGCATATTGCATTACCCTTGAATTCTCATACCCATAAGGCACCTCGGCCGAGAAAGTATATTTTTTACCTAATTGAGTAAGTATATCAGCCTTGCTTTTTTCAAGCTCATAAACAATATTGGCTGAATCAAGCGCAGGCATGCTCGCATGTGTAACCGAATGGCTGGCAAACTCATAACCTTTAGCGGCATCGCGTCTAAAATCAGCCCAGGTTGAACCTTTTTCCTGCAACACCTCATCACATGGCTGATAACCTGGCTTAAAGTCGCCATTTCGTACCTTTTTATATAGTTCATCCATAAGCCGATAAGCTTCAGCCGATTTTCCCTCGTCATAAAGGCTGGCTGCTTTGGTGTGATAAACAATAGTGCCTTTATAACCCAGATAGCCCGCCGCCGAACATCGCGCAAAGAAATTTTGCGCATTGGTTGGTACATTAGCCGATTCATCAATAATCTCCTTTACCGGGCGACCAATAAATTTGCCGTGATATTTGGAACCGGGAATACCACCTGTAATAATAAAAAATGTAGCGGGTAAATTTAGTCGCTCCATAATAGGCAGAGCATACTTAAACTGGTTAATATTACCATCGTCATAGGTGATGGATACTGCTCCGTTTTTCCCATATTTCCATTCTGTTATAGTCGTATTGCCAATTATACTTTCCTGGCCTTTTGCCCAAAAAGAGAACATCGTAATAATACTGATCAGCAATATCCTGCTAGTAATCTTTATGATAAAATACATAGCCCGAATATAATTACTATTGGCCGTCTCTTTAATCAGTTATCATAATTATTACTAAGTATCATCTTTTCGTTTGACCCAAAGCACCAACAAAAAAGGCTGCCATCGGGCAGCCTTTTTGGGATTAAAATTGAAAATGTTATTGAGCTGGCGGTGTAGGTGCACCTGTTGGTGATCCTGGCGCTGGTGCCTGCCCTATAAGCGACATAAACTGATCCAACTTAGGTGTAATAATGATCTGTGTACGTCTGTTTTGAGCCTGGCCAGATGGAGTACTGTTATCAGCAATTGGGTTATACTGTCCGCGCCCTCCTGCTGTTAAACGTTTAGGGTCAACGCCGTAGGTATTTTGTAATGACATTACCACTGATGATGCCCTTAACGCACTTAAATCCCAATTGTTACGAATGTTTTTCTGAGAAATAGGTACATTATCTGTATTACCTTCTATCAGCACATCGTAGCTTGAGTAGTCATTAATGATCTTGGCTATTTTACTTAACGTTTCACCGGCAGTAGCTGAAATTTCATAGCTGCCTGATTTGTAAAGCATATTATCAGCCAATGATATATAAACTACCCCTTTAAGTACCTTTACATCAACACCCTGCATTTCGCTTGGGGTCAAAGAACGGGTAAGGTTGTTGGTTAATACCATATTAAGTGAGTCGCTCGTATTTTTCACATTAACCAAGTGCTGAATGTATTTATTTGAAGCATTAATTTCATCAACCAGTTTAGAAATATTCACATTTCCCTGGTTATTGCCCGACATACATTTACTTAATGCATCCTGTAAGGCAAGGGAATTAGCCGTTGCAGCTGCAATTTGGTCTTGCAGGCCTTTTATGTGCCCATTTGCACCCGCAAGCTCTTGCTGAGTAACCTGATAACTTTGATTCAGATTTCGGTTTGTATCCTGTAATCTACTGTAGTTTGATTGTAATGCAGCGTATTTTTTACTACTGACACAACCTTGAGTTACGGCTAGTACCAGTAATATCACCGGTAAGAATAGTTTGACTTTCATAAACATAACTTTATTTATCAATGATCATAATCCATTTATAATCAACATAGCGTAAACAAACAACAAAGTAGATGGTTTAATTTATTTTACAATTTAATTTCTTAATGATAATTTATCATTCATCTACATGATAATGATCCATTAAATTAAGCAATACGCCATTAGTCCACCCAAATCCATCCTGTAAATTGTACTCGCCGCCGCCGGCTTTTGAATGCGTATCAACTACATTGTATTTTTCAAGCAGATTTCCGGTTTTTTTAAACAAGCGGGTGTTTGTTTTTATCCAACGCATGGCTATTTGCCTGGCAAGTATAGACTGATGATAACTGATCAATCCGTAAATGGCCATATATTGCAAAGGTGCCCATCCATTCGGGCTATCCCATTGTTGACCGTTAGTATTTAACGTAGTAATCAATCCGCCTGAGCTTAAAAATTCAGTTTGCAGATTGGCAGCAATAGTTACCGATTGTACTGTATCTGCTATGCCAAAGTCTAGCGGGAAAACTCCTGCTAATGTTTTTACCGGGCTAACTTGCTTTTGTCGCCAGTTATAATCCATAAACCAGCCCCGGTCCTCACTCCAGCAGTATTTTAAAATGGCTGCTTTGCGATGTGATGCTTTAGTTTGATATACTTTATATTGACTATAGTTACCCTTTAATTTATAGGATTTTGCAATAGTTAATTCAAGATGATACAACAAACAATTAAGATCGACAGGAATGAGGTCAGTAGTTTGAATAGTTGATAATTTGTTCGGATCGCTAAACCAACGGGAACTAAAATCCCAGCCTGATTCAGCTGCGGCTCTAACATTCCGGTAAAAGTCTGAAGGCTTTTCTTTTGATTGCTTTGCATTTGTTACATCTTCCTTGAAAGATTCTTCACGCGGCAAGTCGGAATCGTCCCAATACCTGTTCAATAACTCGCCGTTAGGTAAGCGAACCACGTTTTTACTGGCATTTCCTTTTTTTAATCCAACAGCATCTTTCATCCAATAGGCATATTCCTTTAGCAACTCACTTTGATATTTTATTAATGTTTTTCTGCCATTATCAGTAGCAAGTAATTCAACCATTAACGAGAAAAACGGTGGTTGAGAACGGGTTAAATAATAAGTTCTGTTGCCGTTAGGAATAAACCCATATTTATCAATCAGATAAGCAAAGTTATTCACCATATCCTCAATCATTTTAGTTTTATGGCTTTCCTTTAAACCCAGCATTGTGAAGTAGGAGTCCCAGTAATAGATCTCTCTGAAACGGCCTCCGGGAACTATATATGCAAAGGGCAAATCCAGTAATGACGATCCCTTAGCTGTATCAGGCTGGCGTGATAATACTGTCCACAAAGTATCAATATGCTTTCTAATGCCTGCTGATATATCTGTTTTAAATGTATTGGTTGATGCCTGTGGTAAAATGAACCAGGTAGCTACGAATTTTTGTAAGTTAAAGTCTGCCCTATTTTTCTCAGCCCGATAATGGCTCATAATAATTTGAGGCGATTGTTTGGGAGTAACATCAACAAATGTTTTATTATCAGCAAAAACGGAGGAAAGCTGAACCGTCTCAAAAAGCCCCGGGTATAATTGTCGTGGCGTTAGTTGTTGCGAAAATGCCGCGCAATAAGCAAAAAGTATTGATAAACTTAAGAGTAGACGTTTCATAGATTTAAATAAGCTCCTGTTCTAACCCAATTTTTCAAGATTATGTTTTGATAGATTTTATTTTGAGATTAAACCCATTATGTAGAGACGCAATACTTTGCGTCTATTATTATTTAAGCCAAGAGACACAAAGTATTGTGTCTCTACAATTTTAAATTCAAAAACATTTTGCTAATTTTGTTAGCATGAAGCGTTCAGGAAGTGCTGATATGCCTTTACATTATGGTTATGTCCCCGTTTGGCTTGCCGAACGGATGGCAAAGCTGGGTTTGGCCATTGTCGAAAATATTTTGATAGATTATGGTAAAGATGATCTGCTTCGAAGGCTGAGTGACCCATTTTGGTTCCAAAGCCTGGGTGCAGTAATGGGTATGGATTGGCATTCATCAGGCATTACAACATCTGTTATGGGTGCTTTAAAACGTGCCGTAAACCCACACAGTAAAGAGCTGGGTATTTACATCTGCGGTGGCAAAGGCAAATACTCCCGGCAAACGCCTGATGAATTAATGAAGATCAGCGATCGTATAGGATTAGATGGCAATTACCTGGTTAAATGCAGCAAGTTGAGTGCTAAGGTTGATAACACCGCCATACAAGACGGTTTTCAGCTATACACCCACAACTTTATTTTAAGCGATACAGGTAAATGGGCCGTTATACAGCAAGGCATGAGTGATGCCAGTAGTACTGCAAGGCGTTATCATTGGCTATCTGAATCATTGACTTCATTTGTGGATGATCCGCATACTTCTATTTACGGACAAAATACCGGCTATATCTTAAATATGGCCGATAAACAAGCTAACGGCTCAAGGAATGGTGTAATGCAAATAGCTGCTGAAAACCCTGAATATATGCTAAAGGAGATCTGCAAGCTTGTAATGCCTTCGCATCATGATGTAAGGGCTAAAGATGTTGACTTAAAACGGCTTGGCGCTGTGCTTTGGCTAGCGCATGAAAAACAGACATCTGACTTTCAGGATCTGTTGTTATTACAAGGTTTAGGCCCGCGAACATTGCAATCATTGGCGTTGGTTAGCGAAGTAATACATGGTACATCATCGAGATTTAAAGATCCTGCGCGATTTTCATTTGCACATGGCGGCAAAGATGGCCATCCATTCCCGGTTCCTATTAAGGTTTATGATGAAACTATAGGCACATTACAAAAAGCAGTATATAAGGCAAAAATTGGGCAATCAGAGAAAAACGAGGCCATTAAAAGATTATCAAAAATTTCACAAAATGCTGAAAAGGATTTTATCCCGAATGCCAATTTCGATAAAGTAATTGAAGAGGAACGCAACAACTCCTGGAAATATGGTGGCCGTACAGTTATGGGAAAAGCCAAGCCGCCCATACAGCAGCAGCTAAAACTATTCTAAAAAAATAGCGATGGGTTTAAAACCTATCGCCATTAAAATTAATTGTACTGTTATGTTATTTTAAAGATGCAGCTAAAGTTTGTGCTGAATCTAAATGCATTTTTAAAGTTGGCAATGTTTTGGTTGCAAAATCCTGTATGGTTTGGTTTTTGTCGTCGCTTGCTTCTGTAAACAGGTCAATAGCTTCTTCGTGATCTTTTATCATCATTTCAAGATAAGCTTTATCAAATTCTGAACCTGTTTTTTTAGAAAGACTATCGATCATCACCAAATGCTCCTCATTAACGGTATCTTTTTCGGTCATCATCTTATCAAACTCCATCCATTTTAAAGTGCTGTCAGCTTTTGTATGATCGGCAATGATCATTTTAGCAAAGTTGATAACCGCTGGGTTTTTTGAATTAGCTTCAGCCAATGTTGATGCTTTTATTTCAGTCAACCCGCCTTCAAGCCCGTTTTTAATAAGCGATATACCTAAATCATCAACTAATGTTTTTTCGTTGTAATACTTAGCTTTGCTATTATCAATGCATGATTGTACAGTAAGTACAAATGCTAGCCCTAATACCGGGTAAATAAGTTTTTTCATTTATAAAAACGTTAAGATTAAACTATCAACAAATATTAAACGGTGAAGTTTATATTTCCTGCAAAACAAATCAATTTATTAATAAGAAGCCAAAAAATAACCAACTATTTTTTATTGTTTATGCCAGGTTTCTGCCTGCATTAACAATACCATATACGGTTCTTATCACCAGCTTATCATAAATCTCCGTCATTTCTTCATCACTTTGCTCATTATTAAGGCATTGCAGCGCATAATGCTGTATAATTACCAAAGGCAATACAATTCTTTCGCGTATTCCAATTGAACGCCTTTCAACCGGATACTCATCCATCAGAGCCTTACTTCCCGTTAATTCATTAAGCATATTTTTGGTAAGTTCGAATTCATCTTTAAGCATCTGCCAAAATTTGCCGAATTTTTTATCCTCTTTCAAATAAGCTGTAACACGAAAATCTGATTTAGACATTGACATCATACAATTATCCAACATGGTTTTAAAGAAACCGGATGATTCGTATAAATGTTTAATTTCTTCCCATTTACCTTCGTCCTTCATCTTTTTTAAAGCCGTACCTACCCCATAAAACCCGGGAATATTTTGTTTCAGCTGACTCCATGAGGTTACAAAGCTTATAGCACGCAGATCTTCCAATTTTAATTGTGCATCGGCATTACGCTTTGTTGGCCTGCTGCTAATATTGATACGTGAAAGCAATTTCAGCGGACTAAATTTCTCCAAATATTCTACAAATAAAGGATGCTGACGTAAGGCCATAAACAGCTTATAACTTTCTTCAGCCATATCAGCTATTAATGATTTATTCCGGCTGCTTAATAAGTCGTTTTTATTAGCATAAAGTTCAGATACTATCCCTGCATTTATCAATTGCTCCATATTGAAACGGGCTGTTTCAATTGAACCATATTGAGAACTTACTGTTTGCCCTTGTATAGTTAACTGAATATGCTCATTGGCTATCTCATCGCCCATTGAAGCATAAAAACGATGCGTTTTACCGCCGCCACGTGCAGGCGGGCCTCCCCTGCCATCAAAAAACGCCAGATCAATACCGTACTTCCTGGCCATAGCCGTTAGTTCTACTTTAGCTTTGTATATCGACCAATTGGCCATTAAATAACCGCCATCTTTAGTACTATCCGAAAAACCCAGCATTATGGTTTGCCTGCTGCCACGGCTTTTAAGGTGTTGTTTATAAAAAGGATGCGTATATAATGTTTCCATTATCCCGGCAGCTTGTGTAAGATCATTTACTGTTTCAAACAATGGCATAAAATCAACACTCAGGCTTTCCTTTTTCCATCCACTCCATAAAAACAGATCGATCAACTGCAATATATCTGATGCCTGCTGGCAATTGCTGATAATAAAACGCTGACACGCCTTTTCCCCATTAGCCTTTTGAATATTCTTCATCAGCCTGATGGTATTCAAGGTATCTTGTACCATGCTATCGGCATCAGCCGGGCATTTAAAATCAGCCTCATTAAAGGTGATACTTTTTAGTTTGCCTGCTTCATCCAAATCATCATAACCTTTTACAACACCATCTTTAATATCAGCCTGTTGCGAAGCATAGATAAATACACTTCTTAAAACCCGGCTATCCTGCCTTATATCAAGTGTTGCAAAAAAGCAGCCGAATAATTTTACCTTTCTTATCAGGTCTTCAACAATATTAACAAACAAGCTATCATGATCTGTTATCAGCGTATGCCTTACCGATTGTAATAAAACAAGCAGATCTTTTTGCAGGTCTTCCGGCTTTTCTTGCGGGTTAAAGGCATTTTGATATAATATTTTCTCAATAGTTTCCAGCGTTTTGCCAAAACCTCTGAAAGTGATACGCCTTTTTAAAACCCTGAAATCACGGTAATAGCAGCGGAATATGATCTGCCGTAAAAATTTAGCTACGGCTTTTGTAGTATCTGTAGTTACGTTAGGGTTTCCATCTCTATCACCGCCTGGCCAAAAGCCAAGTTCTAGTATCTGGTGATCATCGGCAAGATTAATATCAAACTCCTCTTCCAGTTTTGACTGTATACCGGCGATCGCCTGATAAAATATGTTCTCTAAAAACCAAACTAAGCTAACAGCCTCATCTACAGGAGTTGGAGAGGTTTTATTAAAGAAAGGAGTTTTACCTAATTGCTGCAACAAAGCATCAATATTGTTAATGTCATTAACTTTTAAGGCCTCGATCAAGTCGGTCATTATACCCAGTACTGAACCTGGATAAAATTGTGTAGGATGTGCAGTAAGAACAAGCCGCAGTGAAAAATCTTTTAGTTTTTGGCTGATATTCTTGCGCGCCTGATCGCTAACTGCTGCTTGTTGTAACAAGCTTTGTAATGAACCTGAATCATCAGGCCTACCTGTTTTGCTAAATGAGGAATCCTCAATCGCATCAAACAAAACTACCTGACGCTCAATATATTGTATAAACCTGAATAAACGGTTAATTTGCTCGCGGTGATCTATATCCGGCACATATTTTTTAAAGAATGATTCGATGATCTCTTTTGGCGATAGCTGGCTGACAGCTCCCTTATCACAATGCGAACTAAAAAATGGCAATAAAATACCAGTATCTTTAACCTGGTAAAAGGGCAGCGTCTGAAATAAACTGTTATACAACTCAAAACGGGCAACCACTTCCTGGTTGAAAGCAGTTTCTCTTTGACTGAGTTTTAACGTTGAGGACATATAAAAAAGTTGAGAATGTGTGTAAAATTCCGGTGCATTTAATGAGGTCGCATTAAAGCTGTGAATTTAAATATCTAAATCTTAAAATCAGCAAAAAATTAAATATATATTAACAATTAGAGGCTATTTATGTTAATATTGATTATAAAACCAGCGTCCGATTAAATTTTTTAAATTTGTGCTTCCAAATCAGCCAATTTAACCTATGCATTTAAAGCAGATAAAAAGCTTTTTTTACAGCCAGTATTTCTCCGATGGTTTGCGCATAACTATTGGCGTTTTGCTGCCTTCACTGTTAATGGCTCAATTAAATCGTTTAGATATTGGTATTGATATGTCATTAGGGGCGCTTTGTATTACCATTGTCGATACGCCCGGGCCTTTAACACATAAGCGTAATGCTATGGCTATTTGTAACTTATGTGTTTTTTTAGTAGCAGCAACTACAGGTTTCGCCCGGCTGAATATTTTTACATTAGGGCTGGAGATAACTGTATTCTCTTTCTTGTTTTCTATGTTCACCGTATATGGCAATCGTGCTGCTTCTATTGGCACCGGTGCGCTATTGGTTATGATATTGATGATGGATCAGGCGGTTAAACCTACTGATGTAATAGCAACCAGCGCCATAATTCTGTCAGGCGGTGTTTGGTATATGTTTTTCAGCCTTATATTTTTTGGTATCCGCCCCTACCGGGCTGCTCAGCAAACCCTTGGGGAAAGCATTGATGATGTCGCTAAATTCCTGCGGATAAAAGCTGCATTTTATTTGCCCGATACTGATATTGATGAAAATTATCGCAAACTGGTATCTCAGCAAATAAAGGTTAGTCAATCACAGGACATGGTAAGAGAAATGCTGTTTAAGAGCAGGCTGTTGGTGCGGGAATCAACCAGCGCGAGCCGGATACTGGTGTTAACCTTTATTGATTTAGTTGATATGTATGAGAACATTATGGCCACTCATTATGATTATGCTTATTTAAGAGAGAAATTTAAGGACACCGGGATATTGCCGGATACAGCCAGAATGATTGAGCTCATGGCCAACGAAGTGGATAATGCTGCATTTATTGTACTATCGAACTCAAGGTATAAACATCCGATGGATTTTACACCTGAACTGGAAAAGCTTAAATTAAAGATCGATGCCATCGGTAATAATTTAGAGGAGACCAGCAATTTAGTGCTCAAAAAAATACTGGTTAACCTCCGCGATATGAACCAAAAGATAGCTAGTATATATAATTATTATAATTCCGATTCGGCCAGCTTATTATTTGAGAACAAAGGAAAAATAGAATATTCAAAATTTGTTACCCAGCAGGATTATGCACCTCATATTTTTACTGATAACCTGTCATTTGGCTCGGCTGCATTTAAACATGCTTTAAGAGTTGCATTGGTTTGTTTGGTGGGATTTATAACTGCCAAAACTATATCGCAAGGGCACCATAGTTATTGGATACTGCTAACTATTATTGTTATTCTAAAACCGGGCTTCAGCCTTTCTAAACAGCGCAATTATCAGCGACTTATTGGCACCATTTTCGGTGGTATTATTGGCATAACGCTACTGATTTTAGTTCATGATAAAACTGAGCAATTTATTTTCCTGGTATTTTTCATGCTAGGATGCTACAGCTTTTTAAGGCTGAATTATATTGCGAGTGTGTTATTTATGACCCCTTATATACTTATCCTATTTAGCTTTTTAGGTGTAAATAATATAGTTGAAGAACGTATTTTGGATACAGTAATAGGTTCGGTTATCGCATTTTTAGCAAGTTATTTTATTTTCCCATCATGGGAATTTGAACAGATACACGAAGATTTGCGTCAGGTGGTTTGTGCAAATATAAACTACCTGGTAAAAATAGCTGAGAGCATTTCGGGCAAAACAGTTGATACTACTGAATATAAACTGGCTCGTAAGGATGTTTTTGTAAAATCGGGCAACCTGTCTGCTGCCTTTGAACGCATGACATCTGAACCCAAAAGCAAACAGAAACACGTAAAAGAAGTGCACAAACTTGTGGTACTTAACCATATTTTATCATCGTATATTGCTACTGTGGCCTCCGAACTGATTGGCAAAACTGTGCGTGCCTCGCAGCCTGATATTATTAAGTCGATCAAAAAAAGTTTGGCTATACTTAATGATACCAGCAAAAAGCTTGGTGGTGAAAAGACCGATTTTGTTGCCGATAAGCAAGCCGTTGTAAACATGGATAACAAACCAGAGCTGTTAGTACCTGACGATCATCTGCTAAAAGAACAATTAGGGTTTATTAATAAGATAAGTATGGATATTGCAAGAGTTACAGAAGGTTTTAACCCCGCCTAAGTATTTTTTGTTAAGAATATCATACCGAAAAAGTGTAATCTTTATATAATACAATAACAAATACATTGTTTGGCTGGCGTTTGGGGTTAACTTAAAATAGTGCAAAATCATCTCTCATCCATAGCGTCTCATAATTGTCGTACTTCTTTCCTACCTCGTGACCAAGATCTTTAAATACCATTATTCTTTTCTTAGAATTAATGTTATTGTAAACCACGTAGGAGTTATTTGGCGGTACATAAGGATCAAGCAATCCTATGCCTAAAAAAACAGGACAGTTTATTAACGTTGCAAAATTTTTCGTGTCGTAATACTGTAGATTCGCCAATATTTTATTAAAAGTTAACCCGGGCCATATAGCAACATATCTCTTCATATAATTAATAGGCCATGATACGGCACCATTATCTAAATTGTAAACATCACTCATAATCGGGTTTTGTGCCGCACAAAAGCTTACCCGCTTATCCAAAGCCGCTGTAGCCAAAGCCATATAACCGCCCATGCTTCCGCCCCCGACACCTATTCTTGACATGTCCAGCTCGGGCCGAGAACAAATAAAATCCATATAACGTAAGCAATCCATTATCACACCTCGCAGATAATATTTGTTTTTATCCTCCAGGTGATAGGTTATATAGTCCTCACTTCTCATAAGCATTGTCTCCTTGTTAAGGCCCTGACCGCGGACATCAGCAGAGATAAAACACATATCCTCATTATGCCCGATAAGCGGCTTTGTTGATGCCTGGTAGCCCGGAAGCATTAACAGCACTGGAAATTTTTGGTGTTTTCTTTTAGATGCAGGTATTGTCATCCAGCCCCGTATGGTCATATTACCGATGGATTTCATTTCAATGATATAAACCTTTTGGTTTAATTTTTCCAGCTCAGGCTTTTCTGTTATTTTAAAGTCGGGTTTTATAGCTGAAAGCTCTTTTTTGCTCTCATCCCAGAATTGGTTAAAATCATCTGGTTTTTCATGGGTAGATCTGATCTCATCAGCACGTATACCAAATACACGCCGGGTTGTATCGTCATAATCAGATACATTGATCATAAAATTAATTTTATAAAAACCGGCTTTTAAAACAGGGACAATAAAGTCAAAATTCTTTGTGCTTTTCCCGGGCAAATTCACGTGTATCGAATCTGTCAGTAGTTTTTTATTAAACTGATCGGTTATAATATAGGATATCCTGCCCGACTGAACATTGTTATATGTGTTCTTTACAGAAAAGGTATAAAACGCATTGATATTAAAAATGGCATTCTTGTTGTGCGGTGTTACAGTTGTGCTTACTTCGTCCTGATCGTCACTTTTATTCACATTATCCTGAGCGAAGATGCTATTTGAGGGTATTATAATAAGCGCTAAAACTATTGGCAACCGGCATAATTTCAGAAAGATCAGGTCAAACTTCATCAATAGATAGCTATTTGTGATCTTAAAATTATGCCGCATTCTACTTAAGATATAATTACATATAAATTCCTGTAACGTAAATATATACTATATATATTAAGTAAATGAAATTTATTGTATCAATAAAAAACACCTTGAAGGAACTTCGTGCAGAGAGGCTACTGAGACGATTATAAATAGATATGTATGGCAGAAGGTTAAGTCTTTCCGGTATTTTTGACAAGATGGTATGTTACACGGCTATATTTAATTCTAAGGGTTCACATATAAAACCCCTCAAATGAACTTGTTTATTTTAATTATAACAATTCGGTAGCTAAATTCGCCAACTCGCTTCGTTCCCCTTTTTGCAGGGTGATATGTGCGTATAAAGGATGATCTTTTGCCTTATCAATCAAATAAGATAGCCCATTACTTTCTGCGTCCAGATATGGGGTATCAATCTGATAAATGTCCCCTGTAAAAATAAACTTACTGTTTTCTCCGGCACGGCTTATAATGGTCTTTATTTCATGCGGGGTAAGGTTCTGTGCTTCATCAACAATAAAAAATATCTTACTTAAAGTACGCCCGCGTATAAAGGCCAGTGGAGAAATGGATATTTTATCGTTAGTGACCAGTTCATCAATTTTGGCCTGCATTTTTTCATCATCACTAAACTGATCTTTAATAAATTTAAGATTATCCCATATCGGTGCCATATAGGGGTCGATCTTCGATTTAATATCACCCGGTAAGAAGCCAATATCCTTATTGCTCAACGGTACAATTGGTCGGGTCACATATATCTGCCTAAAGTGTTTACGCTGTTCTAAAGCACCAGCCAATGCTAATAATGTTTTTCCGGTACCTGCATTGCCCTGTATGGTAACCAACTTTATATCCGGATGCAATAGTGCATGTATGGCAAATGCCTGCTCAATATTTTTAGGAAAGATATTAAATATAGGCTGCTCTATAACTTTTTCAAGTTGACTGGTTTTTGAATTATAAAACGCAGGTACTGTACTATTTTTCCCGTTTAAAATATAAAAGTGATTATTAGTTTGTTGCTCAGGGGCATCGAATGGTGCAAAATCGTGTTTGTTTAACTGGCTAATCAGCTTATCTGTAACCTTATTTAATGTGGTTTTGCCGGTATATAACTCATCCAGATTTTTAACCTTGCCAGTTTCATAATCCTCAGCATGTAAATTCAGTGATTTTGCTTTCAAACGAAGGCAAATGTCTTTTGAAACCAATACTATTTTTTTATCTGGATTCTCTTCCTGTAAAACCAGCGCGGCATTTAATATACGATGGTCTGTTTTCTCCGATCCAAATATAGCAGCGGCATCAGCGGCAATATTTTTAGTATCAATGATTACCTTAAAGCTACCCTTAGTTTTACCATCAAGGGGTTGCCAGTTATTAATCAAATTGTTGCGCGAAATATCATCCATCAGCCTGATAAAGCTTCGCGCCTCAAAATTGCGGGTGTCATTACCGCTTTTCATGTTATCCAGCTCCTCCAATACCTGTATGGGTATGGCTACATCATGTTCCTGGAAATTTTCAAAAGCGTTATGATCGTATAGGATAACTGAGGTATCTAAAACAAATATTTTCTTCTTCGCGTCCGTTTTACTTTTGCCTTCCTTATACATAGCTGCTAATTTAGCTATTTTTTTAATGAATGGTAATTAGTAAGGTGAGTGGCTGATATGAACTCTACTATTATATTAACATACCGAAATGTATTTAATCACCTGGGCCTGTTCTTCAGTATTTAATAAATCACCTTCATATCGCCAATCAATACTATCAATAATAGTTATTTTGCCTAAGTAGTCGGGATTATCTTCGTCAGCCAGATCAGTGTTTGATTCATTAATCTCTAAGGGTTCAGTAAATAAAGTGGATTCATCGCCAAAGGCATCTTTATAAATTTTGTAAACTCCTGTATTTTTAAGGCTATTTTCTTCGCTGCTTTTTAAAACAGGTTCAATAATTATTTTTCTTGATGAGCCATCGGACTGAGTAAGGCTTAGTTGTACCGGATTTATCATGCTAATTAGATTGATTGTGATAAATACAAGCACCTAACTATATTGTTTTATAATGGCTTACGATCCGTTCAATTGCCTGATATATTCTTCAATTTTAGCTTTTTCTGATCCAGCCTTGGCTAATTTATAGGCAATTTTAAAATTGGTTATGGCTAATGTGTTGTCTAGATCTGTATACAGGTAGCCCAATAAACAATGATAAAGATAGTTGCCCGTAAGATCTAGTTTTTCAGCTTCTGTAACAGCAATGATTTTACCGGCGGTTTTTGAAAGTGCATAAGTACGATTAAGGGCTGCAATTGGCGAATACTCAATCAGCAGCAGAGTGTTGTACAACTGTAAAATATTTTCCCATTTATCATCTGAGCTGACTTTATTGGTATGTAAGTGTGCTATGGCAGCTTCCAGATGATATTTTGAAATTTTACTTCCGATAGATGCCATGTTTAAATAATACTGCCCGCGTGCTATCAGTTCATTATCCCAAAGTAAAGTATCCTGATCGTCATAAATTACGGATTCGCCATGCTGCCCGATTCTTGCCTCAAATCTGGATGCATGAAAACACATTAATGCCAGCAAAGCATTAACAGCAGGCTGGTTTGTTATTTCATTATCACCCAGCAAATAAGTGAGGCGCATAGCTTCCAGACAAAGATCCCGGCGTAATGCTATATTTTGTGATGCTGAATAATACCCTTCATTAAACAAAAGGTACAATGTTGTAAGTACTGTATCTAGTCGACTATCTATTTCTGTTAATTTCGGAAATTCAATTTTAACCTGTTCAGCTCGCAGTTTTTCTTTTGCTCTATACAGGCGTTTATTTATGGTTTCTTTATTACTTAAAAAAGCGGCAGCTATTTCTTCAATACTGAACCCGCAAAGTATACGCAATGATAATCCGATCTGCCCTTCTGCTGATATAAGCGGATTACAAATGGCAAACATCATCTGCAACTGGCTATCAATTATGTTTTTGCCCGATAGATCGATATCAATTTCATAAGCTTCGGATGAATTGTTCTTTATGTCTATTGCGATCTTATCATAAAATATTTGATTGCGCTTCAGATAGTCTTTGGCTTTATTTTTTGAAACAGCATACAACCATGCCACCGGGTTATCGGGCAAACCCTTTTGCCCCCAGGTTTCGGCGGCCAGCATAAATGTGTCGCTTACTATATCTTCGGCTATTTCTATATTTTCAAATCCAAATAGCCGGCCTAATACAGCAGTGATTTTACTGTATTCCGTTCTGAATAAATGCGGTATAAGTTCTTTCTCTTTTTTCATAAAAAAGCCCCTTTTCGGGGCTTTCATTTTTTACATACTTATTGGTATAATATTTCTAACTTCAACGCAACCACCGGCATTAAATATTGGACAGCCTTTGGCTAGTTCAATGGCCTCTTCCAATGTGTCGGTTTTTACAATAATGTAGCCGCTTATCATTTCTTTGATCTCGGCATAAGGGCCGTCGGTTACTACATTATTCTTTTTTACTACTGCGCCCTCATAACCAAGCCTGTTGCCACGGCTTGCTAGTTTGTCTTGAGCTGCAATACTGCCCATCCAATCGTGCCATTGCTTTAAAATGTTTTGCATTTGCTCGGGTGAAAATTGGACATCAGGATTTTGTTCATTTCTGAAAATTAAGCTAAATTCATTCATGGTTTTAAGTTTTAATTATACCGTAATGACGATCTTACTTACGATTATTGGACAGCCTTTTAAAAATATTTTAAAATAATAAATGTAATAATTAAATAATAATAACTTTATCAGGTTATCCTAAATTGCCTTTAATTATCAATCACTTACCCCTAATGTAAATATTAGCTTAATAGAAGCAAACTAATTATCTTCAACATTAATCAACGCAAAATAACCCTAATACTTAAGAAAATGAAATCTATTGAAGTTATCTCCATACCTGTAAGCAACCAGGAAGTATCAAAGGAATTTTATTTAAAAATTGGCTTTGAATTAATTAATGAAACCCCTATGGGCAATGGTAGCACCTGGGTTCAGTTGGGTTTGGCAGGGCAAACAACTTCTATTACCCTTGTAAACTGGTTCACAAAAATGCCGGCTGGGAGCCTGCGCGGTTTGGTTTTACATTCTGAGGATATTCAAAAAGAAACATCGGAATTAAAAACAAAAGGTGTTGAAGTTCAAGATATTGATGACACTCCCTGGGGTAAATTTGCTACTTTCTTTGATCCTGATGGCAATAGCCTAATCCTTCGCCAGGAATAAACCAGTTGTTATCGCTAAATAGTTAATATAGAAATCATTATTCGTTTTAAATAGATTATAATCAGCAGATAATGTATTGTATTTATTTGCTATTATTGTTATATGAGACCGGTATCTATCCCCGACTATATAAATACCTATTTAAATGGTAAGATTTACACACCTGATAATCTTTCTGTTATAAGCGCTGCCTATAATAATTTATCAAATGGTGATCCGGAAGTTTCGATTGTAATGCCTGCCTATAATGAGGAAACTACGATAGTACAAACACTAGCTTCGCTTTGTAATAATGTTACAAACAGGTCGGTTGAGATTGTTGTGGTCAATAATAACTCAAAAGATAATACCGAAAAATTGGTAAAAGGTTGTGGTGTTACCTGCATACTCGAAACCACACAAGGCATTACGCCTGCCCGCAATGCCGGCTTAGCACAGGCAAAGGGCAAATATATTTTAAATGCTGATGCCGATACTATATATCCTAAAGACTGGATAGAAGAAATGATAAAGCCATTAGATAATAACGATGTTGCTATAACTTATGGTAGATTTTCATTTATTCCGGTAGGTAATACCGGGCGTTTTACCTATTTTTTTTACGAATATTTTTCAGACCTAAGTAAGCTATATAACAAAAAGTTTAAAGCCGAAGCTGTAAATGTTTACGGTTTTAATTCGGGGTTCAGGCGTGCGCAGGGTTTACAGGTTGATGGTTTCAATCACCCTCCCGGCACAAATGAGGATGGCTACCTTGCCATGAAATTAAATAAAAAAGGATTTGGAAAGCTTTACCAGGTAACAAGCCCCAAAGCTATTGTTTGGACAACAGACCGCCGCATTCAAATTGATGGAGGACTATATAAAGCAACATTAATACGCTTAAAAAGAATATTTAATTTAAAATAGTTATTTAAAACTATTAGGAAATTCTGCTTTTAAATGTACCAGTACATTACTTACAACGCGGTTAAATTCAAGTACACGTAAATTAAGTTCGGCTACGCTGCTATTCTCATAATGCTCCAATATTGCAATAGTATCTTTTAGTGAAGCTACCTGGAAATGATTCAGAGATGATTTCATTCTATGTACCAGTTGTGCCACCTCGCCCCAGTTGCCCGCTGCCGCAGCCTCTTTTACCAATGCATTATCACTGGCGGTTGTAGCCGAAAAAACAGTGATCAATTTTCCCAAAAAATCTGGATTATTTTCACTTATAGCATATATCATTGACAGATCATAAGGCTTATGATCGTTAGTTTCATCGTTTATACTCATTAATATTTATATTAATATCGGTTTCAATATAGAAATTTTATCAGTACTTTCATTAAACCTTTTTATAGTTAAGTATGTTAATAAGCATATCTAAGCATTTGTTAAAATGTGCTTATAAATTACAAGCACATTAACAGTAATTTAATAAATATTAAAATTACAAAATGCATTCATAAGTAATCAAACTTTAATTATTTTAGCTATATCTATTTAATGTGAATATATGAGCTTAACAAATGCCCCTAAGGTCAAAATCCTGATAGTTGAGGATGATGTATATATGCAACTAATATTAAAGGAGTTTTTAAGCAATGTATATGAAACGGAAGTTTGTATTAATGGGATGGATGCCCTTGCCTCTATCCAAAATGGAAACATTCCTGATCTGATCATCTCCGATCTGAATACAGCAAAAATAAATGGGCTTGAGTTACTTGGCCAGTTACAGGCAAGTGATTTTTTCAAATCGATACCGGTCATAATTGTATCGGGTGAAGATAGTTCAGAAAAAAGGATATTGTGTTTAAATAGCGGTGCCGATGACTATATAGTGAAGCCTTTTAACCCGGCTGAACTTGAAGCGAGAGTAAGAGTTATATTAAGAAGACTTGGTAAAATAGCCTCAGCACTATGAGTGATTTTACTACAGCAAATAGCAATCAGGTAATTGCATTAATACGTGCAGACGATGAGTTATATAATTCGTTGATCACAATATGCGATTTTGAAGGCAGGCAAGTCATCAACTTCAAAAGTGATACCGAACTATTTGAAGAATGGGAATCCAAAAAGCTGAATATTGTTGCCATAGTTTCTAAAAGTGATATATTGGGCAGGTACGGTGTAAACCTTCTAGAAAGTTTAACCACCAGAGGGTTATCGGGCCTGCCTGTTATTTTAATAGGCAAACACCTGGATAAAAACTTGCGTAAAATTGCATTAAGCGCCGGTATAACTGATTTCTTTAGCAGGCCTCCTAAGATTAAAAATATTGAGACACGTGTTAATTTTTTAATTAACAATTGGGGCGATCTTAAAAAGAAATTAAAAACACGAGCCATCACCACTTACAAAACACCTTTCGGTAAACGTGCATTTGATATATTTTTCTCGGGTATGGCGCTGCTTTGCTTATCACCTTTTTTTCTAATTGTTTATTTACTGATAAAAATCGAATCCAGGGGACCTGCATTTTATTATTCATATCGCGTAGGTACTGGTTATAAGGTATTTAAGTTTTACAAATTCAGATCAATGTATGTTAATGCTGATAAAAGACTGAAGGATTTGAAACACTTGAATCAATACGATATTGATGCCGGGACAAATGAAAAAACTGTTGCTACTGATGCTATCTCCTTATGTTCGGATTGCATATCATATGGTAAATGCCAGTTCCCGCTGTATGCTGATAAAATAAGATGGTGCGAAAAGCAGTATGTCGGTTCAAGAAAATCCAATAGCGGATCAGCTTTCTTTAAGATAAAGGATGATCCGCGAATTACTAAAGTGGGTAACGTTATCCGTAATTTAAGCATTGATGAATTACCCCAGCTATGGAACGTGTTTATTGGCAACATGAGCATTGTGGGTAACAGGCCATTACCTTTATATGAAGCTGAAAAGCTCACCACTGATAAATATGCGCTTCGTTTTGCTGCCCCTGCAGGCATAACAGGTTTATGGCAGGTTGAAAAACGTGGTAAAGGTGATATGAGCGAAGAAGAAAGATTAATGCTGGATAACACCTACGCCCAAAACCACAGCATGGCGAATGATTTAAAATTGATATTTAAAACTATACCGGCACTACTACAAAAGGAAAACGTTTAAACCCTCACCCACTCTCCTTTTGTAAAATCGTATTGCTTTATAACTTTTGCAGGGTTACCTGCGGCTACAGAATATGGTGGTATATTTTTGGTTACTACGGCCCCTGCTGCAACAACACTGTGCTTTCCAATGGTTACACCTGCTGTAATTACAGCATTAGCCGCTATCCAGCAATCATCTTCAACTATTATGGGCGATACTAATATCTTTTGTTTAAAAATAGGCGTGTTGACATCTGTATAGTCATGGTTTAAACCACTGACAACAATATTTTGGGCAAATATTACATTGTTGCCTATACTTACCGGGCCTATAATTACATTACTCATACCTATTAAAGTATTATCGCCAATAATAACATTGCCAACGCCGTTGTTTACGGTGCAAAAATCTTCGATAACTGATTTTTTACCTAACTCGAATTTATTGAAAGGCAATACATCCATGCGGGTGTGCCATTTTATTGCCGATCCACTACCACGTTTATGCACAAATGGATTTACAAACCACTTTACCCATAATCTAGGCCTTGCTTCACCAGTAGGTATAAGCATCCAATGAATAAATTTCTTTAAGCCAGGATTGTTCTTTACCTTATCTTTTATCGACATAGAATTCTTTTAATTATAGTTTTGCTATTGTCTTTTTGCTTTCTCCCATATCGCACTTTGTTTGCCTAATGCAAAGCGTCTTATACCCATCAAAACTGCATAATTCATCATGCAAAAATAGTATGGGATAAAAAATATTTTCATCTTTATCTGTCGTTCCTCCATTATCCAGCCTACTATAGCCATAAAATAAAATCCTATTTGGGCTATTAATAATAATTGGTAAATGAACGACGCATCACCAGCAAACACAATAATAAAATTAAGTATCAGGGCCAGTATCATTAAAAAAGGCACTATGGTCCATCGCAATACGCGGTGACTAATATATTGGAATGAAAGCACAGGCATGGGAAACGGATTAAGCAAACCTTTTAACCAGATTATAGACTGAATACCGCCTGCCGCTATTCTTATTTTACGCTTCAATTCTTCCGTAACATTTTGCGAAGCTGTTTCCGTTGCAAAAGCATCTGGTTCATAGATTACACGGTAACCTTTTTGAGCCACCAGGAGCGAGATCATAAAATCATCTAATATAGCATTTGGTGATACCGGCTCATACAGATCGGTACGAATACTGAAAAGCTCACCTGCAGCGCCTACAACAGAATACAATTCAGAATCCCAGGTTTTTAATTTCGATTCGTATTTCCAGTAAAAGCCTTCGCCTGCTGTGGCATTGGCAGCATCAGCATAAACTCTTTTTTCTCCTGCAACGGCTCCCACTTTTTTATCGCTATAATGCCTGCATATATTAACCAGTGCATCAGTATTTAAAAAGGTATTGGCATCAGTAAAAACAACTATTTCAGTATTTACGCTTTCCATTGCACGATGTACAGCAGCAATCTTGCCCTTTCGCTCATCACTGTGCATATGCCTTATTTGCGGGTAATTTTTAACAATAGATGCTGTATTATCTACCGAACCATCGGTAATAAAAACAAATTCCAGTTTATTTGCAGGATAAGCTAAGGCAAGGCTATTTTTTATTTTATCATCCATTACGCCGTCTTCATTATAGGCAGCAACAACAAGCGTGCATGTCGGAAGGCGTTCAAAATCGATAATTGGCAGTACGGGTTTCCCTTTTATTACGCGTTTTATTTTTATTAAAATAAATAATAGTATCCCGTAGCCAAAAAAGGCATAAAAGGTAATGAACAAACTAACCCAAAGCAGTATTTTCATATTTGTTTTACAGGATAACCTAAATTATTGCTATCAATACTTTCAGTAATGTTCCACCAAATGGCTTTTAACAGCTGTTTTGTAAAACCGTGGTATCCTTTTTTAATATACGATAAAATATTCCTCGGCACCACCATTGCTATAAAGTAAATATAAAAAATAAACCTTGCCTGCAAGGGTGCATTCCGGCGGATAAACAAGATACGGTTTCTGTTCATAAAATATTCCTTTAAAGCACTTGCTTTCCCTACCGAAACAGATTCTTTATGATAGATCAGCGCCTTAGGGTCAACCCATACCTGGTAACCTGCTTTTTTAATATGATCGCACCAATCCATTTCTTCATAATACAGGAAAAAGTTTTCGGCCATTAACCCAGCTTTTTCGATGGCTTCTCCTTTTATCATCATAGCAGCGCCATGTGCATAACCCGTAGGGCCTGTTTTATCATCATACTGGCCATTATCAATCTCAAACTGGCCAATACAATAATTTCTGGCGGTATAATAATTCATGGGTGTAAAACCCACATATTGCAAAATATCGGGCTCATCAAAATACCTGATCTTTGGCGAAACTATGCCAACTTCAAGGTGATCTGTCAATACGTTAACTAGTGTTTGTACCAACCCTGCCGTAAATTCGGTATCGTTATTTACAAAAAAAAGATATTTACCTGTGGCCTGTTTTACACCCAGGTTATTACCTCCGGCAAAACCTAAGTTGATCTCAGACCGTATAAACTTAAAATCCGGATACTTTATTTGCCATTGGGGTATATCATTAATTTTACTGCCATTATCCACAACTATTATTTCTATATTCGGATAGGTATTTGTTAAGCTTATAGATGATAAAAGCTGTTCAGTAACCAGGCCCTGATTAAAGTTTACCGTAATAATTGAAACAATATCCATTTGTTTTTTAAACAATATTGAGCGCGTTAAGATTAGTTGAAAAGTAGAGATTAGAATTGAGTATCAAAAATAATATTAATAAAGAAGTTGAAGATTTTCAGCGTATTGCTGAAAACGAAGCTGCTATTGATAAAAAGCTTAATGAATTGCTTGAGTTGCTTGCAAAAAGCGACATCAATAGCGATGCCGCGAAAGCATACCAACAGCGTTTTGATAATGCTATAAAAGAACACAGTATAAAAAGAGAACAAATAGAAGCTTTTCAAAACCTGGATACCAGTAATACCTCGCGGGAGGAATTGCTTGACGAAATCGGTATATTATTATCAACTAACCAGTTTGGCAGTAAAGCGCCAAAAAAGAAGTTAAGGGGTGAACGATTATCAAAATTAGTGCTATTCGTTATTAGCCTTACCATGATAACGCTTGGCTTTGGGATGATAATTATGCCCGCGCCACCCTACTTCGAAATGTTTACCATCTTTTATTTTAATGAGAATGACGGTATTACAATAATGGACCTGATATCGTTATTGATTATATTAGCCGGAATATATTTATTGATCAAAGCCATTATCCGTAATCCTTCAAGTAAGAAATTATGATGAGCGCCGATTTAAAAAAAATATTATTGGTTGATGATAATCAATTGTTTCTTAAAATCCTTTCGCAGGCATTTAAAAAGGCGGGCATAGATTGCCTTATTGCTGAATCTGGCAGCCAAGCCCTTAATATACTAAAAACAGCAACCCCCGACGCTATATTATCTGACTATGAGATGCCGGAGATGAACGGAATGGAGTTTAGGGAGCATCTTATGGAAGATGTTGTATTAAACAATATTCCATTTGTTTTTTTGACGCATGTTACCGATAAAGATCTTATGATCAAAGGGCTTAAACTCGAAGCCATTGATTATGTAACCAAAGATACACCTGTTGATGTTATTGTATCAAAACTTAATAACCTGATATATGCGGTACATAAGCAACAGGAGCAATCAAAACAGGAACTAAAAAAAGCTGCTGAGGCGCTGAATGTAAGATCAGTCCCTAATAAAACCCCTGAGATTAAAGGTTTTGAAATTAATTTCTGGCATCAATCATATCAAGATATACCAGGTGGCGATTTTATTGATTTTATACAGGTAAATGAGCGATATAGCTTTATTGTTTTGGGCGATATAATGGGGAAAAGGTGGAAAGCATGGTTCTTTACCTTTAGTTTTTTAAGCTATGTACGTGCCGCCATACGATTTGGTATACTTAGTGATGATTATTCAGTTTCCAGTATTCTGCAAAAGGTTAATAATGTGATCTGTTTGGATGATATACTGAAAGATATACTTTCAAGCCTTTCATTGCTGATGATTGATAATGAAACACAAGAGATCACGTATTCAGGTGCCGGAGATCTGCCATTGCTGCATTATGATTCAAAAATAGCCAAGCTCAAAAAAATAAGTGCTGATGGTTTACTGCTGGGGCTTTTTTCGAATGGTAATTATACTGAGCAGCACATTAATTTAGCCAAAGATGACCAATTATTTATTTTCACAGATGGAATGATCGATTTTTCGGACTCTACAGGAAAAAAAAGCGATTATAATATTTTCGCAAACGAGCTTGAACCCTATCTAAACAAAAAGTACACTTTCGAACAAATAAAGACCAATTTATTTAAACCAGCAATTGCAGCCCGTGTTGATGATTGCAGCATTATAAACATTTATAAAACTACTTAATATGATCAAAATAATTAAAGATGAACCTAATCATATATTAATAGAAATTACTGTTACAGAAGCTAATCTGGATAATTCAGATCTGTTTAAATCGCAGGTTACACAATTGCTTGATCGCCATAAAAAAAACCTGATAATCGATCTTAATAGCGTTGATTACATTGACAGTTCATTTTTAGGTGCATTGGTAGCTATTTTAAAACACGCCATGGGCATGAAACTTGAAGTAATTTTAGTGGGGTTAAAAAAAGACGTAAATGATTTATTAATGCTGATAAGGCTTGATAAAGTATTTAAGATCTATACTAATTACAATGAGGCGCTAACGCACTTATAAACTTATACCTATTAATGGCTGCCAGGCAATTTGAGTTTTCAAACAGAATTGATTCAGTTACTACTGTTTTAAAACAAATACTTGAATTTATTAACGACACCTCCCCTACAGAAATTGAGGTAAATACGTTATTGTTTAAAGCGAAGATCATCACCATTGAATTGCTTACCAATTCATTAAAACATTCGGGCAGCAAAAGCACTTTGATCAATATTAGTTTAGATGATAAGAAACTTACTATAACTAAACTTGATAATGGCAATCCTTTGAAATTGATAGCTGACATTAATTCCACAGCAGATAAAGTACCTGTCACTAATGACATTCTGCATACGCTTTATGCAAGGGCAAAAACGAAAGATCAAATTCATTTTACTTATGAAGAAAATAAAATAGGCGATCTTTTAGTAATAAACGATATTGTAGAACACTTTGGCTTGCTGATAATTACTAAAGCTGCTGATGAATTTATTTATGCTTACAACCATCAGGCTAAAGAGAACGCTTTTATTGTTACCATAAATTTTTAATCTAGGATATAGGATGTCTCCCTGGTTTTATCTTTTGCCAGGCGGCTGTTAACAATAGTTTAGTCTCATACCATCCTACTGCATAAATATCCCAGAATGAGAATTCATTATACTTATTAAGTGCCCAATAGCCTATAAGCATACCCGTAATTACCCATATGGCTGTAGAGAATGCCGCGCCAAAAATATTACCGAAGATATAAATGCCCAAAAAGTCGAAGGTTATATTTATTGCAAGCATCACCAATACTTTATAAAAGTTAATTACTGGTTTGTTTATTACATCAAGTGTTAAACCAAAATATCGGTCGGCAGGATAAAGTAGTGAGAATGCTAAAAATAAGCGAAATACATTTGCCGCTTGAGTACCTAAATATTTGCCCCCACCTATTATATATATGGGCACATCAGCCAAAAGCCAGCCAAGCACAACAATAGGGATAAGCATAATTGTAACCATGCCGATATACTTTTTCATTACATAAATCACGCTTTCTTTGTCCGACCGATTATATGCAGCGGATAATGAAGGTAGAGCAGTAGCAGCGAAACTTCGCAATAAAATCTCAACCAGTTGCATTAAACTTTGCGCAAGATTATAAATAGCAACAGCTGCTTTACCCAGCATACTATTAATAATAAATGTATCGGAAGAGCCGAATAAATTAGAACTTAAATTAGTACCTACACTAAATTTACCAAAATGATACAGCTCCAATATCCCGCTGCGAGTCATGTTCTTTATAGTATTAATACGCGACCATCCCCTGATTAACGTAAACATGCTGGTGATAAAGTATGATAACAAGTAAGAGTATAACACACCCATTAAACTTACTTTATGCAGTATAATTAAGATTACTATAAATAACAAAAAACCACCCTGGCTAAAAAGCCTTACGTACAGCATTCTGTCGAATCTTTGTTCTCCCTGCAAAACGCAGGTAGCAATAAACTGTGGCAACATCAAAATAAAACATAACCCAGCCCATTTAAAGAACAAAACATAACCATCATCATGAATGTATTGAAGAAAAAACCAAAAAGGTATATTCACCAAAACAATTAACCCGGTTATACATAACCCTATGATCCATGCTGAACCGGTTACTTCAGCAGCACGCGAGGGTGTTGATCCGGCGTAAAACTTAATAAAAGCAGTTGTTAAAAAACCCGAACGAAAGGTATCAACCAATAATAATGTAGTTTGAAACAGTACCCATACGCCTACATCATTTATAGGTAACGAGCGATAGATGATCGCCATAGTGAGCATTCCCAGGCCCGACATAATAACATTACCAGTTAATGATAAGAAATATTTATTTTTAACAACGGCTGTTATTTTTGATAGCATATGATTGCAAAGTTATCAGGGCTGATTAATATAACAATAAAATAGTATTATGATCTGATTTTTTGGCATATTAGCTTAATTATGGATATAAACGAAAGTTATTTCAAAGAAATTACTTTATTAGTAACCCATTACAATCGCAGCAGTTCGCTTGAGAGGTTACTGCAAACATTTGTTGACCAAAAAATCAAGTTTGGAGATATAGTTGTTTCTGATGATGGCAGCAAACCCGAACATATTGAAAAGCTTGAAACCTTAAGGGATCAATTCAATTTCAGGCTTATAACTACGCCTGTTAATAAGGGTTTGGGTAATAATATTAATAAAGGGCAGGATGCTGTAAAAACTCCTTATACTTTATATGTACAGGAGGATTTTGAACCCAAGGAAGCATTTCTTGAACATTTTAGAGACGCTGTAGATTTCATGGAAAAAGACGCTCAGCTTGATATTGTTCGATTTTATGCATATTTCATGTACCCATATCTTAAACCTGTTGGAAAGGGTTATTCTGAAATGATGTTTAAGCCCGGTTTTTTAGCTAATAATCATCTTAAGTTTTATGTTTATAGCGATCATCCGCATTTAAGGCGCAGTTCTTTTCTGCAAAAATTCGGGCGTTACCCTGAAGGAATTAAGGGAGATATAACTGAATACCGTATGGCACTTTCATTTGTTCAGAAAAATGGCAAGGGATTATTTTATGAAAACTTTAACGATCTGTTTTATCAAAAAAACTCAGCTGATGAACCAAGCACTATGGGCCGCAGCAGTTGGCGCGAAAGTAAAAACCCAGCAGCATTAGCTGTACGGGCATTTTACCTGCAATTTAAATTATTAAAATGGACCTACGATTATTATTTCAAACGCTACAATAAATAATGTAATGCAATAATATGAAACAGGAGTATTTTGATACCACAACGCTTTTAATAACTCATTACAACAGGAGCCAATCACTAGAACGGCTTTTGGATGCATTTAATAAACAACAGATCGTATTTGGCGATATTGTAGTATCTGATGATGGCAGCAAACCCGAACAACTGGAAAAGCTTCGATCAATGCAAAACACCTACCCTTTTCGACTGATCACCACACCAAAAAACAAGGGGCTTGGTAACAATATTAATAAAGGCCAGGATGCTGTAAACACTCCATACACTTTATATGTACAAGAGGATTTTGATCCGTTCCCGGGTTATGGCAAACATCTAAATGATGCTTTAAGCATTCTGGAGGAACGTAAAAATATTGATATGGTACGTTTTTATGCTTATTTCAAATACCCTTATCTTAAACCTTTCCGCGACGGCTTTTCAGAGATGAAATTTAGTTTGTGGTATCCCGGATACCGTAAATTCCATTGCTACAGTGATCATCCACATTTAAGACGAAGTACCTTTTTTAGCAAGTTTGGAAGATACGCCGAAGGACTTAAAGGCGACAGAACAGAATTTTTGATGGCGATATCGTTTTTAAAGAACAAAGGCAAGGCTATGTTTTATGAAGATTACAAAGGATTATTCAACCAAGTCAACTCTTCAGATGAGCCAAGTACCATGAAACGCAGTGACCTAAGACAAAGCTCAAATCCAGTTATTTCATTTGCCAGGGCTATATACCGTAATGTGAAACACAATTATGATTATATGGTTGCCAAAAGAATCCGCAACTAAGGTTATTAATCGTTGCTTTTCAATAAATTATATCCCGATAATTGGATCGACTTAAACAACTTTTTTACGCTGTTTTCCCATGTATGTGTTGATGCAAATTTCACACGTTCCAACTGTATAGCAGGTGAATCATCCTCTAAAGCTTTTTTTATTGCAGATAAGTAATCCTCATAGGTATTACAAAGGTAAGTATGATCTTTAAAAACACTCATAGCATCTGTTTTTGTGGCTATTACTGGCTTACCCATCGCCAGATATTCATCAATCTTCCTTGGATAATTCCCGATGGTTACCTCATTAACTATTTGCGGATTTAAACAAACATCAAAGCCTTTAATATATGCCGGCATTTGATCTGCTGGCTTAGCACCTAAAAAGTGAATATTATCAATACCATGCAAATCACTTTTCTTAAACTCATCATCCTCAGGGCCTACCAAAACAATACTATATTCTGGCTTTTGTAAAGCAATGTGTTTTAACAATTTAATATCCAGCCTTATATTTTGCAGAGCCCCTACGTAACCAATAACGGGCTTTTTTATTTCAGCAAGATCAGCAGGTACTTCCCCCTTAAAATGAGCAAATTCAGCAATATCACAACCCTGCCCTATATAGAACGAATTCTTGTTGTATTGCTTACAGTAATTTGCGAGATAAACAGAATTAGCAACACACAAATCACTTTTAGCTATAAGCTTAGGTTCCAATTCTTTGCCGTGTAATTTCCAGTAATTAACAGCAAGCATGTAATCCCGTGAATAATAGATACTTATTTTAGGCTTAAGTAGCTCTTTTAAATAAAAACACCTGAATATATCGTTATCATTAAATAATATATAGTTTTTAAAGTCAAGTTCCGTTATAGCCTTATCAATTGAATTTGAGAAACGTTTGTTATTTATTTTATTGAAGAAATTATGAATAGACTGATTCTTTATCCAGTTTATAGATTCAATTACGGTATCAGGATAATAAGTCCATAGGTTTTGTTGAATTTGAATAATATCATTTGTTTTTCCGCGTAGCAGATCGATCCGTTTTTTTATATCAGGTTTCGATCCGTGTCTAAAAATGGTGGCTCTATCAAGCGGCGAATTAACATATAATACCCTATTGTATTTACTTAGCTCTAATGCAATATTTTTGCAATTGCTACCTATCTCAACATCCCATGGTTGCTGTCCAACTATAACAATATCATAGTTTTTTATTGTATCGGTACCACTCATTTGCAAAACAATTATAGGGTATGTTGCAGTTGTAGTTTTTGTGCTTTTTCTTCTTTCAACTTTATATCAAGCCTTAGTGTTATATTAATTAATGCAGTCCATAAGTAAAATAAAATATTCGATGGAAATTGCACTAATGCCTCTTGCGGAAAATTAGCCAAGTTGTAAGCAAAAATAATAAGTGTCATTGCTAAACAATAGGTTTTTAATTCCTCATTTTCAATCGCGTAATAATTATTTATACCCGTTCTTAAAATTACAAATATAAAGGCACAAAATATGAGCAGGCCAATCCATCCATCTTCAACGGCTACCCTCATATATCCGCTGTCTGGTGGAAAACCAGCCAAATATGAACCTGGAGAAAAGCGCACCCCCCACTCTCCTGTTGACCCTAATCCTCCACCCATTGGGTGTGTCAAAATATATGGCTGTATGCTTTTTTGATTTCTCTTCCTTAAGTTATAGGAATCGTCATTATTAGGTTTAAACGCGGTTTGAAAACGCAGCAAATTGGGATTTGATGTTGGCATATTAATCAAGATCAAGATAAATACACCTCCAATACAACTATATATTAAAACCTGTTTATTGTATTTAAGTATGGCAAAAAGAACCAATGCCGCTGGTATAAGTATATTGGCTCCGCGTGTGCCTGAAAATAACATAGCATCCAGAAAAAACAATGCTAAACAGCCTAATGCTATTTTCTTCCATAATTTTATACGCATAGTTACCATGCATATAATGAAAATGCTTGGCATAACCATATTGTAAGCGAAAGCTACCGGATCTGAAAAAATAGAAAATTTACGCCAATGTCCATCTATAAAAAGTAGTGCCGGTATTCCTGGTGAATTTACATATGCCTCCTCATGTGCATTAAAACCTATGTATTCTTGTTTAAACCCGTAAACAGCACCTATAATTGTTAATATAAACCATACGATAAATATCACCCTTATAAATTTAATAGAGCGGATATTATACATAAAAACAAAATAGCTTAAAGCAACTATAGCTACTGAACGTATTGTATAAAGCCATGCAAGCCTTGACACTGCCGAAGGGTTTCCAAACTCAAGCAAATTATATCCAAGCCATAAACATATAACCATTGTTATCGGGCTCTTGAAAATTTCTTTATTTTTTTCGCTCCTGTTTTTTATAAGTACACCTAATATCAGCAAAACCTGCAAGGCATCCATTAATGTACCGATGGGCCCGTCAATGCCAAATTGCCCCAATACAAACAGCATATAGGCCATTACGATCAATACTATGATCCCGAAGTTTGGATACACAACCAGGCAATATACAATTGGAGGAACTGAAATGGCTAAAATCAGCAAAACCCCAAAAATGAGGCCTAAGTATGCGGTACCTATTGCAATAATAATACCGACAATAGCTAACAGAATGATACCGGTTGTATTGTATAATTTTTCGACAAAGAAAAGCCGGTTAAAGGTTTGTTTAAACCCTTTGTTATCCGGATAAACCGAACCCTGATTTACTTTGTGATGCGAAATGTTATCCATTAAAAGAATAAAATCTTAAAAAAGAATATAAATGTGCTTATAAATGCCGCGGTTATTGCCACGACGCGGGTTATCCGTTCAACCCTTTCCTGCGAAGTGAGAACCTCTTTATTCTGTACTGTTTTTTTTGCTGGCTCAATTCTCATGGTTCTCTGTTTTATCAGTTTCGGTGATATCGTTATTATAATAATGAGTAGTAGCTACTGAATGTTTGTTAGCGTTACGGACTTTTAATAATGATAACACCTGGTAAAAAATAAATTTTGGAATATTTATGAGCGACTGGTAGATGCGTTTATCAGTATCAGATTTTGCCAGTGCTATATAAAAACCTATCACAAATATGATTAAGCCCACCAGCCAGATAAATACTGCGGCTATGCTTACAAAAAGGTTAATCAGCATACATATAACTGCCAATATTAAAAAGATGAACAAAGGCGGCCGCAATAGTATTAACCCGAATATAAACTGGTTACGGCTATAATTACGTATTCCTTTAAATAATAGAACAAAGCCAAATTTAAAGTACTTGAACCAGGTATTTATCCATCTTGAACGCTGTTTTACCAACTGATCGGCATGGGTGGTTTTTTCGTCATATACAATAGCTTTATCAGCATAGGCGATCCTGAGATCACGTCCTACTATCATTGATTGTAAAACCTTATCAAAACCAGCACCGATTATATCTGTATTTTCAAGGCAATCGCGATATAATTGTGTGGTAAAAGCCATTCCTGAACCTGCAAGCGTTGCAGACGAGCCAATACCAAATAGTATTTTTCCATCATAAAAATGATAATAAATATCGCGTGCAGCATCAAGCCGGGCATAGGTTGTATTCAGATTTTTTGCGTCTCTTAAACCCTGAACTGCTAAAAAACCGCTATCAAAATATTTGTCCAATTCATGCAAATATTCCGATGCAACAAGATTATCACTATCAATAATTGTTAGCCGTGTGTGCGGGCGTTTAAAATTGTGTATAGCATAAAAATGCGAGCGTGTGTTACTTCCCAAAACCTCTTCGGGTCGTAATAGTATCACACGTTCATCATTAAAGCTAAGGCCTGTTATATCGCATTTATCGGCTACTATATATACCAGGTAATTGGTATAATTAAGTTTAAGTATTGATGTTATAACACTATGTAATGAATCGGTCTGTTCATATGCTGTTACTATTATACCATAATCACTTTCAGTACCTATTGGTAAGATTTGCTTAGAGTTTTTAAAAAAGATAAAAAGTAAAACAGGCAAATAAAGATTATACCCTATTAAAACCTGCACCAAAATCCATATAAGCCAGATAATTGCCATCAAGACTGTACTATGTTTATATCCTGTGTGTTATAACACGCTTTCATTTTGGGGTTCTTCGGTAGTATTAAATTTATTTACAACATTTAATACCCAACCCATAAATTTACCATTAAGACTTTTAAGATATTCCACATTAACCATTTGGCTACCTTTTATCTTTTTATCAGCCTCAAATACAGCTAATATTTTATCAGCAAATTTATTCCACTCTTTTGATTTATTTAGCGTATTTAAAGCAGATGCTTCAATAATGATGATGTCAAAAACCTCTCTCAGTTTATCAAATTTTTCCTGAATATTATTTTCGGTACTTACCTCAAACAATGAAACATCGCCGCCTTTGTTACTAAGCACCGTTATTTTACTGGTAGGTTGTGCTGCAAAATTCAGGGAAGTACTATTCAGATAATCCTCAATATAAATTTTTGATTTAACCGAACTTGTTATACCCGGGTTTTGAAAGTTCCCGTCAATAAGCAGTACCTTTTTATTAACCAACGAATAGGCATAAGCCAGGTTTGTTGCCAGAAAGGTTTTTCCTTCGCCGTTAATAAGGCTGTTTACAACTAATATTTTATTATCACCAAGTTCATTATCAATCTCATAGCGAATGGATTGCAATAAATTTCTGAATTGGTAAGTTTCGGCATTTGTGTTAGGCCCAGTCCAAACTCTTCGTAAATCAATTGTCGAAGTAGTAAGCAAATTGAGGTATCCTAAAACTGGGGCTCCGGTTATATTGGCTAATTCGGCGGGTATTTTTATAGTATCATCAAAAAAGTACAGGATAAAAAATACTATTATGCAAAAAATGAAACTTATTATTCCGCTTAATATTACCAGTAACATTTTTTTGGAAGGCTCTGCAATACCTGGCATAGCTGTTTCCAACTGTTTCAGTTGGCCGGTATAATTGGCATCCAAACTAGTTTGATTATACTTATTTAATATGTCAAGGTATTCTCTTTGAGCAATCTCTATCGCGCTTTCATCTTGCTGCACAACCGCCTCGTGAGGTACAATTCCATCGAGCTCGACGTTTAATCGTTTTAATTCTGTTTGCATCGATCCGACACTGTTTTTTGCAAGCTCATACTGTATTTGCAAAGCAAGACGCTCCTGTACAAGGCTTTGCTGATTAGCAAGGGGACTAACTAAATATTTGTCTGAAGATTGAAGGATTTTTTCATTGGCCGCCCTTTGCAATGAATCTATTTGATTTTTATATGTTTCATTAAAATTGCTTTGAACATATCTTTGATTCGCCTCTTTTAGCTGGTCGGTGATACTGACTATGCTTTGGTTTACAGGAACCAACATGCTTTCAAGATAACCGCGATCTTTTGGATTGAACCGGTTGTCTATATTTTTTATAGCTGCTGTATTAGCTATAGCATCTCTTTGAGCTTGAGCAATTCGTGTTTCAAAATCTGCTATCTGGCCATAAATTGCACGAGACTGTTCAGGAAGACTTAATATCCTGTTCGCTATTTTGTAATTTTTAAGTTCATTTATCTTTGCATCAAGCGTATCTTTTTTGGTTAGTACCAATTGCCCTAAAAAACTGATTGCTTTACGCTCATTGTCTCTTACAATAAAATTATAATAAGTAATAAATTCATGAGTAAGTGTATTTGTTACAAATGCTGATAGTTGTGGATTATCGGAACTGAAATCAATATTAATAAAATCGCTTGTTTGTGCCCTGTAAATAGTGAATGTTTTTAATAATGACTCATTATCATATTTCATCGAGGTTAGTAACTGATGCAATCCTTTTTGATCAGGATTAAACAATGATAAAGCATTTCGGTTATTATAATAATCAGTATATACGCTTAAAGCATGTTCCCTTGCATCCAGATTTAGCTGGTTTAGCAGCTTACTCGGCTTTCTGAATGGTTCAGCATTCGTAAGATCATGAATCATTAATTGATAGGAAACCTGATCGAGTATTTTTTTGGAACGCATTATCTGGATCAGGTTATCAAAATTCTGGGCAATTTGTGATTCCTGGGCTGTTCCGGTATTGTTGCTTAATTCCTGTTGCGATTTATCAACAAGACCAGTAGCTATCTGTGATTCAGAGGTGTATACATCGGGCTGATTACGAACAAGAAAATAAGTAATGATAATAGTTAGTAATGGAATTATTATCAGTGTAAGTTTATGACGGGAAAGTATTTTTAAAAAACCACCTAATTCCATTATTTTATATCTTCTAATTTCTCGCCCAATAACTCTTCCAGATCAGATTTTGATATAAGCAAGTTAGTTTCTGCCGCTATTTTTTGTTGATAACTGGTGGTTAAGTTTAATTGGGCTTTAGTATAATTGTCAAAAGTTTCCTCGCCTCGCTCAAATTTATGTTTTATATCATTTGATACATTCAGGGCATCCTGACACGCCTGTGTTAACAGCTTTAAGTTGGCTATGTTTTCAATATACAAATAATATCTCTTTTTAACATCATTGGTTAAAGTTAAAAAGTATTCATCCTGTTCACTATTGGCTACTTCAAGATCACCTTTAGCAGCTTTTACCATTGACGGCTTTTCTAAAAAAGTTCCCAGGTTAAAAAACAGACCTGCCTGGATCCCATTAAAATAGTTATAATTCTGACTGGTTCCACTTGCGTTGCTAAGTGTATTAATACCCTGAGGCTGATAGATATATGAAAAGGTAAAAGCATCTAAATAAGACACTTTAGCTTTAGTTATATTACTTTGTGCAATGCTTATTTTGGCTTGATTTGCTTTTATACGCGGGTAATTAGTTTTTGCGATAGATATTAACTTTTCCAGATATATTTCAGAGATATCAGGAATGATAGATTGCTGAGCCACAGCAGTTTTATTTAATATTACAATTACAGCTAAAACAAAAAGAAATTTTATTCTATTCATAATAATTTTGTGAGCGGTTTTTTGAATTCAATATAGCTAAATTAAGCATTAATGAACATACATAAATATTACTATACTTAGGCGGAATTAAGGTAGGAATTTATCAACATAAAATACCAAATATTAATAAACAAGCCTGTTAATTTGTTAAACAACTAACAGGCTTGAACAATTAAAAATATAATGGTTTATTTATTACCAACTGCAGGCGACGAAGATGGAACAGAATCCCTTTTAGCGCCTGGTGCATGTATGTCTTTATGCTGCATGCCCATATCTGGATTCATATCTTTAACTTCATCAGGATGTGGATTGCCACGATGGCAGGTAATACATTTAATATCACCAACTACCATACCCAGTGAGTCCTTTTTCCCTTCAAAATACTTGTCGTTGATCTTTGCGGCCATTTTGTACATTTCGCGGGCCATGTTTTTTTCAGGTTTTGCATCACTTGCAAAGTCCATTTTATTATCATCACCCCGGGCATGGCAAAAATTACAATGAACACCTAAGGCATGCGACCAATCATCCATTACCTGATGAAGGGCCTCGTGCGGGATATTTTTAGGAAGCACCTTCAGATTCTTAAATGCAGGATGATCTTCAGCGCTCATAGAAGTTAAAGCTGAAAACGTTACAACACCTAGCATACAGGTAATTGCTATAATTTTTTTGTTGATAAGCATATATTTAAGTTTGAACATCTAAGATATGAACAAAATTTTATGCTATTTGATTGCAAAAAGAATTATTGTAAAAATGTTACGAAAACTCTATACTGATTTCAGCTCTTTGTTTCTTCTGAAAATTGAAAGAAGGAAGCCTATGATCATTATAATAGTACCTGTCCACAAGAAATTGATATAAGGAAACTCGATGGCACGCATAACAATGTATGGTTTTTTGCTTTCAGGCTGATCGTATACTGTAATTTCAACCTTATCCTTTTCAGGAATGATCTTCGAAAGGCGTAGTTTTAAACCGGCATCATCAACCTTACGTGAAAAATCAAAAACGCTGCCATTTTTAACCATAAAAACAGGCTCTGCATTATAAGTATTGCCGTGTGAAATTATCTTCAATTCAGCGCCAACAGCTACATCATTGGCACTTAACGGGATATTTTGAACATGTGCTTCCTTATTTAAGCTTACTAAAATTATTGATCCATCTCTGTAAGGAATGGTGTCTCCAACTTTTATTTCATGTGTAGTTGGCGGGTTGTAATTGGCATCATCATTTTCCTGACCATGGCCGGCATCTTCTCCGGTTTGAAAATCCTCTGCCGGTGCCATGCTTACATGCGTATATAAATCATGAAATAAATAATGTTTAGTGTCCGGTGACGAAACTAAACCCATTTTTGGATTTGATTGAGAGTTAGGTTTTAAAACAAACTCTTCAGTAATCTTACCGTTGGCATCCAGGCGTTTGTAATCAACTTTAAAGTAATGATTGGGTCCCTTTGTTGAGTCAGCAAAATAAGTCACCATATAGTCACCCATTTTAACTGGTTCATTTTTATAAAGCATGATATTCTCGCGCGGATTATTGCCTTTCGCGAAATCAACTCCATAGTCCAGCCCGGTATCATTTTGTGAGATAACCTTGCTTGTGCCGGCGGAAATTAAAGCGCCAACCATCATCAGTCCGAATCCAATATGCGCTACCGCTGATCCGGCAAGTTTTATTTTACCTTTGAATGCATCTGTTAATACTTTGGTATTAGCTAATAGCGAATATGTTGCGCCAAACATTACCAATACAAAAACAAAACGCAGATGATATACACCTGTAATATAAACTACTAAGCCTGTTATTAAAGCTGAAAACACAAAATAAATACCTGTAGTAATAAAGAACCGGGTGGCATCAGTTTTTTTGTATTTTAAAAACTGGGTAATACCGGCAAGCAATGTTACTACAACCGCAAAGCCAGCCTGGAAAACATTATATAAAGTAACCGGATTTGTCGGGGGGGCAATATGCGTTTTAAACATAGCATTCCACACTGGGATGGACGTTACCACTATAAGCTGAAGGCATGAAAGTGCCAGGAAAACAGCGCCAACAAACATCCAGAACTCGCGCGAGTAGGTTTCTTCTTCTTTTTTGCTGATGGGAAGTTCTTTCCATCTGAGAATGACCAATGTCACCGCTATAACAAAGAACACAGCCACATCAACCACCAAATGCCAGAACATACCTAAGTCGGTAAATGCGTGGACTGAGGTATCACCTAAAATACCGCTACGTGTAAGGAATGATGCATATAGTACCAGTATAAAACTGATAAGCGTTAAAAAAGTAGCTGTGAAATAAGCATGGCCCGTATTTTTATATACAATTAACACATGCACCGCCCCTATTAAGGTTAGCCAAGGGATCAATGCTGCATTTTCAACCGGGTCCCAGGCCCAAAAACCACCAAAGTTAAGTGATTCGTACGCCCATAATGAACCCATTACAACACCTGTACCCAATACCATAACAGCAAAAAGCGAGTAAGAAATTGCTGGCTGTACCCATTCTTTATATCTTTTCATCCATAAACCTGCTATTGCATAGGCAAACGGAACTATCATTGATGCAAAGCCCAGAAATAAAGTTGGCGGATGTATTACCATCCAATAGTTTTGTAATAGTGGATTTAATCCATTACCATCTTTTATAAACGATAAATATTCCGGGCGACTAAATATTGGTGCTTGTAATGCCTGGCGCAATAAGATAAATGGTGAACTGCCTATACGTGCGCCAAATATATCAACACCTAAAAGCATTGAAGCTAAGAATGTTTGTGCTAAGGCAACAATGGTTAGTACGGGTTTTTCCCATGATTTAGCTTTCCATATCAATATATTACCCAATACTGCCTGCCAAAAACCCCATAGCCAGAAGCTGCCTTCCTGCCCTTCCCAAAAACTGGAAATAATATAATATACTGGCAATGTACGGGACGAGTGCTCCCATGCATAATGGTATTCAAAAAGATTGCTGTAAATAATATAGAACAAACAGGTGCCTATGCCGACAACAGATATGGAGTTCAGGAAATAGCCTATACGCCCCATCCAAAGCCACGAAGTATCAAGCTTATTGGTGCTTGTTGCGGCAAAGTAGTAACTTATGGTTGAAAAAAGTGCGGAACCAAATGCGAGGACGATAAAAAACTGGCCTAACTGCCCCGGTAAAAGGTGTTCGCCCTGATAAGCTATATTCATTAAATAAATTTAAATTGAGCCTTGCTTAGCATCGGCTTCTGTAGTTTCCACTTTATCTTGTGTGTATTTAGAAGGGCATTTCATTTGTATATGCGATGCATGAAATTCATTTCCGCTCATATGGCCAACTAATACAATCTGCTCTGAACGTTCAAAATCCTGTGGTTTTGTACCTGTAAATACAACTTTACTTTCATTTCCTTTTTTATCCTTCATATAAAAAGAAAAATAATTGGCATCCTTATGAGCATCATAATACAGCTCTTTATTCTTATCCAAATAGCCTATTACATGCAGATCACTTTGTGTTTGCTTTGCTTCTGTAAAAGAACCATAAGTACTTGAGGAACCATATGTGCTGATGATAACGGCTATGGCAATGGCTATAACAACGATACCAAATATTGAGCTTTTTTTCATTAACGGTTTATCTACTGTAATTCAGTTTACAAAAATACAAAACGTGCAGCTAATAATGTTTATTACCCAATATTAATGTTATTTAGAATTATTCTTAATTGCTCGCCGGCCCTATTAACAAAAAAACTCACCTGAATGTTCAGGTGAGTTAAATTCGAAATCGAAATATTTAATATTGATCACGGCCAAACACCAAGATTTTGGTATGACACCGCGATCTTATTAATAGCGCCAACAAATGCTGCGGTACGTAAGGTATCTATCCTTTCTGTATTCTTGAAAGTTTCTCTTATCTCATGGTATGAACGAATCATGGTATCTTCTAATCCAGAATTTACCAGTTCCAATTCAGATGCTCCCTTAATAATGGTTGAACGTTGTGTGCTGTTTAATGCAACACCTGTAATACCTTCAACCATATTTACCAGGTTAAGGTTCGAGTTCTCTTCAAAACGTCTGTTCATGCGGCCAAATGCTACGTGTGAAAGGTTTTTTAACCACTCAAAATAAGATACGGTCACACCACCGGCATTAGCATACATATCAGGAATAATCATACCACCATTGCGGTAAAAGATCGCCTCAGCATCAGGAGTAGTTGGGCCGTTAGCACCTTCAGCTATAATTTTTGCCTGTATACGGCCTATGTTATTAATTGTGATCTGGTTTTCCAATGCAGCAGGAACAAGAATGTCGCATGGTTGCTCTAATCCTTGCATAGAGTCAATAAACTCTCTTTTAGCACCCGGGTATCCTAAAATAGACCCGGTAAGTTTACGGTGCTGGAAAACAGCTTCAATATCCAAACCATCAGGGTTATAAATAGCACCTTCGTATTCACAAAGGCCAACTATTAGTGCGCCAAATTCAGAAAGGAATTTAGCAGAGTGATAGCCCACATTTCCCAAACCCTGAACAATAACTTTTTTGCCTGATATACCTGCGGTCAAGCCTATTTTCTGCATATCCTCGCCTACGCTCACACATTCGCGGATAGCAATAGCTACCCCTCTGCCTGTGGCCTCACGGCGGCCTGCTATGCCCTGTAACGCAATAGGCTTACCTGTTACTGCACCCATTGCATCCAGCTGGCCGGGATTCATGGTTGCATAGGTATCGGCTATCCAGCTCATCTCGCGTTCACCTGAACCATAATCAGGTGCAGGCACGTCAATGCTTGGGCCTATGAAATTCTTTTTGATTAACTCAACTGTATAACGACGGGTAATATTTTCCAGTTCGCCAACAGTATAGTTTTTGGGGTTGATCTTAATACCACCCTTAGCGCCTCCGAAAGGAACGTTAACAATAGCGCACTTGTAAGTCATGAGTGCCGCCAGCGCCATTACTTCATCCTCGTTAACCATTTCGCTATAGCGAATACCGCCTTTTGTTGGCGACTGGTGATGAGAATGCTCTACACGCCACGCGTCTATTACCTCAAATCCATTACCCTTGCGTATAGGGAAACGAAAGCGATAAACGCTGTTGCATGATTTTATTTGATCCAATAAACCGGCATCGTGTTTTGTAAATGTAGCTGCAAAGTCGAAGAACTTACACACATCACCAAAAAAGTGATTATCCGGAACTGCAGCGGTAATACTAGTAGCCATAATTTTTCCTTAAAATATTATATTGTTAAAAAACTGCGCAAATTTGGTACAATTTTTATCAATATTACAAATTTAAAATACTTAGTGTTGCTAATACACCTAATAACAGCGGAACAAAATCAATGTTTAAACAAGTTAAACTATATTTTTGAACTAATTTCCTTTTTCGATTTTTTTTAATCTTCTATCGATCGAGAACAGGTAAATAGCCAATCCTGTGAATATAATGCAGATTGTGGCTATCACAACATATATTTTACCTGAGCTGCGTAGCTCATCAGCCATTTCAACAGATTGGTTTGATTGTGCAAGTACAATAGTGCTGCACAATAGGAAAAACAATAAAAAGCTAAGTTTCTTCATATTAATTTATGGCATTCTTTTTATTCTCAATTAAACGGATACGGAAGCGAATAGTAGCTATCCATAACGCTATAAAACTCCAGCCCAACATTGCCGGGTAAAAGGCTATCTTCATCCCATTATCCAAATCATATCTTCCGAAAGCCGGATTACCACCACTGCCCGGATGAAGTGAATCTGTCATTCTTGGCAGGATGAATATTAAAACGATCATTATCGGGAAAGCGAAAATGTTATAGATGGCGGATATTTTGGCACGTTTTTGTTCTTCATCAATTGAATTGCGCAAAACCAGGTAAGCACAATACAACAAAAAGGCAATTGCTGCACTGTTTTGCTTTGGATCGCCACTCCAGAATTCGCCCCATGTAAACTTGGCCCACATCATGCCGGTTACCAAACCTAATGAATAGAACAATAACCCGGTATTTACACATTCAACCGCGGCAAGGTCATATTCTTCTTTACCAGTTCGTAAATATTTAATGCTATAAAATACAGAAACCACAAAAACCGTTAACATTCCCATCCACATGGGTACGTGAAAATACAGGTTTCTTATAGTTTCATGAAGTATAGGTAAAGCGGGGACAGGAAAAAGCAAGCCGGTGATTAGAGTGGAAAATACCAGTATAACGGCTATCACTTTCCACCATGTTTGATAAATAAACTTCATAATGATTTATGCCGACAAAGGTAATGATTTAAGAAACACAAATTGGTTTGAATTAACGCAATTGGTGTTTTTAATTAATATTATTGCCCGGGTGTATAATCTACCGGCAAAAGATCAGAAAGCTTTGATTTTGACCATGTACCTTCATAAAGTGGTGCATTTTCGCCAAAAACAACGCCGTTTGTATCAAATAAATATGGCTTATACAGGGTAATAACACTGGTTTCATAGTTTGGCATTTCTAACGAATGATATACATCTTTAAAATCTGTATCCTCGCGTTTTTTAGTATAAACTACATAAAGATAATAGCCTGTAAAATTCACAGCAAATACACCCGGTTTTTCGGTGCGATAAAGTACATCGTATGTTTGTAAGGTGTCTTTACTTAAATCTTCTTTATAATATTTAGATAAATCAGCTAATGATAACCAGTAATTTACTGAATCGCGCTTACCCATTTGAGTGAAGTATTTCACTTTTTGCTGTATCATTTCTTCAGTAGGGCGATTAGGATTCAGCATACGGGTAAGGCGATACATCTGGAAACCCTCGTCACCCAATTTATTGGTGAAAAGTGCGCGATAAAAATGCATCGGCGAACCATAATATGCCTCATCGCGCTTGGCCTTCCATATTTCCTGTTGCTTTTTGCTGCCCGGCAATGCTTGGAAAAGCCATTGACCATCGTATGATATGATGTGCGTAAGTTTACTGCTGTTAAATTCCTTTACCAAAAACTTTACCCTATAGCCAAGCGCCAGGTTTTCTACCACTAAAAAATCATCGGTATAAGCCTCGAGGTCTTGTTGTGAACGATGGTAAATTAAACTTACAGCATGCGGATTAAGCACGGTACAGTATTTAGCGTTATCATCGGTACCAATAAAATCTTTTACAAATTGAGCATAGTTCTTTTTCCAGTCGGCATTGGTAGATATTACCACCTCATGCAGCTCCATTACTTTTGGAGCTAACTGAATATTAAGTTTTATAGGCTCTTTTCCAACCAATACACTTTGTGTATAATCTTCATAACCCACTATACTTACCACCAGGGTATATTGCCCTTGTTTAAGGCCGCTTAGCGTAAATGTCCCATCCTCGGCTGTTGAGGTACCGGCTGTACTGTTGCTTAAAAACACATTAGCTTGTGCTACAGGCGAGTTTGAGCTTATATGTGATACCTTGCCTGTTATTATACCGCTTTGTGCCAGCGTAATAAAAGGAGAGAAACAGAAAAGTATAATTAACCAGGAGAAGCGCATTTTAAAAAACCGTGTAATATTTTTTGAAGATGCTAATAAAAGAGTTACAAATGAATATAAGATGAAAAATTTAATCCCATTCTAATCCCCTGATAATATAAGGGATTGGAATGGGATTATTTGTATTGTTTTATCAGAAAAGTGTGTTAGAAACGACTTCTTAATAGATATTAAAAATAAGTTGAGATACCAAAGCTTACCGCAGCAGTTGGCCCTATAGTGGCACCTACTTTATTACCAGTAATATCGTTTTGTGTTTGGCGGCGATAGTTGAGCCTTATTACTGTTTGTGGCGTTGGCCTTAAGCTGATGCCTGGCATAATGCTCCACAAATCGTTATACATTTTTTCACCTGTTGCGGCAAAAACTCCATCATTCCAATCTACATATTCGCCACGCACAGCAAGGTTAACAGTAGCATTATCCCAATCAAGTATATGGCCTCTTATTATGGGTTGAACCACATCAATATAGCCACCGAATTGTTTATGTGCATATTCTGGCGTATAATCCGCCGGGAGATCAACAAATACCCATGCCCATTCTGTTATAATACTTGTTTGCCAACCCGGAATAGTTGAATTAAAATCTATATCAAAAACGTTAACACTTCTTTTGTTATCCACCTGTGCACCTTCTATTCTCCAGGTATTGTACACACCCCCCATATAAGATACCCCTAAGTCACCTATCTGGTCGTTTCCGAACGAAAGTTTACCTGTATAAAGCGGCTCTCCGCTGGCGCTGGTATTAAAACGTGTTAAGCTGCCTTTTGCTGCAGGTAAAAATGTTTTTCCTTCAGCGTTATCAATAATTGAATCATTAAAACCACCTGTAACATAAAATTCATAGCCGTACATCCAGTGCCCATCGTATTTTTTACCATATAAGCCAAAGCCCGGGTTGTTCCATGTATCTGGCAGCATTTGTGTCATGGCAATTGGCCTGTCAACAAATTCATATTTAGGCCCATCGTGATTCTGGTTAAATGATCCTATTGGATTAAGGATCAAGCCACCGCGTAAATTAACCAGTGGGTTGAATTCAAAATCTACAGCAGCATATTCAATTCCAAATTCCGGTCCTGCTGTCGCATCGCCCGCGTCGCCAGTAGGATCATCTTCATATTCGATCTCTGAAAGGAATTTTATATGCGGAGAAATAGTTGATGCCACAAAAAGGCTGAACCTTCTGAATTGAAACTGGTTGCCTACAGAAATACCTGAAGTAGAGCTATATAGATAATCAGCTTCAACATAACCACCGATAGAAACCGGCATATTCCCTAATTTAAGGAAAGGACGGTTATAAATAGCGTCCATGTTCAAGCTATGTTTAGCGGTATCTGCTTTAGCTGGTGATTTAAGCAGGCTGCTGTCTATTTGCGCAAATGCAGGTTGAAAGCAAAAAAATAAAATTGTAATAAATAAGGTTGATAAAATTATTTTCATTTGAGCGATATAAGGAGTTGATCATTTTGAACAATTACCGGGAAACTACGAAGATTGATATCGGCAGGCCCATTTTTCACCTGCCCGGTATCACTGAATGCACTACCGTGCGCCGGGCATTCCAACCTGTCGCCGAATACTTGTAATTCAGCTCCCTGATGGGTACATCTCATCAGCAGGGCTGTATATTGGGTTTCGGTAAAGCGGTAAACACATACCGGGTATTTTAACTGTGCATGCTGCACAACTATATATTTATTGAAAGAACCTTTGTTGCCCTGAAAAGCAGATACCGGCACAACCAAGTTTGAGTTGCTTATAGTGCCTGCAATGGTTTTAGTACCTGCACAGCCTTCCAATGCCCCTACCAGTACTGAACCGCTTAAACAGGCAAATCCGCAGGTTTTTATAAATTCTTTCCTTTCCATAATTATAACGACTGTAAAAACTTAACTACCGCTGCTTGATCTGTTGATGAAAGCTTGCTGAAGTTAGCTGAACTAACAGCAGATTCACCGCCATGCATTTGTATAGCTTGCTGAATACTGTGCGCACGACCATCATGCATTAAATAAACAGTACCGCCTTGTACACCCGGCGCTAATCCTAATCCCCATAACGGCGTTGTGCGCCATTCTGAAGTTTTGGCATCACCTTCGGTATAACCATCGTCAAGCCCTGGCCCCATGTCATGTACCAGCAAATCGGTAAATGGCTGAATAGTTTGATAGGCAAGTCCCTGAATAGCTGAATAACCCGTAGTAAGCGATTGTTTATGGCAATCGGCACAACCTATTTTCACAAATAAATTTTGGCCCTGTACTACTGTTGCATCCGTAGGGTTACGTTGTATAGGCGTTTGTAAAGCGGTTACATAAAATACAACTGAATAAAAGGTTGCATTATCAACTTCAGGTGCTGAAAGCGCTGTAGATGGTGTTTGATCAAGATAATTATATGGATTATTAGGCAAATAAGTTGAGGTAATACCCATATCATGATTATAAGCCATTGCTACCTGTTGAAACAAATTATAGACCGCACCCTTGCGCCCAAAGCGACAAATATATTTACCATCAGGCCTTGGAATGGCTCCGTATAATGGTGTTACATAAGAAGGTATGGTATTGTAATTGGGATGCCCTCTTACCCCATTAGGGTTGTTTACATTCGCATCGGCCATAGCAATTATTTCAGAATCGGGAACAGCTTCCAAGAACCCGACCCCAGCTGTGATCGGAGCTATTAGCTTAGTGCTTGTGGCACCGGCAGGTATTTGCTCAGGCGTAAAACCCGGGAGGCAAAATGTACCCAGTTGTGGGCCGCCTTCGGCTAAAAATTTATTTCCTGTGCTATCTGTTTGGCCAAAACGTGTTAGTATAGTAAAAGGATGCCCGCGATTATCGCTCGAATGGCAGCTACCACAAGCGGTGGCCACAAAATATGGACCTAAACCTGTTGCTGATGAACGATTAGCGAAAAACTGGTCGTTACCTTGCGAAAATAATATTGTTTGTGAATTTGTAAGGGTTATTGGGCCACATAATCCATTTTCAGGATTGATCATGTCTGGAAATACCTTGTTACAGGATGTTATAGATAAAACTGTTATGGTAAGTGTGGAAATAAATAACAGAAGGATCAGGAAGTAACGTTTGCTCATAAGGGGTTTGTCTAAATTATGCCATCTTTTATATGCAGTACAAAGAAAGGGCTTATTTAGACTTAATCCAAATAAATATGATAAAAGTTTAGATTTATTCTAAACAACAAATTAATCGCGCCACAGATATGGAAAAAGTAAAAGCGATGTAGCTATAACTATAACATTTATAGCGCATAACATACCTATGTTGCCATAGTTCAAACTACGTTCAAGCCCATCCATAGCACTTTTGCTGATGCGGATAAGCAGTAAAATAACAGGTATAATAACCGGGAAACTTAGGATAGCCATTAGTGTACCATTATTACCGGCTTTTGACGCAATAGCTGATATCATGGTAAATACTGTTGAGAAACTGATACTGCCTAACAGAACAGAAAGAAAATAAAATAATGGGTCGCCTAAAGTATTATTAAAGAAAAGCAGGTAAACAATTAATGCCAATGTGCTAAGCAAAGACATCAATAATATATTATAAATTGTTTTTGACAGGATAATGGCCTGCGGGCTGGCAATGGAATAATAATAGAGCAAGCGGCCTTTGTTTTCCTGTATAAAGCTTTTGGCAATGGCATTTACCGAAGCAAATAGAATAATGATCCAGAAAAGTACATTCCAAACAATTTTATAGCCTTGTGAGCCGCTGAATCCGGGAGTTAAACTGAAGGATATATAACAAACAAAAACTGTAGACACCACATACAACAATACCCCATTGAATGCGTACTTTGAACGCCATTCGAGCAAAATCTCCTTTTTTAAAAGATTCCAGGTTTGTTGGGCTAATTGCATGGGGCGAAGATAATGAATTGATTGATTACGTGAATAAGTTGATTAGTTTGGAATAATTTTAATAATTAATATTGTATCAGCAATGGAAAGTCAGATACTCGATTCAAATGATGTTGCCCATTACCAAACGCCTGTTGGTATTGCCCGCATAATTAGTGAAGGTGGTTTTATTTCGTCTATATCAATACGTGATGAGGAATTTGAAATAAAACCTACCGATAACCCGGTATTGCAAAAAGCCATACAACAACTGGATGAATATTTTGCCGGCGATAGAAAAATATTTGATCTGCCTGTTAAACAAAAAGGAACTACATTTCAGCAAGAAGTTTGGCAGCAATTGTTAAAGATAGATTATGGCACAACTATAAGTTATGGGCAACAGTCGAAATTAATGAATAACCCATTAGGTATAAGGGCAATTGCAGCAGCTAATGGTAAAAATAACCTATGGATAGTTGTTCCCTGCCACCGGGTTATAGGTACCGATGGCAGTTTAACCGGTTATGCCGGTGGTTTATGGCGTAAAAAATGGCTATTGGAGCATGAGGCACGCGTAATGGGTACCGGGCAAACTAAGCTAGCTTTTTAATCCTCAATAACTTCTGCATCTTTTCATGAAGTTCATGTGCCTGAAATGGTTTTGAAAGCACATCATTCATTCCTGCCGATATTGCTTCTTCCTGTTCATGATTCAACGCGGCGGCTGATAATGAAATAATTGGAATACTTCTTTTAGGTTCATCAAAATCCAAACGTATAACTTTAGCTGCCTGGTAACCATTCATTTCGGGCATATGGGTATCCATCAATATCAAGTCATAATTATTATGATGTAATTTATCAATTACTTTGCGGCCATTATCCACCATTTCTACGTCGACATTCCACCCACTAAGGATCTTTGAGATAATGAATTGATTAACCAGGTTATCTTCCGCTACTAATACGCTAATATTTTTAAAAGAATCGAGCGTTGTACCATTGGGTTTTATGATTTTTTCCTGCTTAGGTTTATGCACTATTGTATACCAGTTAGCAAAATTAAATACACTTCCTTTACCTATCTGGCTGCTAAATGTAAGTTCGCCACCTTTCAACTCAACCAGTTTTTTAACAATAGTAAGGCCCAAACCCGTACCACCATACTTACTGGTAGTATCGTCTTCTGCCTGTTCAAATGAATCAAATATCTTCGACATTTTATTCGATGCAATGCCAATTCCGGTGTCTTCAACAGTAAATTTTAGTTGCACTTTATCGTTATGCTGCTGCATTACTGATACTTTCAGCTTAACAAATCCCCTGTCAGTAAATTTAATAGCATTACTTAAAAGATTCATCAAGATCTGGTTTAAGCGCAGCGAATCAACGTTCAGATATTGCGGTATGTTCGGATCAATTTCCAATAGCAAGTCTACCAGTTTTTCATCCGCCTTAAATTTTAGCAACTTGTAAACCGACTCAACCAACTCTGTTACATTATTAGCCGACCGTATGATGTTAAATTTACCTGACTCTATCTTTGATATATCCAGAATATCATTAATAACACCTAATAAAGATTGTGACGACGTTTCCAACAGATCAAGCATACTTAGTTGCTGATCATTTACCGGCGTGTTACGAAGCATTTGAGCTAAACCGAGTATGCCATTAACCGGTGTGCGCAATTCATGACTCATATTAGCTAAAAATATTTCTTTAACTTTTTTGCCATATTCTGCCGCTTCCTTTGATTTCAACAATTGCTCCAGGTAGCTTCTTTGCGGCGAGACATCACTAATATTTATAAAAATAGTTTTGTTTTGGTACGATGCCCTGCATTCGGCCCATATCACTCTTTTATCAAATGTTTCAAACTGAAATTCAAAAACAGCGAAACTGAGACCATCTTTAATTATCTCACCCAATTTTTTTCTGAAGGCCGTCTTCTCGCTCTCAATCACACTATCAATAATACTTTTACCGATCAACTCAGAAGGCCTGTAACCCAATATTTTTTCAACAGCCGGATTTATGGTTTGTATACGCATACTTTGCGCATCAACAGCACATATAATATCAGCCGAATTTTTGACTACGAGAGAAAAATTTTCGAGTTCCTGATTTTTTAGCAGCATATCCGCCTGGTAGCGGGCCAGCCGTATAAATGAGTCTACCTTTGCAGAAGTAACATACGGGTCAAGCGGCTTATACAAATAATCTATAGCCCCTGTATTCAACCCTCTTATAGCATATTTAGATTCTTTAGATATGGCAGTAACAAAAATAATCAGAATATCTTTTGTTCTTGGGTTCGATTTTAACATTTCAGCAAGCTCAAAGCCGTCAATTTCAGGCATTTGAACATCTATAAGGGCAATAGCTATATTGTTATCCCAGGCAACCTTTAAGGCATCGTTAGGTGATGTCGTAGAAAATATCTTAATATCATTGCGGGCTATTAATGCTTCAAGTGCAATAATATTTTCTTCTCTATCATCAACTATAAGGATATTAACGGGAGTCATCAATTAATATGGTGTGGTTGAAATTATTTAATATTACTTTAAAAGTTCAAAAATATCATTTGTGCGCAGCACATATTCTGCGGCGTTAATTTCAATAGCGGCATCGGGCATTTGAGACATTTCTGCATCAAAAGGATCTTGTACTATTGTTAAAGACCCATATTCGCGCATTTTTAATAATCCCTGCGCCCCATCCTGGTTGGCTCCTGAAAATAATATTGCTGTACAATTACCTTTATATACCTCAGCAGCGCTTTCAAATGTCACATCAATTGATGGCCTTGAATACCATACATCTTCTGAAACATCCAACCCAAAACACTTCTCTTTTTCAATTAAAGTATGATAATTTGGTGGGGCAATATATACCGTATTTGTCCTTATTAACTCTTTATCATTAATTTCCCTGAAGGAAATACGAGAATTTTCTGAGAACAGTTTTTCAATATCACTAAAAAAGTTCCGCTTCCGGTGGATAATAATAATTACAGACTTATTGAGGTTAGGATCAAAGTTTTTAACGATTTGAAAAATTAAGTTAAAAGAGCCCGCTGATCCTCCAAGAAGTAGAATCTCTGACTTTTGCCAGCGCTTTAATATGTTGTTATCAAGAGGCAATTTTTTGATATATATTCTCTTTGCTGTTAATCACTTTAAACCTCTTTTTAAACTTATCAGACCGGATGGTTTCTTTACTGCCCATGCATAAAAAACCTAGTGGCGCTAAACTGTTATAAAAAAGTTCTAATACTTTTTCCTGTAATTCAGTTTCAAAATAAATAAAAACATTTCTGCATGTTATTAATTGAAACTCATTAAATACGGTATCAGACACTAAGTTATGTACGGAAAACAATGTATTTGGTTTCAATTCGCTATGAATTGTTGCAGCATCATACATTATGGTAAAATGGTCTGTTAATGAACCCTTTAAACCTGAATACTGATAATTTTCAGCATAGCTCTTTATTTTTTTAAGGCTATAGATACCCCTTCTTGCTTCTTTAAGCATCTCTGTATTGATATCAGTTCCGTAAATAAATGTTTTTTTGAGCAGTCCTGTTTCATTCAACAAAATTGCCAGCGAATACACCTCTTCACCTGATGAGCAACCCGCGCTCCAGATCTTAACATGCTGGTAAGTTGAAATATAAGGTATTACCTGATCATTTAATGCTTTATAAAAAGATGGATCGCGGAACATTTCGGTAACATTTACCGTGATCTCATCTAAAAAGTTCTGAAAAAAAGTTGGATTATTTACCAGTGCATGTTTAAGATCGTAAAATTCCAGCTTTTTATTCTGCATTATCCTCAGTATCCTTCGTTTAAACGAGGCCTTTGAATAAGACGAAAAATCAAACCCATGGATTTTTTTGATCAGATCAACCAATTCATTTAACTGCGCAACGGGTAAAAAATCATGTGGGCTATTCATATAATCAGCTTCCTAACCACAGCTGCATTAAGGCGATCAACCTGTCAATATCAACCGGTTTAGTGATATAATCATTCGCACCGGCAGCTATACATTTTTCACGATCATCCTTCATTGCTTTTGCTGTTAAAGCTATTACAGGTAATTTAGCCCATTTGTTTTGCTTGCGTATATATCTGGTTGCTTCGTAGCCATCCATTTTAGGCATCATGATGTCCATTAATACAATATCAATGTCTTTAACATCCTCCAGCTTAGCAATTGCTTCTTCGCCGTCATTAGCTATTTCAACAATAAATTCATAGCTTTCTAATGCACTGCTTAAAGCAAAAATATTGCGCATATCGTCGTCTACTATTAGTACTTTTTTACCCTTTATTGCGTCTCTGCCTTTATTCATAACCTTATTTTTGGCATTTGGAATTATAGATGATTTACTAGCTGCTTCGCTTATTTTATTTAGGAAAAGGTTTACCTCGTCAATCAAACGATCTGATGACTTACTTGTTTTTACAACCATCGCATTAGCATAATGCATCAGTCTGTTTACCGATGTTTTATCAAGCTCCATGGCTGTATTTATAATTACCGGCAATTCAATAAAACGGTCAACCCCTTTTATTTTGTCTAAAAGGTCAAGACCTGAAATATCAGGCAGGTTAAGATCAAGGATGACGCATTGATAATCATTTTCATGCAGCATCCTAAAGGCCGATTCACCATCAAACGCCTGATCAACTGCTATACCCTGCCCTTCCATCATATCTTTTAAAGCCTGGCTCTGGGCTTTATGATCTTCAACCAGTAATATCTGTTTAAATTTAGCGCCGCTTTGCAGCATAATATCTGTAAAAAGTTTATCGAGCGTATCGGTATCAATTGGTTTTTTAAGGAAGCTGATAGCACCTTCGCGCCTTACCCGATTAGCTGCCGCATCCCCTGCTGACATTAAATGCACCGGAATTTGCATCGTACTTTCATACTGTTTTAATTCCTTTAGTATTTGCCAGCCATCTTTGCCGGGCAGCATAATATCCAATATTACCGCATCGGGCAGGTTTTCTTTAATGATCTCAACCGCATTTGTGCCTTCATTTACGATTATAGATTTGTACCCGTGATCACGTGAGTAGTCCTGCAATATATTAGCAAAGTTTTTGTCGTCCTCAACAATAACCACTAATGGATCACGCGTTTCCTGTCCATATTTCCTGACAGCAGGTTTCAGAAACTGGGATTTTGCGTTAAAAGTTTCAACGGTTGGTAATTGTTCTTCTTCAACAGGAATAATTACCTGTGCCGCTTCAAACGGAACGGTAAGTATAAATTCACTTCCTACACCAGGCTCACTGCTTAAAGTTATTACACCACCCAGCAATGATGTTAGTTCGCGACTGATAGATAACCCTAAACCAGTACCTCCGTATTTACGGCTCGTTGAACCATCGGCTTGTTGGAATGCCTCAAATATTACTTTTTGTTTGTCTTTTGGTATGCCTACGCCTGTATCTTTTATACTGAAGCTAATAGTTTTTTCAATAGGCCCGGGTACTACATTTATAGCAATTGATCCATTCTCTGAAGTAAACTTAAATGCATTTGAAAGCAGGTTTTTTAATACTTGCTCTATCCTTACCTTGTCTGTATATATCGTTTTTGGCACATTACCAATACTGTTGGTAAAGGTAATGTTTTTATTGATTGCCATTTCAGCAAACAGCATTTCCATATCTTTCACTATTTCGGCTATTTTGATCTGCTCGTTTTGCATTTCCAGTTTGCCCGATTCAATTTTTGAAAGATCAAGAATATCATTGATAAGTGTAAGCAGGTCATTCCCGGCGTTAAATATAACGCTGGCATATTTTATCTGGTCATCTGATAAATTGGCCGGTTTATTATCCTTTAATATCCGCGCCAGTACCAGGATACTATTAAGCGGGGTACGCAACTCATGGCTCATATTAGCTAAAAACTCCGATTTGTATTTACCGGTAGTTTCCAATTCCAGAACTTTTATGTCGATAGATTTGCGTGCTTCTTCAATAGCCTGGTTTTTTTCTTCCAGCAAACTTGCTTTCTCTTCCAGTTCAGCATTAATGGCACGCAGTTCTTCCTGCTGTGTTCTTAATTCTTCTTCTGATGCTTCCAGCATTTCTGTTTTATTCATCAGTTCCTCATTGGTCACACGCATTTCTTCCTGCTGTGCTTCCAATTCCTCGGCCTGCTGCTGGGTTTCTTCAAACAGGTCATGCATAATTGTGCGCGCCTGTGCGGTATTAACCGCTATACCAATATCATCGGCAATAGCTAAAATATAATCATGACTATTGTCATCCAATTCACCGCTAAATGCAATTTCAATAACACCTTTTAATTTTCTATCGAAAAAGAACGGTACTATAATGCTTTCAATCAATTCCTCATGAATTATAGAACTTTCAAGAGACATGGAGTCATTAAGTTTACCTTTTACTATGGCTACCTTCCTATTTTCGGCAGCCTGGCCAATCCAGCCTTCAGTAAGCTTGATACTTTTTTTCAAAGCATCTAAATCATGGAATGCATAAGATGCATACAATTCCAATCGTTGTTCGGCATCATTATAAAGATAGAATGTACCCGTTAATGCTTTGGTATAACCGCATACTTCGGACAGGACATTCTCCGCAAGTTCCTTTTCACTTTGCTGACCCTGCATTTTTTCATTAATGAGGCCGGTACCTGTAAGCAACCAATTTTTAGCTTCGTTTTCGGCTAAAACTTTACCCAGCTCAATATTAGCAATCCTTATTTCTTCCTCTATCTTTTTCTGCTGGTCAAAGGTTTTTTGTATGTAGATGAACAATACAATAATAATAGCAAGGAAAACAAATGAGCCTATAAAAATGGTGACAATAGTATAGCTTGCAGCACTCTGTGTTTTAGCACGCCCCTGGGCCAGTAGTGCGTCTTCTTTTACGTTTATTCTATCAATAACAGCACGTATGTTATCCATGATATGCTTGCCATTAAGTAGCATATCATGCTGCCCCATATACTGTAGCCCAACCACATCCCTTACATAAATGTTGTTTTTTATAAGCTCCAGTTCCTTATTGGTCAATAAATACAGTGAATCCAGATCTTTTTGCTGATGCTGACTATCTACTGATAGTATTTTTAATTTATTTATATCGGTGGCTAAAGCTGGAAGGGCTGCATTGTATGGCTCAAGAAATACTTTCTTATCTACCGCTACAAAACCGCGCATAGCGGTTTCAGCATCAATTAATCGTTGTAATATATCATGTGAAGTACGGATCAGTTGTTCGCTATGTTCAACTTTAGCCTGATCTTTTTCTAACTGGGTTATGCTAATGTAGGAAAATATAGCCACTACAAAAACCAACACAATCGAAACAGCGAAACCAACCAGCACCTGGCTGCGGAATGACAGTTTTAACATTGATAGATAATTAAGATGTTACAAATATGTTAAAAATTTACGATTCAATAATACTTAGCATACAACTTAAAGTTGTATTGAAATACTTATAGCAAATATTAAATATTCGGGTTGTATTTGCTCTTTTTATTACCGAAAGTACCTGCCAATGCAACTATTGCTCCAATACATAACAAGTACCAACCCCATTTAAATTTAATTTTATCGGACAAATAACCCGAAATAGAACGAAATGGAATAAAGCTAAAACTTGTATGTATCCTACATAGGGCCGCGATAAAAAACACCCCAACTAAAATAACAGATAACCAAGCCATAAGCTTAGTTAATTTAGCATTGCCAAACACAGTACCTATAATACCGACAACAGCGATCAGCAAAAAAATAAGCCCATAAGGTTTGTTTAATTGATAAACAGTTTGGTTAAATATAGCAAAATGCAGTATGGGGCAAAAAGTTGCCACAATGATCATTACAAAACCTGTGAATGATATAAAGGAACTTATGCGCATAAATTATTTACTTCTGGGTTAGCTCCATTTTATCGGCAAAGTGAGCGCAATAATCACGCAGATCTTCTACAATATTTTTTTCGCCGGTGGCACGCAGAAATGTGTCGCCCATAGTTTGTAGGGTTTCATAAAAAAAGCGTTTCATATCATCAACTGGCATATCCTTTGTCCAAAGGTCGATACGCAGTGTGTTTTTATAATTTTGATCCCAAAGGGCCAGCATCATTGATTTTACAGGTAATGCCTCTTTATTTTGCGAATCGGTTGATTCCCACATAATATTCTCGGGCACGTTATTGTCATCCAGGTCGATGGTTAGTTTTATCTCAGCTTTTTTCATTTAATAATTAAAAAAATAATAATGGTCAAAGTTATAAAGCTTAGCTCTACAATCCACAATTTTTTGTTTTCGGGGAAAAAATTACGAAGCATTATATCTAAAAATGACACAACAAAGGCAAATAGCAGGAATATCCAGCCAATGGTGCTGCCAAGGCTTTTCACCTGCATGCCGGTTATGCTTGCGCCGTATATCCATACATAAACTGCCAGGATTAAAAAAAACGCGCTGGCAAAATTTAATGGGGTTAATCTAAATTTCATTTACAAATTAATGTTTTTTTCTGAACTTTTTCGCGGATGCGGGCTTACCATGCTTTGAATTTGGCTGAGATTTCTCCCTCGCTGCCTTGAATTTCAGCTTTTGGTTCAATGTTTTCTTCTCGTGAAATGCACCTTTAAAATCAGGATCATCACGGCGCTTTTGCATGTCTATTTCTTTAGCCTGATCCTGTTTTTCTTCATAAGGTGTTGCCTCAATAAATACGTCGGCAGGAATAATAGTTACCGGAATAGTTTGCCTGATAAGTTTTTGTATTTTATTAACATAATATTCCTCAGATGGCGTACAGAAAGTTATGGCTTCGCCGGATTGAAAAGCACGGCCGGTACGTCCAATGCGGTGTACATAATCCTCGATCACCACCGGTACATCAAAATTTATTACGTGGCTAACATCGCTCACATCAATACCGCGCGAAGCAACATCAGTCGCTACTAATATCTTTACCTCATCGTTTTTAAATGAATTGATGCTGTTGATGCGAGTATTTTGCCCCTTGTTGGCATGTAAAACCTTTACCTGCGCTTCACCAAATTTGCGAAGCAGGAATTTGAATACATCCTCTGCAACAGCACGGGTTTTACAGAATACTATCAGTTTTTTAATATCATCCGGCTCATCCAGTAATTTTTTGAGCAGGTTGATCTTTGTTTTAACATTAGGCACATGATATAAATGCTGATTAACCGTTTGTGCCGGGGTAGCCTGCGGCGTAACCTCTATAATAGTCGGAAATTCAAGGAAATTATTTGACAACTGGTGGATCTTATCAGACATGGTAGCCGAAAAGAGCAAGTTTTGACGCTTAACAGGCACCACTTCCAGTATGCGGTTGATCTGCGGCATAAAGCCCATATCCATCATTTTGTCGGCTTCATCCAACACTAAAACCTGTAATGTTTTGGTAACAATATGGCCTGCCAGATAAATATCCATAAACCGACCGGGAGTACCTACAATAATATCGACACCTTTGTTGATCAGTTCAATTTGTGTTTTTGGGCCCAGTCCGCCATATACTGATACCACACGCAGATCGGTATACGCAGCGAATTGCTTTACATTCTCTTCTATTTGCATAGCCAGTTCACGCGTTGGTGCAATGATAATGGCCCGTGCGTTTTCCCCCTGGGCATATTTCAGCTTCATAAGTATAGGCAACACATAAGCTGCAGTTTTACCTGTGCCTGTTTGCGCTATCCCCATCACATCCTGCCCATTAAGTATTGGTGGAATGGCTTTTTGCTGTATCGGCGTAGCTTCGGTATAACCGGCATCGGCAATCGCGTTAAGGATTTGCCGGTTAAAATTAAAATCTTCAAAAGTTGCAGCCATCCGGCAAAGATAAGTTTTAAGTCTGAAGTTCTTAGTCTTTAGTCGATAGTCGGATTTTTACTTTGACTAAAGACTCATGACTTCAGACTTTCGACTGAAACCATATATATTTGCACTATGAGTTCTATACTAATAAAATCCGCTACTATAGTAAATGAAAACAAGCAGTTTGTTGCTGATATCTATATAAACAATGGTTTTATTGAGCAGATCGACAAACAGATAGACAAACAGGCGGATCGGATTATTAATGCCGAAGACTTGCACCTCTTCCCCGGTTGTATTGATGATCAGGTTCATTTTCGCGAACCGGGTTTAACGCATAAGGCGGATATTCATTCTGAATCGCGGGCTGCTGTGGCGGGTGGAATTACCTCATTTATGGAAATGCCTAATACTGTGCCCAATACTTTAACCCAGGAATTGCTTGCACAAAAATATGAGATAGGCTCACGTAACTCACTGGCTAACTATTCTTTTTTTATGGGTGCCAGTAATGACAATATCGACGAGGTACTAAAAACCGACATTCATAACGTTTGCGGTATAAAAGTATTTATGGGCTCATCTACCGGGAATATGCTGGTCGATAATCCTAAAACACTGGAGAACATTTTCTCGCATTCGCCCATGCTTGTTGCTACGCATTGTGAAGATGAAGCAACTATCCAAAGTAATTTAAACCATTATAAACAATTGCTTGGTGATAATATTACTATAAAGTTTCATCCTAAAATTCGTAGCGCAGAAGCTTGTTATCTATCGTCGTCAATGGCGGTTGAACTGGCTAAAAAGCATAATACCCGTTTGCATATTCTGCATATTTCAACTGAAAGAGAAACGCACCTTTTCAGAAATGATATTCCATTAAAAGATAAACGAATAACTGCTGAGGCGTGTATCCATCATTTATGGTTTACGGATAAAGATTATGAAACAAAGGGCAACCTGATAAAATGGAACCCGGCTGTAAAAACAGAAAACGACCGCGACGGCATATTAAAAGCAGTTTTAGATGGCCACATCGATGTGATCGCTACGGACCATGCCCCGCATACCATTGAGGAAAAAGCATTGCCTTATTTACAGGCACCATCCGGTGGCCCATTGGTGCAGCATGCTTTGCCTGCCATGCTTGAATTATATCATCAAGATAAAATAAGTTTGGAGCAAATTGCCGAAAAAATGGCGCATAACGTAGCTATCTGTTTCCAGATTGAAAAGCGTGGCTTTATACGTGAAGGTTATTGGGCGGATCTGGTTTTAGTTAATTTAAACACTCCCTGGCAGGTAAACAAGGATAATATTTTGTACAAATCCAAATGGAGCCCGTTTGAGGGTACTACCTTTCAATCTAAAGTACAACATACCATTGTATCAGGCAATTTAGCTTACAGCGAGGGTGTTTTTAATGAAAGCACAGCAGGTAAAAGGCTTTCATTTGAGCGATAGAAATTTATTCGTCTAATTTCTTTTGCATAGCCTCAACAATATCTCTGATCCGATCTTTTAAGCTATCAGGCGATAATATTCTGGCATGATCGCCAAACATCATATACCAGCGGGAAAACCCTTCTAAAGATGATGTTAAAAAAGTCATTTCCATACATTCGCCTAAATCTTTTTCAGACACAAAGCCGCTATAATACTTTTGCTGATTAAGGTGGGTATACACTTCCTTTTCAACCTTAATTACCACTGTTTCTAAGTGCTTTTCTTTTGCAGTTTGCGCTATATATGCCTTTAAGGTGGGGTGCTGACTGGTAAATACCTTATCTGTTACGCATAACTTTTTAATACGATCGATCCTGAAATCGCGGTAATCTTTTCTTAACTGGCAATAGGCAATCAGGTGCCAGTAACTATCAATGTAAAAGATGCCGACAGGTTCAATATCTCGTTTGGTATTTTCCTGGCTATGAAATGCAAAATAATCAATAGTGATAATGTTTTTGTTAACGATGCTGTTCAGGATGATCTGTATATAATCGTTATCGGTGTTCATCGGGTGATAACGGTTTTTAATAACTTCAATATGGCTATCAATATCTTCCAGTAAATCTTTTTCGCTCGATCTTAGAATAGCTTTGATCTTATACATAGCCGATTTATGGCTAGCCATTGTTGAAGCATCGGTTAGTTTTTCAACAAACTTTTCGGCGGTTAAAAACGCAGTCGCTTCTTCTTTGGTAAACATTACCGGAGGTAGCCGGTAGCCGTCCATAATGGAATACCCTACTCCCGCCTCACCTATTATTGGTATACCGGCTTCTTCCAATGTTTTTACGTCACGATATACAGTGCGTAAGCTAATATTGAACCGACCGGCAATATCTGAAGCTTTTACAACCCTGCGTGATTGTAATTGAATAAGAATTGCGGAAATACGGTCGATTCGATTCATATTTTCAATATTAGCAAACAATCTTCAGCATAAATTTATTAATTTTAGTTTATGCAACAGGATGAGAAAATAATAACCTTCGAGAGTTACCACGACCCTATGCTGGCGCATATTATCCGCACCAAATTAGAGGCTAATGACATCCCCTGTTTTATTGAGGACGATCATCTATCGGGTTTAAATCCGCTGTACAATCAGTCTGTAGGCGGTATAAAATTAAAAATATTTGAACGCGACCTTGAAGTATGCAAAGCTATATTGGCCGAAGACGATAATATACAAGCGGAAGACCATTTTGAGATCGACCCCGAAACTGAAATAGCTATTATATGCCCCTATTGTGCGTCGGGTAATGTAAACCGTATTGAAGCTAATGAATCAAGGCCGGGCTGGATAAATACCCTGTATTCATTTTTTGCCATTATATGGCCCTTTTATTCACCAAACCAATGGCATTGCTTAAACTGCAGACAAGATTTTGAATAATTGCATGGCCAATCGTAAATCCCTACATTATTAATCACATAATAGTAAATGTATAACCGTCGCAAATTCATTAAATTATCTGCTGCTACAGCATCAATTACAGCATTATCATCATCAGCTTTTTCTAAATCATTTTTTTCTAATGAACCCTCTGGCTTTCCTATTGTAATTTCAACGTGGGGATTTGGAGTTGCGGCAAATAAAGAGGCCTGGAAAACACTTGAAAATGGCGGCAGGGCATTGGATGCCGTTGAAGCCGGTGTAAAAATTCCTGAGTCGGATATGAATAATCATACTGTAGGCCGTGCTGGTTATCCAGATCGTGATGGCCACGTTACACTTGATGCCTGCATTATGGATGAGTTTGGCAATTGCGGCTCCGTAGCAGCTATGGAATACATAGCCCATCCTATTTCTGTGGCCCGCCTGGTGATGGAAAAAACGCCGCATATCATGCTAGTGGGCGATGGTGCTACTCAATTTGCTGTGGAGCAAGGTTTCAAAAAGGAAAATTTACTAACCCCGGAATCAGAAAAAGCATGGAAAGAATGGCTTAAAACAGCAAAATATGCCCCGGTTATCAATATTGAAGATAAGCAGCATGCACCCGGCAATCAATATAATCATGATACCATTGGTATGCTTGCCATTGATGCAAAAGGGAATATCTCCGGAGCCTGCACCACCAGCGGTATGGCCTTTAAAATGCATGGCCGTGTAGGTGATAGCCCAATAATTGGTGCCGGATTGTTTGTTGACAATGAAGTTGGCGGAGCTACTTCAACTGGCGTTGGCGAAGAAGTGATACGTAATGTAGGCAGTTTTTTAGTGGTTGAGCTAATGCGGCAGGGCTATCACCCCGAAGATGCATGCAGGGAAGCAGTAAACCGCATTATCAAAAAGAAACCCGATACTGCCAAACAAATACAGGTAGGATTTTTAGCCATTAATAAAAAGGGTGAGCATGGAGCCTATGCTATTCAGCAAGGATTTGAATATGCAGTTTGCAATACACAACAACAAGATCTGTTAATTAAAGGAAAAAGTTTTTATTGATAATAAATGTTGTGCCGACATAATAACTTAATCAATACGTTATATTTACAATATATAATTTTATAAACACTTAAAATTAACGGTTTTTAACATGGTTTTACTTGAAGTTTGTGCCAGCTCTGTTACTTCGGCAATAGCTGCACAAACGGGAGGTGCTTCAAGAGTTGAATTATGTGACAATTTGAATTATGGTGGCACTACCACATCTTTCGGCCAGATATTATTGGCCCGCAAGATGCTGCACATTAAACTATACGCGCTCATCAGGCCCCGTTCCGGCGATTTTTTATACAGTGATCTTGAGTTTGAAACCATGATGGCCGATATAAGAAATTGCATAGAAGCCGGGTGCGACGGCATAGTTACCGGTATACTTAATGCCGATGGCACAGTAGATAAGGAGCGCAATGGCGAACTTGTACGCACAGCAAAGCAATGGGGATTAGGTGCAACCTTCCACCGTGCATTTGATATGTGCGTCGATCAATACAGGGCTTTGGAAGACATTATTGACCTGGGCTTTGAACGTATTTTAACATCAGGCGGTAAAAGTACAGCAATGGAAGGTGCAAGCGTGATCAGCCATTTGGTTGAAAAAGCCGCCGGCAGAATAATTATTATGGCAGGTGCCGGCATTAATGAGCACAACGCCGCTGACCTGGTACGCTATACTGGTGTAAAAGAAATACATGCCTCTGCAAGGATTAAGATAGAAAGCCTAATGAAATACAAGAATGACCATATAGTAATGGGCGACAACATAAACGATGAATATAGCTTTGATCAAACAGATGTGGAGCGGGTTAAGAAGATATTGAAGCTTATAAATAAGTAACAATAAATATTTTGAGTAAAAATTGCATTTCAAATAATTCATTACTCATACACTGCCTATTCACCACCACTCACTAAAAAATGCTCACCGGTAATACCAGTTCTATTCTGTTTCGTCCGTTTCCACCAAAAACATCCGGATCAAGTAAATGGCTGTACCTTATGCCGAATGTGATAGATTCCTGGTTAAACCATTGGGTATCAAAAAACACTTCTAAGCCGGTTGATCTGAAATTATCTTTAAATTTAGTGCCGTCTGTATAAAAGTCAGTAGCGCGGGTATAGTCAAAAAATAGGTTTCCCCGCAGGCGCAAAAAATAAATAGTATTGGCAACACCCGCGTCAGGATAAACTATCGGAAAATCATAATTAATACCCGCTTTGTTCATGTTGTATAAGTTTTCGGCAGTATATCCTCTCGAAAAAGGGAAATCATTGGAAAAATCGATCACATTATCATCATTACCTTTTTGCTGATGCGCCAGGTTAATAACAAAATTATGATTCATGAAAAAGCCCGGGAAGTAAAAAGTGCCGTTGGCTAAAAACTGCGAAGCACTAATGCCGCTTATAGCAGTTTTATATTCCAATGAAATACTTTGTCCAAACCGCGGATAAATGTTTTGTTTAGCCTGCTGAATGCTATTGCTAAAATTGATATAATTACTGAGGTAAGTATAGCTGATGTCGTTAAAATCCTGCCTGTAAGCCTGCTGAAAGTCGGTGCTGTTAAAGTATACACTGCTGCCAATATTTAATGAGGTTGCCTCTTTTCCACTACTTAAAACAAAAGGCAGTTCCAACCCGCCATATATTGAGCTTTCATTCCAGTACACATTTTCACCACGATAATAAGCACGGCGATCAATGGTATAATCAGCACCGCCCAAAATATAAGGGAACAATGCACCGTAGATTCCTTCAAACCCAAATTCTTTATAACCTTCGTCGCGATTATAATTAAATGATAATTGCGATTGAAAAGTATTCAGCACATTTTCACCGGCAAGCGCAAAAGTATAATTCGGATCATCAAAATCTGGTATCAAACTGTGAAAATTAAACAGGTGATAAGATTTATGATATTTGGTTACTGCCAGTTGCTTATCATTTACCGTTGCCAGCAGATCGGTTGATGAATCTCTTTTTAAAGCCGAAATCTCAAAATCAGGCATTCCACCCGGAATTGTTAAGTCTGAAAGATCAATCCATTGAATACTGTTTTGAGCAACCTGATGTACCTTATAACCAAATGCGGTAAAACTTACCCAAGCCAATTTATTGGTTGATACAGTTGGCTGATAATTACCAATAGAACTTTCCAATGAATCACTGTTTAACTCATATAGCTTTTTATCGTTAATTGATAATGCGAACAGTTTATCATTAATACCGGAAGTAGCGCTAAAGTAAACCGTATCATGGTGTACCATAGGGAAAACTATAGGCTGATAACTAAATGGCAGTAAATATTGAACATCGCCTGTTTTTATGCCGATAAGCGCTAATGACATTTTGCCTTTGCCATTTCGTACGGCTGCTATCAGCCTGTTTTCATCATAAAATTTAGGATAGGTAAAAAACAGGCCGTCTTTATTTGGAACAACTGCAATAAGTTTTCCATTATCCGCATTTAGTAAATGAAGATCACTTTTACCCGATGGCCCAACCTTTACAGCTATAATGCTTTTACCATCAAGGCTGAAAGCAGGCGAAAAATATTTAGACCTTTTAGTAATCCTGCGCTCCTGCCCTGTCATTACATCTACCACCATTATATCACTGTAATCTCGATAGTTCCACCGCAAGTCCTGGCGGTAGGATGCATATACAATTTTACCATCATTGTAAGCAAAATAATTGTCTAGCGAAAAATCCCGCACACTTATCTTTTTTTCTTTATTTCCTGTTTTAATTACAAAAACCGGTATATGATCATAAGTAGATTTCATGTAAATAATGGTACTGTCATTTACATAAGCAGGGTATTCCTGATCGGCAATAAAATGTTGGTTTTTTTTGTATTTTCCGGTAAATTGCTGTGGAGTTTGTGTGATGAATTGCTGTTTGTAATAGTTTAAACCATCACTCCTGAAATGCACGAAATCCTCACCTGAATACTTCTTTACAGCCCGTTGAAAGGGATAAAACCCGCCTTTGTAGGATGCGGCATCATGAGTTACATTCTTCCAGAAGTAATCTCCATATTTTTCACGGCCATAGGACACCAGCATATAACCTAATGGATACCAGTCGGGTGTATAATCTAAATAAGAGCCATTACGCAGTTTCATATAGCTGTAATCCCTGCCATCGGCCCATAAAGCACGGTATCCGTCAAAAAAATAAGGTATTCTGCCCCTGCCCTGGTTGCTCACATGGGTTTCATTAAAAACAGCATCACCCTCAAAAAACCAGTTGGGTACTGATAGTTCATTACCCACAGCCTGACCGCCTTCACCAAAAATTACATGAAGCACTTTTGACAAGCCGACATTAAAGTTATTATACTGCTGTACGTGCCGAAATTCATGAATAGCCAACTGCTCCGGCCAGGGTAAACTGCCAATTTCAAAGCTATTTTGATCGGGAGTCAGGTAAAATTCGCTTCTGAAAGGTGCCAGTTGAACATAACCATTAGCCACAGTGGTTTGGTTTTGCATTAAAATGCTTACCTGTTTTTGCTTATAACCGATGGTTGGCTGTATGGCCTTGTTCATCTGCTGTACAATGTTAGCTACCCTTAATCCGGCAGAATCTAACCCATAAGGAAATATAATTTTTGCGGCCGGGGTATTCACCTGCTCCCATTTTATCGACGGCGGATTACCGCCAAACTCTTGCGCCTTGGTAATAGTGGCTGTAATGGTTATTAGCAGCAATATGAAAATAGAACGCAATGCAGGTTTATTCATAAAGAGGTGAAAGTAAGTACAAATTATCTGAATCAGAATTTTTAGAATTAATGAATTAACAGGATAATAGTTTTGTTACAAATAAAATTGTGTCATTTCGAACGAGGTACGAGGAGAAATCTTCTTCGATCTGCTAAACGGTTCATATATTCAGCAGAAGATTTCTCACTATTGTTCGAAATGACATTAGAAATACATCTGAAATTCGAAATCCACATGACATATCCTTGCCTAAAACTACCTACATTTGCCGCTTGTTAATATAGTACTATGGCTAAAGTTTCTATCAATCTGGCAACAGGTTCAATACAGAAAGAAGAAATAATTGTAGGTATCGACTTAGGTACAACAAACTCACTGGTGGCATTCATCAACCCGGACAAAGATCCGCAGGTAATAAATGATACCGGCAAAGGTGTTTTGGTACCCTCTATTGTACATTTTTCTGATGCTGGCGATATTACTGTGGGTAATGATGCAAAGGAATTCTTAATTACAGATCCGCATAATACTATATTTTCTGTTAAAAGATTATTAGGCCGTTCGTACAAAGACATAGAGAACTATAAAAGTTTTTTTAGCTATAAAGTTATTGATGATGATAGCGAAAGCCTTGTAAAAATTAAAGTTGGTGATAAATTTTATACCCCGATAGAACTATCGGGTCTGATATTAAAAGAACTAAAGGCGCGCGCCGAACATGCTTTAAAA
>Ga0302301_1000099_pt1 | contig 80102 bp, 49 predicted proteins | sample III_Palsa_E1_2_FD_194544 | JGI IMG/M metagenome (GOLD analysis project Ga0302301, IMG submission 194544) | Peat permafrost microbial communities from Stordalen Mire near Abisko, Sweden - III_Palsa_E1_2 | ecosystem: Environmental > Terrestrial > Soil > Palsa > Peat permafrost | place: Sweden... | reverse complement strand
ATCTCCCAGACGGAACGTTTGTGGCCTTGGACTTCAGAAAAAGGCAGGTTAATGTCTACTTCCACGTTGTTGATTTCCACTTCAGGGAAACGTTCACAAAACTATTGGAGCGAAAGAATTATACATCTGTCAAGGATGCCAAAGAAGGATTCAACGAAGTGTGTTCTCGTCGCATGCATGAACAAACCTCCAAGTTCATTACACCACAAATGAAACCCAAGTTTTGAAAAAAAATGGAAAAAAAAGTTTTTTTTGCATCTGCGAATGTCCTTGTTGTTGTTGTTGCAATAATATGTATATTTTTTTCTGAACAAAAAACAGGAAAGAAGAATGAATGAATGGATGGGCATTTAATTTGAAAAAAAATTTTTTTTTCTTCTTCTTCTCAACATCATGGAGGTGAAAACAGATAAAGTGATTCTAATCCAAGGTAAATGGGTTGATCCACGATACAAGGATAAGCTTCAACACATGCCGCTGCAGCCGTCTGTGCGGTTGGAAAATCCCAAGAAGATATCAAGAAGTTGTACATAATGACCACTGCCCTCATAATCCCTTCACCACAGTTGTAAAGCATGTAGTTGATCACCACGGGTGTGTTGGATGCGGTGGTGTTGTCAATACTTCCAACGGAGGATCGAATCGCACTGACCAAATCATCACAGGCTAAAGTGAAGTTGTGGAGATGAATAGACTGTTGGTGATTGGCACAACACCCCAGTGTCTCGAAGATCCCCAGGACTGTGGTCAAATTTGTGGTGAAGGTGGGACCCGTTATGTAATCAAGAGGTTCTGGTGCGACATCCCTCCTCTTCCTCTTGCGTTTGGTTTGTTCCTCTGCACCCAGGGGAACTGGAACATCGGTCAAGGTCAGAGTGGTCAATACTCCTGCCAATTTAGAGACTGTCTTGGAGATCATGAGTTCCATCTCCCCTAGATTGCCAATGTTGACAGTCAATAGTGCACCCGCAGCATTGGCCCCGCTTATGAGTGCAGGCCAGGTAGACATGTCATACTCTGTGATGGGTGGGTAGGTATGAGGAACAAGGGCCCACGCAGATGTAAAAAGTTCAGTGACCACACAAACTGTCTCCATCCCCTCCACGGGGAAGCCAGATATTCCAGGACACGGTTCGGTCAGGTTACAATCGTTGCCCATGTACCCTTCTTCACAAACAACACGGTCACTGCACTCAAACCCTGTGAACCCAGGGAAGCAACCACAACTGTATGTAGTGAAGAGAGTGTCACACTCTTCATAAATAGATTCGTAACACACCCCATTGTTACAGATGGTTGGATCATCCAGACAAGGTGTAGAGAGACTAAAACTGAATGTGTACTGACAGCTTTGCCCATAGTAAGAAGCGTTGCTTGGGCACAGACAGAAAGGGAGGGGTGCATTACCATCCTCACCAAACTCTGCCGAGACCAAGATGCCACCATTTAGACAAATTCCTGATTGATCTTCAGGGACATGATGACCATCAATGACTGAAATGTTGCAGGTGGCACCAAACCATCTGTCTTGACAGTCACAGTAAAATTGGTTCTCAAAACTAAAGCAGGTAGAATTGTTCTGGCATGGCTCATCCACACACAAATCAGTGAACCCGGTTCGACAGGTACCCAAAAGGAAACTATAGGGTTCATTGCATTCACAATAGTAATTGTAATCCTCCAGCGAGTTACGATCCAGGATGTTGGTACGACAGATGCCTGGACCACATGGTGAAGAGTCGCAAGGGAAATAAGGATCCAGCTCAACACCCTCATCATTATCATCGTCATCATCATAGGTGTCTATGTCTGTGACACAGGAAAGGGTCATGGTTTCATTGTAATCTTGAAGGTCTGAACTGAGCGAATAATTAGGAATGGGGCAGTTCCAGGAGGAAGTGTGGATGTTGATTTCTTGAAAGGCTGTGTGTGCAAGTAAAGGAGGGACCTGGCCATAGACACGCGTATTGAACAGGACAAATTGTCCACCTCCCACCTGATTGACACACGAGGCATCCATTTCACCAAAGAGTGTGTTCCCCATACTGTGACTTCCCCTTTCTCCTTCTCCTTCAGGTGTGAGGTACACCAGACTGGGGTTGTATAACTGAAGCGAGCTGAAATATTCAGACGAGCAGAGCTGTGAAAAATTCACCTCTCCATACACATGCAGCAGGTTGACCAACGAGATGAGGACCAGGTTACCTGTTTCTCCCAGGTTGGAGGGGAAGGGACCGGTGATGTTCATGTTCTCGAGTTCAAAGATGTTCACATTGTTGGTGAATTGGGACCACGAATTGGGGATGGACCCTGTGACATTCATGCCTGACAGGGACAGTTGTGACAGGGTGGTCATGTTCCCCCATTCAGAGGGAAGTGTGCCCGTGACCAGAGGCAGATTGCTCAGATTAATGCTCATCCCATATGAATTATTGCCCCATGAGCTGGGCAGTGTTCCAGACACTCCTGGAAGGTTCAGCAGAGAGATAAAATTCAGATTGGTCGCAGTTCCCCATTCTGTTGGTAGCGTACCGACCAGGTGAGCTATATCTGCAATCTCTAACTGATACAAACCTCTTCCCCCGAACCCCCATTGTGTGGGGATGGTGCCTGTGATGTTGGGGAGAAAGGTCAGGTACAGCTCAAATAAGTGAGTGCCAATGTCTGCGGGCAGGGTTCCTGTGATGGGTGATTCACTGATGAGCAGGTAATTCAGAACCTCTGAACCATACAACTGTGAGGGAATAGTGCCAGTGACATTGGTAACTGACAGCTGAAAGTATTCTAAGCTTGGATAGGCCCCTTCTTCATCGTCGTCGTCATCACCAGATCCTGGGATGACACCTGACAGATTTGGCATGTTATCAATGACCAGTGCAATCAGTGATGGGATGAGTGGATAGTCATCGGGTATGTGTCCACCCACAGATGGAAGGTTGGTCAACTGAAGTGTGTTTAAATTTGGGAAGGAGCTGGACCAGTTGGATGGTAACGTTCCAGTGATGAGTGACATGCTGTCGAGCACGAACGTTCCCAGACTGGTGTTGGGAGACTCACTCCATTGAGTGGGGATGGTACCCTCCACGAGATTCAAACCACTCAAATAAAGATTGTTCATCGAGGGACCCAACAAGGTGGTGGGGAGGGTTCCTGTGATCTGATTACAATTGGTCATGGTGAGTCTGAACATATTTTGGATGGCAAACAGCATCGAGGGAAGGGTGCCCTCTATTGAATTACTGGATAAGGTTAGTTCAAAAAGGGAGTGCAGGTCACCATATGTTTCTGCAATGGTTCCAGTGAGCCCATAACCAGACAGGGATAGTGTGGAGAGAAATATGTAACTGGAGTTGAACAAGGGCACAGGTAAGCTGGTCGCATCCTCCTCGTTGGAGTTGGAAAAGGTGAACGTACTGACACGAGTTGTTGGAGGAATGTTGTGAACATTGGTGAGGGGTCCCGCATCATTCAAAACGATTGTGTGCAAGAGAGGGCCGTCCCACATCCCCGTGACATCCAGTGTTCCCACACTGTCGTCTATGTATGCGAGATTCACCAGGATCAAAAAGGCCAGAAAGGATAAACCCGAGTGAGCCGTCATTTCATGATACAGTGCCCCTGGAGTAGCGAACGTGCAGGAGGACAGACCCAGATAGGTCAGTCCCGCAAACAAGGGGCCCAGACCGGCGGTGGTGGTGGCAAAGTTGACCATTTGAAATGATAAGTACTGTAACCCCATGCTCGTCTCATTAGCTGTGTAATTGAAACCTGTCGATAGAATATCCAACGTCCCGCCATGTACTGAAAATTTGATGACCTGACCTTCCTCGTTGCACAAAATACCCACTGCACTGTCCGTGAGATACGTGCTAATGTAGAGGGGTTGTTTGAGATCTTCAATGGGTTCGTAGACAGTCTCTGGCACCAGAGTGAAACCGTCGGGGCTCAGAATACTCTGACAGAGTGGTTTGGAGAGATTAGTCATCAACCTGGTGTTTTGGAAGTTCCTGATGAAGTTCATGATGGCCCCATTGCTCGCATACGTTTCAACACAACGGGGTCCATAATAGCCAGAGGCACAAACACAATTAAAATCGTTTGGGTCTTGAATGGGGATGCACGAGCCACCATTCAAACAACCATGTTCCGTGAAACAGTCTGCCTTCACCAATCCGCTCCTTATCACTAGAAGCAACAATGGTAATAACAATGCAAAGCACTTTATCATTTTTTTGTGTGCTGAAGAGAAGAAAGAAAAAACACACACGCACACTCACACACCTAATTTACCACAGCAAGGGTGGAGAAAGAGAAGGAAAAAAAAGAGAAGTTTCAAATTATTATTTGTTGTTGTTGTTGTGACGAAGGAGGTGAAGACGAGAAGGGCAAGGGGGGAATAGAAGAAAAAAAGATTTCTTTTTTTTTGTTTTCATGCTTTCATTGTTGTGGTTGTCGCTGCAAGTATGAAAGTTCATTGCACAGTATATTCAAGGCGTGCGCTCTGTCGGCAAGAGGGATGATCACACCATGGATGTCAAACGCTCGTAAACATAAAACAGTTTGAAGTTCCATGGGTAATTGGATGGCTATCTGAATGAAACGGATCAAACCACAACAATGGTGTGCATCTTCATGATCTGGAGGCAGTAAATTAGGATTCGCCACCCATTGTCGCAATGTTTTGTTGTTGTTGTTGTTGTTCGTTCGACATTGCTTGATCTTGTTCTTCTGACCTGTCTCTCTCATGTCATGTTCAGCTGCGCCATCCATATGAACGATGCCCCAATTAATTTGAAGATAGTGGTCGCAGGTCATGATGATGATGGCAAACATGTGGGAGGCCTTGGAGACACAGACTCCTAATTCTCGCCTCAGTGCAACACTGGTTTGGACGGGATCCTTTATAAACTTTCGCATCAATGTGATGACCTCCTGCTTCAGTGCCCGCTTGACGACATTCGCATACTCAGAGTCACACCCAAAAATTCTTTGGATAGACTCGAGGTGGATCTCTTTCCCCCTTAGGGCAATGATGTACTTTATGATGTCAAGGTGACCCAAGAAGGCTGCGGCAAACAGGGAAGTGAAACTGTTGGACTGTTGGACAAGTGCCGTCCCACTCTTGAACATGACCATGCCCTTGAATTTGAAGTTGACATCCACTCGTGGGTTGGCAAGAAGCTCGCGCGCAACTGACAGTCGTCCACTAACGCAAGCTAGAATGAGTGGCGTGTGGCCCTTATCTCCTATGGCATTCACATCCATCCCAGGATAAGATGACAATATCCTAACGATGCTGACCTGGTGTGGAAGATCATGAGAACAGGCATCATGAAGGGTGTTGTTCAGAGTACCAGGCCTCAATGGGTCACATGGGTTGATCTTGGTCTCTTCCGTGGTCCGTTGTATCATCTTTCGCACATGGTCATCCTCCAGCCTCTGCCCAGGTGAAGTACCAAACAAGACAAGCATGTTTGAAGAAAGAGAAAGAGAGAGCGAGCGAGAAAAAAAGGGCAGTTCTTTTTTGTACTGTGATAAAAATAATGAACAGAAGAAGAAGGAGGAGGAAGAGAGAGAAAGAGAAAGAGAAAGAGAAAGAGAAAGAGAAAGAGAGAAATAATAAAAGATTGTTTTGTTTGTCTGTCTGGTCTTGTTCCCCTTCCCCCATTCATCGTTTGAAATAGGGAGTCCATCGGACAGGACAATGCCTGATGCGAGTGCTGCGTCTCAAGGTTTTCGGAAGGGCGACAGGGTCAGAGACATTATCATCCGCAGCAGCAGCAGAAGAAAACACAACGGCAACCACCACCTTGTCTTCGGGGTATTTGGCTTTGAAATAGGCACGATAGTCAGGAGCAGCCCATCGGGTCTTCAAGAAATCTCGACGGTAAGCCTCCGGATCATCCTCCCAGAGCTTGAAGAAGGCAAACTCTTCGGCATACTTGACTGAACCATACTTTTGTGAGAAGGTGACTTTCTCATACTTGGCCTCTTCTTTGCACTCATCACTGCGCAAATAAAGAGCCCAAGGGACCAGATCAATGGTTGCATAATTCATGGTATGGGTCACGAGTCCTGCAAGCTTGAAATTTTCAGGCACTCCGCGTGCCTTGATGCGAGGATCTGCAAGTAACAACTTGTACATTTCCAGATTGGAGTGCCAGATGACAGAACCCAGTGAAGTGTAATAGTCAGACCCACATGGACTGTTGAGAAACTCGCTGGTGACGTTGGGTGAGGCCAGAAACAGCTTCACAACCTCAAAGGAACCGACAGCACAGGCAATGATGAACAAGTTGCTGTAATCACCACCCGGGAAGAGTATGTGAGAAAATCGTTCCCTGGGGAATGTGGCGTCCATCACATCCTGAGGGCGCTTATCAAGAAGTTCCTTCAAGAGCGCAAGATCAGTGCCCATGTGATTGTCAGCAGGCAAGAGAGCCTCCCATTCAGGCTCAGAAAGTGCGCCTCTCTGACGAGCTCTCTGATAATTTTTGATTTGATCGCTCCTGTTCATCTTTTTTTAAAACGTTGGATGGGGCACACAAGGGAGGAGGAAGAGGAGAAGAAATTTAAAAAAATTGTTTTTTTTGGTGGAGGGTCTCTTCTTTTTTTTATTATTTCATGAAACTTCGCCACAAATCCACAAGGGATCCACAGTGACGTAGAATCGAACACAGAGATGTTCTTTTTCTTCATCGCCATTAAAAAGTTTGAAGCCAATGCGTGACCTTCCACCCTCGTTTTCCCTGTTGAGCTGGTGACAAACCATGCTGATAATGTCAATCCTGGACTGTAAATCGACCTGTTTGAGCAGCGTGTCGATTCTCGCTCTCCTCTTGTCCTCTTCGCCGAAATCGAATTGGTATTTGTTGTAGCCTCGGTTGAGAATAGAAGCTTCCCTGAGTGGAAATTGTGCAGCGAGAAGCATGATCACTCGAGTTTTTATCTCGTACAACATGTGAACCTTGAACTTGAATCGTTCCGGGTTCGTGTCTAAAGGTAAACACCTGTCCACCTGCAAGAGATCGTCCAGTGTCGGTTTGTCCCTTTGATGTTTCCAAGCAGCTTGGTCAGACATCAATTTGAACGACATGATTTGAAGAGAGAGAAGAAAAAAAAGAAGGAGGAGAAGCAACTATTATTTGTTTTGTCTTCTTATTTGTTCACATTTCTTTTTTTTAACAAAAAAATATGTATATTCAAAGTTCGCCATTATCATGGTTCAAGCATCTTCAACAAGCCAAGTAATCCAATCACAATAGCTCGGACCGCGAAAACAACAACTCAGGCGAGCTTTCTTGTTGTTGTTGTTGTTGGGCAGGCTCCAGGTGTAGGCGTCTCTGTAATTATCAGAGTAGGGTGGGTCCAGAGACAATTGCTTAAACTCTTCATGCGTGAAGACCATTGGTGCGTTTTGATAACGTCCCTCGAACACACGATGATAAGGTTCAGGCATAGCTTTTTTTTGCTGATTGTGTGTTACACAAGATGTTTTTTTTTCTTCAAGGAAGAAAGAAGGAGGAAGTTGTTGTTGTTGTTTTTTTTAACCATTATTTTTTGTCTTCTTCTTATTTGTTCACATTTTCTTTTTAACAAAAAATGTGTGTGATCAAAGTTCTCCATCATCATGATCCAGGTCATCGTTAACAACAACACAAAGAGCCCAGTCACAATGGATCGGACCGCGAAAAAAGCAACTCAGGTAAGCTTTCTTGTTGTTGACCAGGCTCCAGGTGTAAGTACTTCTGTAATTATCGGAGTAGGGTGGGTCCAAAGTCAGTTGCTGAAACTCTTCATGCGTGAAGATAAATGGTATGGCCCCCAAATGTCCCTCGAACACACGATGAGAAGGTCCAGGCATGTTTTTTTTGCTGATTGTGTGTTACACAAGATGTTTTTTTCTTCAAGGAAAAAGAAGGAAGAAGTTGTTGTTTTTTAAATTTATATTTTTTTATTTTTCTTCTCAGGGCAGTTTCATTTTTTTGGGCGGGTTTGGATGCCAGGATGGTCTTGGACCGCCTTGCGAGTTTGCGAAATAAATGAGATTCTCATATAACCAAAGGAAATTCAAGGTGGTCAGGGTCCAACCTGGTGTCCAATACTGGAGTGAGTATTTTTTCCGGTTCCAAGAAGTTGACTAAATTTACAATTTTTTTTCATTCTTCTTTTCTCACCATCATTCCCTCCAAAGTTTAATTTTTTTTGCCTTCGCCACTGCTTTACTTTTTTTTGGGGGGGAGAGTCAACAAACCATGAAAGACTTGTTGCTTCTTGTTGCTGCCTCTCGAGTGGTGGAAGACATCTCTGCCTCTGCCTCTGCCTCTTCTTCTTCCTCATCGCCACCATCTCTTGTGTCCAAAAATTCCAAGGTTCAGAAAACCAAGACGACGACAAAGACAACAACGCCCAAGGTCTCGAAGAAACAGAAGATCAAGACGACAAGGGAACCATCTAAAGCACCCAACACTCCCTCATCGACAACAGTTGCAGCTACTGTCAGTGCCGGTGCTACTACTACTACTACTACTTCTTACCCGTGTGCCACTTTCTGGCAGAAGAGTGCCGTGTCTCAACCGGATGGGAGTTGGACCACCCTGGTGCCAGTGCCCGCTTCCACGGTCCTGCTGCGCAATCCTTACACGAATTCCCTGGTGGACCATTGGACGTTTCGCTCCCTCTTTCCCACTTTGGAGGGATGGTACGCCGGATTGTGCAGGTGCATGTGCCTCTCTCAGAAGCAGGTGACTGTGGTGACCCATAGCACCCAACCTGGACAGAAGTCTACAACTCATCATGAATGGAGGGAGATCTCCTTGCAGGAACTTTGGGGTACTTTGTCTGCCTTCTTTGATCTGACACAGTTTGCCCAGCCTCACTTACTGACCCTCAAGCAAAAATGCAACTTGGCCTATCTGGCCGGTGGACGTGGCTTCAAGAGATTACTCGACTGGCTCCTCTCGCCCCTGGCCGGTGTTGCCGATTCTGTGGGTACCATCCATACCTTCTTTCCATTGACCAAGGAAGATTCAGAGATATACGACGCCATCTTGTGGTCTGCCTGTCAGGGTCTGCTGGATCACAACTTGCTGTGGTACGATGTCAACAATGACACCAACGACAAAGGTGGCAGAGCTGGCCAACCTTCTCATTCTCTGAAGACTTCACCTAACCTGGCGATGATGTTAGTGCCTGTCTGCCACAAGATGTCTGTGAATTTTGGACGCATGCTTCTTTACGTGGCTATGGACCCCAACCTCATTGCCCAGATCGAAATGCTGCTCTTCTTGGTTCAGGAGCCAGAGACTCGTGCCCGCAATGAATCTTTCCTGGCGGCCATCCCCGAGGCACTCTATCATTTGGAAAAGATGTTCAGTGGCGGAGATGTCATCTGCTGCCGCTTTGTCCCGGCTCCCTTACTTCCAGTAACTTCCACTTCCACTTCCACCAAGAGTAAAGGCAAAGGCAAGGGTAAAGTGGCACCAGAGGAGGATGATGAAGAAGAAGAACAAGATGAGGATGTGATGGCTGTCTCCAGACCCACTCACAATGCCTTGACCCTGGTGGGGTTCGCCGACACGTTCTTCATCACCTTGATCAACTCGCTACACGAGAGCCTCACTGACTATTGGACCAAGAATGGTGTTTGAAGGGGGGGGGAAAAAAAGAAACAATAAATTAGGAAAAAAAGACTTCTTCTTTTATTATTATGATTTCACTTTCGTGTCACGAGTGGATGGCGATGACACAGAATTGTTGTTGGATAGGTTGGTCATCATCTTGACCAGTCGGGCCTTGTGTTTATACAGAATGGCGGTGATCTGCGGGGTAAGCACCTTCTTCTCTGTGTTTCTTTCACAGAATTCGCTCAGTGCGGCACAGGCGACGACGAGAGACATCTTGGGGGTCAAGGGAAAGGCCATCCACAGTACGGCATTCAGCATGTCTGGGTTGGGTGCCACTCGAGCATGTTCCATCATCATGATCCCAATAGCATTTCTGTGATAATTCATCCAGTAAGGATCCTTGAACCATATCACAATGGCACTGAAGATTTGGGCACCATAGTGATTATTATGAGCACTCGCACTCTCTCCAAAGGGATTGCCATGTGTCATGTAGAGGATGAGAAGTTTGTCTGTCACATTCTGCAGGATGATTTTCAAGGTCGTGGCGTCGGGCACCAGAATCGTCAACCACGTGGAGAGGTCTTCGGACCAGGGTTTTGCTAACTTCAGCAGCCATTCCACCAGCACGTCCGATACCATGAAATTCGATTGAGACTCGTTCCTGTGACTTATTGCCACAAAGAGGTCCTTCCAGAGTCGAGTCTCCAGATCAGACGTACTCTCCTTCTCCTCCTGCTCTTCTTCTTCCTTCAACCTCATCTCAGAAGTAGGTGGGGTCATGGTGAGAGGAAATATTTCTGAATACGACGGCAGCAGTCGTGGTTGTTGTTGTTGATGATGATAAGAAGTCATGAAGTGAGGGGAAAAAAGAAAGAAAAAGAAAGAAAAAAAGAGAAAGGATGGAAGGAGAGTGTGTATTAACTTAACTTCACGAAAAAAAAGAAGAAGACAAAAAAACAGACAGGCAATTGGGGCAAAAAAAGGGTTCGTGGAATAATAATAATCACAATAGTGGATTTGCATTTTCGGTCTGACGCGATTCGAGAGGCAACCTCAAAAAAAAGAAAAAAGGCAGAAGAAGTGGTGATAGTAGTGATGGGTTCTATTTTTTGATTTTATTTTATTTTTTTCATTGTGTTGACAAGAGGGGTGCATTGAAGATGGCCATAACGTCCTGACAGAACTCGTCCCCAAGTTGTTCCAGTAACTTCTTTTCCTTGAGAAAATCTCTATGTTCCCTGTTGATATCGAACCGCCGCCGATGATGTGCGTCAATCTCTCCGCGAAGCTCCTCCACGTCTCGTATACAGTAGACCTTGAAGGCTGAGGTGAAATGTTGAAACGGACGACCTCCTCGTCTCAGACATTCTGGCATAGTGTTCATCATCAAGGTGAAGAAAGGGTGGTTGTTGGTGGCCGCCTCCATTTCAATGAGGTCTAAACTAGCAGAATATTTTTTTAACATCATGCTGGTCTCAAAGCGTCCCACTTTAGCCGAGGTCATGGTGACACCTGTAATGATGTAAGTTGTGTTGCGACCCGAAGAGAGGGGTGCGGGGTAGGTGATCTCGTAGAGTTTGAAGTGTTTGACAAACTTCTTCTCACGAAACCCAAGTTCTGCCTCGGCAAACGTGAGTTGCCGAATGGTGCCATCAATGAGAGAATGACCGTGCTGAGACACAAAACCTAATTCTTGTTGCAACGAGTCGATGTAGGCATGGATATCATCTTCCATGTCCGAGGTAGGGGAGGGAGAAGGAGATAGAGGTGTAGAGGGTGTCGCTGCAGGTGTCACCATTGTCATCATCATCGCGGAATAAGTGGCAGTAGGATGACCACCCACCGATCCAGATTCGAGGACATCAAATTCTTCCTCGTCATCATCATCGAGACGAAACCGCTTGGATGGACGTTCAGACATTTTTGTTTTTGTTTTTTAGAAGAGAGGGGAGAGAGAAGGACGAGCGGATGAAAGTTTTTTTGGGTTATATAATCGAAAAAATGCAAGGAAGCATTTGTCTGTTTGCAGTCCAACACTATTCAACCCTGTTGGATACCAGGTTAGTCTTGGACCACCTTAAGATTTTTGCAAAATATATGAGGACCTCATCTAATCAGACAAAGTGTAAGGTGGTGAAGGTCTAATCTGGTGTCTCATCTAAAAATTGAGGTGAATGATAAGGGCCACCCCCACTCCCCCTGTACACTTATTGATCGTTATCATCAATTTTTTTGAAGACAAAGGTTTTCGTCCACATGATCATTGCATTTTTTTTGTTTTTGTTTGCATTCAAAAAAAAAAGATATCCTCGCCTCCTTCTATTCTCTCCTCCCTCTCCCTCTCTCTTTCTCCCTTCTCTTCCCTTTCTCCATCTGTGTTGTGTGGCTTGGATGAACATGAAGTAAGTTTGCGAATAAATTGTTTTTTTTCTTTCCTTCCAACAAAAAAATTGAGTGCTGTGGTTATGGATGTGGATGCGATTGAAGTGATGTATGTGGCGTGCTTTGTGACCTTTATCGCGATCTTGTGCTGTGATGAAGTCAGAAAACACAAACTCGCATTAATAACAACAATGTCTCCTGTCCTTGTTGTTGTCACCACCAGCACGCCAGCCACGACTGTGTCATCTATAAACTTAAGATCTCTCAGACTATCCCCTCTGGGTCTTCATCGCATGGACATGGAAGAAGAGGAGGAACGAGAGAATACAGCTACACACATTTTGCGTGGATTCATGTCACAGAAACGTTTGTTTCAGAAAAATGACTCTGAGACAGCAGCAGCAGAAAAAGAAGGAGAAAAAGAAAAAGACGAAGTTCATCCTGAATCACGATGGCAACTTGCCCCACGAAAACCAACAAGATTCAGGCAGGTTGAAACGTCCATGCGTATTGACGTGCTCAAGATGAATCACAGAGAATTTGTCATGCAGTTTGCGAGGCTAAGACAGACCATGTTCAAGATATGCAAAAAAACAAAACACAACTTTGGGTCCAAGGTGTCCAAACGAAACACCCCCCAGCAACGCAAAGCAGAGAATTGCACAGACATCTTTCATACATGGTGTGACTGTGCATCTCGCTTCATAAATCCTTTCAGGAACAACAGCAATGGCAGCAACACCAACGAGATGGACTACGACAGTGATGAAGATACAGAGAGTGAAGAAGAGGAGGATGACTTCATCATGATGATCCACAATCCAGAGACCACCGCTGCCCTGGATGCCATTAAGAGACAGATGTCTCCATACTATTGTCAAGATAACAATGGTGATCATCCTCATCAGGGATATGGCGACGACGACATTTTTATTATGGACGATGTGGATTACAACGAGTCAGAGCCCATATCACTACCTCCACTCGAAAGACCTGTGTGACACATGCACACAAAAAAAATAAAACAAGAAAGAACAAGTGTGCATTTTTGTCTTTATTATTATTCTTCATTCTTTGCCTTCAACAAAATCAAACGTTCCAATTCTTTCTTCTTGGAGAGGGCACGAAGTTCGATGGTCCTGAGCCTGTCCTTCTCCTGTTGGGCAATGATTCCCTTTAAGACTTCCAGGCTGGGGAAGAGATACATCTTGAGGCGAGCCGTGAGCACTTGAAAGTGGTTTCCAGAATTCCTGCAGCTTTCAGGAATGACGGTGTCCAATTTCCTGAAGACCGGATTTCCATGCACAAGTTGGCGCCTGTACTCACAGTAGGTGACGCGATACTCAGTCATGTAGATGGGGGTGGTGAACCTGGAGCGTTCTGTGATGACGGCAGAGAGCAGGTAGGCCTGGGCTTTGGAACGTCCAGGGTAAGTGATCTTGTGAAGCAGGTTGAAGTGAATCCCGAATGATTTCTCAGGGAAAATCAAACCCAAGGTGATGGGATTCAACCTCTCCACTCCTTCCATGTGATTGGAGGTCAAGATAGTGCGAGCATCCACAAGTGTGGCCTCGATGATGGTCTTCTCGACAAGAGGTTGCTTGGGGGTGGTGGTGGTAGCAGTAGCAGGGGTGTCGTCAATGACAATGATTTCATCATCCTGTTGCGTGGACGAAGAAGTAGCAGAGGTGGTGGTGGTTGATTGGGTGACGCCCATGAAAATAACATCTGCATCTTCATCATTCTCCATTGCCGCTTGTGAAGAAGCAGCAGTCGCGGCAATGGCAGCCTTGATCAAAGAGGCAGCATCAGACTTTTCTTGCTTCTTCATCTTGTCCAAAAACACCAAGTTCATGGTGGTGGAAGTGGAGGTGGAGGTGGAAGTGACAGAGGGTGAGGAGGATGAAGATGAAGATGAAGAAGCAACATCATGGTGAGTGGCGAGTGAAGAGGAGGATTCAACAGCAATCCTGGCAAGAAGGAGCAAGTGATTCATGATGGAAATGAAGATGGAGAAGGAGAAGGAAGAGAAGAAAAAAAATGTTGTTGTAAATGGACAAATGCGGATGGGTTGAGGAAGGAAGGAATAAAAAAAACAAAAAACTCAACAAGTTTGTCCATTATGGTTGAGGCTCAACCTGTGGTTGAATACCAGGTTGGACCTTCACCACCTTAAGATTTTTCAAAATGTATGAGGACCTCATATAGTCAGAGAAAGTGTAAGGTGGTCAAAGGTTCAACCTGGTATCCAATCGCTCATTGAGCCTTAACCTCCATGAACAAACTTGTTGAGTTTTTTGTTTTTTTTTCTTTTCATCTTTACCTCAAACAACACCCAACACGAACAAAAAAAACAAAGGTATGAGCATTTGTCTCTCTTTTTTTCTTTCTTTTTTTTGTTGCCAAGTCCAGTTCCTAACTTCTTTTCCTTCCATTTTTTTTCCTTGAAGCAGCAAACAACCAATCATCATCATCATGACCACTATCAACTCCAGCGACACTCATGACATGGCCGAGGAGCTCCGCGAAAGACTTTATGATATCATCAACGAGGATAACTATGACGCGTTTGTTGGCATCATGGAGTCCCCCACCGCAGCCCCTCTGGGACTTTGTGATCCCACCTTGGATGAAAATCTGTCTCTGTACCTGCAGGCCACAGGGAGACCCGACGGAGACGCGAGGTTCATACGCTACTACTCGGAGGTCCTCCAGATTTCGCCCATGACTCAGCACCCCAACATTGAAGACAGTGCCCTGGACGCCATGAACTGGGATTCCAAGTTGAGCCTCAAAACTCCTGAGGCCAAGAACAACATGCTCAGGTTGCACCATCTCATGGCTCACGCTGACTTTGACCCCACCGCACTCCTCTATGGAGAATACAACAACAAGATCGACAAGGTTAAGGTCATCACAGAGGATGGTCCCTTGCTCTGGGTTCTCATCAACAACAGCTGCGTCTGGGGTGTGGCCGCCCTCCTTGGTTCCAGCAGGACTCCCATCACGTTTGAGTACAAGGGCTTCTTGGAGATTTTCAACAATGATGAGGTCAATCCGAACAACAACCGCCTGTCCTTGGAGGAACTCTTGAGCTACCTCATTGCCAACTTGGATGAAGAGGAAGTCACCAAAGTGGCCGCCATTGCCAAGATGATCAAGTCTTACAAGGACAATCGAGAGGCCACTGTCCAACGTCTTCGTGCTTTTTACCTGGATTGAAAAAAACAAAGAAGAGAGATGATGAAAAAAAAAGAAAAAAAAGAAAAAAAGAAAAAAAAAGAAGAAGAAAAAAGAAAAAAAAGAGGACTCCACTTCTCAATGCACTCAAAAAAAAGAAAGGATGATGAACAATCAAAAAGAAAAAAACACCTCCAACACTTCCCTCCTTCTTTTTTGTTTTTTTTCTCTCTCAATCTTGTTGGCCCATTCCGTTTTTTTGGACGCAACAACAAAAAGAAGAAGACAAAAAAATGTCATCATCGTCGTCTCAAAAAAAGAAGAAACAAAGTGGCGGAAGACGTGCACAGGCTCGTGAGTTGGCCGAGCAACATCCAGAGGCCAAGACTTTGGGTGCCATGTCCACTCAAGAAATTCAAGAAGTGTACTCTTTGGCCTTCAGTCGCATCACCGAGACGGATGTGTACACCAAACGCATCAAGGGTCTCATTTGGGCCATCCTCGCCAAGACGGGGTTCACCCAAGTTGAGCAGGCTTTCATGTTGACCGTGCAGTTGAGTTCGAAGCAAAAGGAACTGGAAGTCAAGGTGAACATGGCCATCGAATTGATCATCCAGACGGACTGGAGCAGGCGCCTGAAAGATTTCCCCCAGGATGTTCTCACCATGATGATGTTCTGGAACACTGTTTTGGTCAGACTCTATGAGAAGACTCACACAGAGACCCTGGGCAAAGTGAGAGAGGTCATCTGGGGCAAACTCACAGGACTTGGGCTCATTGTTGAAGAGATTCCCAACCTGTCCAGGTACTGTGATTTTACGGCTGCCCGACCTAAGGAGCTCGAGGTACAAGTTCAACAAACTCTGAATCAATTAATCAGCAAGGCAGAAGAGGAGGAGGGAGAAAGGAAGATGAAGAAGAAAGAGGGTGAGACAACAGGAGCCACATCAGAGTCTGAAGTGACCACCACCACTACTGCCACAGCTCCTGTTGTTGATGCTGATGCCACAAATTCAAAGGAAAGAGGCACGGCCGCCACGGCCACCACCACCCTCCCCAAGATGAGTGAGCAAAAGATTGCTCAAATCCTCCAAACCTACAATGCCATCTGCCTGGCCAAACAAAAACTACTAGAACGCGAGCAGAAGCAGCAACAACAGCAGGAACAGCTACAGCCACAGCAAAAGAAGAAGAGCAAAAAGAAAGGAAAAAATCAAGCAAAGGAAGACGACAACAATGACAGCGAACATGATCCTTCTTTTTCTTCACTGCCATCACCGTCACAACCCCAGACCTTTCTGATTGACAACACGCTCAAGTTCACTGACATCGAATGAAAAACACACACACAACATTTTTCTTCAATGTGTTTATTTATTTATTTATTGGAGAGTGTGACAACAACCAAAAAAAAACTTATTTTTTTCCCTCATTTTTGCGACCCACGAGAAGGGAGAGCGGGTCATCTTCGTTGTTTTCTTCCTCATCTTCAAACAAATTACCTTTGGGGGTTTCAGGTAGAGAGATAGATTGTTCGTCGTTATCCTCTTCCTCTTCCTCTTCATTTCCCTGTCCCAGTGCCTGAAGAATCTCCTCCACAGCTTGGTTGTGGTAATTATCCCTTGGGGTCACAGGTTGAGAGATGGGTTGTTCCTCCTCTTCCTCTGCTTCCTCTTCTTCGTCGTTGTCATTGTCTTCCATCTCACCTTCCTCTGCTTCTTGATTCTCTTCCACAGCATCCGTGTCAGGCAACTCATCATTGTCATCATCACCATCACTCCACTCCTCGTTGGCCTGTTCACCTGCTGGTTTCTCTTTCTCTTTCTCTTTCTCATCTTCGGAGTACGTTTGGATGGTATCTCCCATCAGACGCTCGCGCCTCTCTTCCTTTTTTTTGCTCTTTCGGCTTGAAGGACGATCACCCGTCTTCTCCTTTCGCTTCTCTTTCTTCTCCTTTCGCTTCTCTCGAGGCATGGCAACTTTTGCTGATGAGGATGAAGGTGAAACTGCTTCCACCTCCGCCTCTCTCACCTCTTCCTTTGAATAATCTCCCCATAGTTGCTTGTCTCGTTTGGCAATAACTGCAGAAGCAACCTCATCGGCCAGGTCACGAGGTAGCTTGGACTTGGGCCGGATCTTGTAAGAATTCACCTCTCCTTTTCCATAAGGAGTCAAGAGATCCGCACGTTCTCTGGCCACCTTTTCCTCGGGTGTCTCTTCTGCAAGGGTGGGGATGAGTGTTGGATCACTCACGTTCTGTTCATAGAGTTTCTTCTTGTCTTTGGGAAGTGCAGGTGGACGCCACCCTTTGAGCAGACTTTCTGACTTGGAGGCATGGCCATAATCATAAGATACCTTTTCAAAGTTCACCGACATGCGTGGTTTCCAATCCTCTGCCTCCTCTTCCACGGTGACATTCGTGTACCCAGCAATCCTCAGGGGATACTTGCTCAGGTACTGATAAGTGCTCTTCAAGTACACCTTGTAGTGCTTGTCCAAGGCCACCTCTTCCACGTTCAAATTCTGAACCTCACAGAACTTGCGCAGAGCACCCTTCACCACGGTCACATTCCGGAATGGGTTGTTCATGTCATCGATAGCCACCGAACCCAAGTCTTCCTCATACTCCTCAGGTTTGACAGTTGGCACAACCTCCGTGTTGTCATGCATGATGGCTTTGTTGGCCCTTCTCGGGGCGGCGTTCTTGAAACCCCTGGAGACAGAGTTCACAAACTCCTTATCCAACATCATGTTAAACATCTTGTCTGTGCGTGCCTGACTGGCCACGGGGATCCCAAAATGGTAAGGTTCATGAGACACTTTGATCCCATCCACCTCAAACATGATGCCCTTGAACTCTTGGGTCTGATCGGTGAAGTCCAGCCTCTTGCGCAGGCTTGCCTGATAGTTGAGGTAGTTCATCTTCAACGTGATCATGTTCCACTCCACCGGGTCCATTGTCTTATCAGCCACCCCATAATTGGCGCGAATGCCCAAAAGGCGTGCAGATACACAGGTCACTGGCGTCAAGTAGTGAGGCCACAGGGACGTGTACGACCATAGAGGATCCAGAGTTCTCACATGATGCTGTCCCACTTGAATAATGACTCCTCCCACTCCACTGCTGATGTCACTGTAGTAGCGTCGGAGGGCAGTGACGTTGTAGTTCACACTCTTGGGGGTAGGTGGGAGATGATCATCATCATCACTCGCATCGTTCTTGGAAATGTACTGTTTCACAGAGCCATTGCGTGAGTTGAGTACATTGAGCTCAATCGTGTTTTCAAAGTGATGCCTGTTCTCCTCTGACTGCACTGCCAGGGAGGCGATGAACAAGTTGGTAGTGTTATCACGGAGAGTGTTCTCACCGGCCAGACGCTTGTAGTCTACACTATACAGATCACCCAAAACCATACCCTGTGATTGATAGGTGATGCGACCCTCGTCGTCATTGAACTTGACCGCAGAGTAGATCATGATCACCAGCACGCTCATGGTGGTGTAGTTATCATGCTGTAAGTTCATGAAAAACTCCAAGTTGGAGGACAGCATATAGATGAGCCTGTGCACCCTCAGGCGGTCTACATTGACGTTGGACTGCCACATCTTGGACCAAATCGCCGTGCCCTTGGCAGTATCCAGAATCCTCAACTTCTGGTCCAGTTGATATCCAAGAGATTGCATGCAAGGTTCAAGCATCACCTGGCAGATAGAGTTCACGCTAAAGTAATAGGCCAGAGTGTGAGCCGCCTTCAACATGACCGCACAGATGGGAGCAAGTTCATCCAGCAAGTATTTCAAGTCTTCACTGTTGCGACCGAAACGAGATGCAGGTGTGGTGGATCGGTTGGCCGGGGTCAGCAGTTGGGCATTTCCAAGAGACTCCCACTTCTCAGGGGCGATGAGATGGTTATCATCGTGTCCTGTCTGGGCGACACCCCATGTGATGGAGATGGCATAGGCCAATCGGTAGGCGGTCATCATGAGCTCACTTTCCTTGTATGTCTTGGGAATGGGCAAGTCGTACTCATCCAGCCTCTCGTCGTTACCCTCCTCTCTGAGCTTCTTGATGACCTTGAGTCGATCAGAGAACTGAAGAAGAACAGAGCTGGAAAACACACCACCCTCCAATGATTCTGCTGATGTCTTTTTCTTCTTCTTCAGTTTTGGTGGTGGTGGTTGTTGAGCACCCCCTTCTTCTTCATCGCCTCTCTCCCTCTTCTTCTTGTTGTTGCCATCCCCATCCCCATCACCATCCTCCTCACCATCCCCATTCTCGCCATCACCTTTTGCTCCCACCAGCATCATCATCATCATAACTTTAGGAGAGGGCATGGAGGACACGGACTTGAGCCCCCTTCGGATGAACCTTGCTCTTTTGAGTCCACCCCAACTTTGGTTGAGATAGCTCACCACCTCAAAGAGTCGAGAGATGTTCCAGGCCACAGCCTCTTTGGCAAGGGAGGCCCCACTGAATGGATCGAGAGTGTCCATCAAGAGAGATTCGTATCCTTCTCCCCTCAAGAACTGAGCCCTGTTCATGGTCATGATGGACAAAGTGTCCGGATCTCTGGCAAACTCGGGGTCCCTCCTCAGGTAAAGAAGCTGCAGATCACTCAGTTGTTGAGACAGACGGGTCACCACAGCATGATCTTCTCTTCTGCGCAGCCTGGGCTGAACCAAAGTTTGGATGATATCATTGATCAGGGTCTCTTCCGTGAGTTGGGGCAGAGGGGATAACAACATGTTGTCGGGGTCACCAAACTGAGCAGTGACAAGGCCATGACCATCAGGGCACTTGATGACCGTCTCGAGGGACCTAAAGGCTTTCCCAATCAGGGCCCTGAGTTTGTACTTGAATTTTTCAAGTTCTGCCCGGATGGGTGACACTGCACTCTCTCCTCTCAGTCTGGTGCGAAGTTGATGAAGGGTGTGTCCGCACTTCACAAAGGCGTCCCAAAGTTCAAACAAAAGCACGGTGGCCACAATGGCACCAAAACTAGAGGCGTTCATGATCTTGGTGTCCAGGCCCGTGTCCACAAAATTGGAGTAGTTGCTCTCTGCCACAAAGTACTCACTCAGCCTCCTGGCGACCTGGGTATGCAGATCTCGAATGGCCTGAGCATGAGTGTCATCATTGATGCGAAAGCGACTCTCTCCCAGTGATCCATGAGAAAGATGCCACCTTGTCTCTTGAGTGATGAGTCCATCCAAAACATGTCGCTTGTTAAGAATGGACTTCAGCCTCTGAGTTTCAAAGACAAGGGGTGTCATCAAATCAACCACCTCCAGGTCCGTGATGGCCTTCTCCCCAAAGGAAGGCAGGTAGCGAGACACATGAGTGAAGGTATTGAGCTGAATCAAATTGCGAAGATTCGATCCAGTAATGGCATCCCATCTGGCATACCTGCATGCCCAGAGATGAGCAGCCCTAACACTCTCATCCTGAAACTTGTTTTCCACCCAATGCATGTAAGCTGCCCCCTCGACGTCCCACACCAACGGGAAGCGAGAGAGAAAATCCAAGTCTCTTAACTCGCCGTCACTGCTCACATACGATGTGACATAGTTGATCAGGCCATGGTACAAAAAGTGGGAGATGGGAATTCTGTTCATCAGGTGACCATACAGTGGACCCAATAGCAGACGAGCCAAGGTGTCTCCATAAAAATTGGAAGGCTGCACCAGCAAGCGTTGAGCCACCAGAGGTCCCAAATCTTTGAAGGGAAGTTGAAACTCACCCTTGGGTTGAGGGATACTGGTCAGTGAAGTTCTTGAACTGTGAGCGTTGATGAGGGCGCTAACGTTCTTGATGGCTTTTTTCACCTCGTTGAGGACCACCTCTTCTTTGGAGGGGATGGCCGTGTCCGCGGCAATTTTGGCCAACGTTTCGGGTGTGGGGATCTGTTCAATGATCAGGGTGGCCAACTGAGTGCCAAAGTAATCAGAGATGCACTCCACCAATTCTTGAGCCGTGGAGGAACCTGCAATGGCCGTTCGTGTGATTCTTCTCTTGTAGTGAGGATTGGTCTTGAGAATGTTGTAGTCATCCGCCGTGCGTAATTCATACGTCAATTCCTGATCGAAACCCGACAAGGGTTCAAAGTCAGAATGACTGACACTGCTGCCGCTGCCGCTGCTCGATGTCTTGGCAGCTGACATCGTGTGTGTTTGTGTTTGTTGTCGGATAGATGGATCTCCAAGATCAATGTGTTTGTAAAAAAAATGTCAGATTCAAAAAAATCGCGGAAAGAAGAGGAGGAGAGGGAGGGAAAGCAGTTCTTTGGAAGAAAAAAAATAATACAATGGAAAGACAAGCGAGAGAAAGGGAATACAAGAGGAAAGGGAAACAAGATGAAGGGGGGAGGGGAAGGGAGAGAGTGGTGGATATTATTTATTTTATTTTATTTGTTTGTCAATGTCGTTGTTGTTGAACACAATGAAGAAGAAAAAAGAAAAAAAGAGAAAGAAAGAAAGAAAAAAAGAGATGTTTATCAATCCTCGTCGCTGTTCATGGCGGCATCGATGGCGGCATCTCGGGCCATGGCTGCTAATAAGTTGGACGCAGTCAAATCCTGTTCCAGATTTTGTGCCATCACCTTGTCCTCTTTTTCATTGATGGCAGAGACATAATACGCAAAGTTCAATTTGTCACCCTTCAGGAAGCGCTGATAACGAGGTGGGTCAAGCACCATGTTCACCATCTTGGGGTTTGAAGAATAATGCTCTCCCTCATTCACATCAATAGGGTAGTGACCAGTAACGCGGGCATAGCCAATGAGGATGCGAGCATAGAGGATGGCTCTGCACTTCTCGTCGTCCTTGATAATGGGGCCTCCCTCCATGATGGACTTGCAAATCTTGCGATGTTCATCTGCCAGAATGTCAATGATTTCTTCGTGTTGATCTTCCTCGATCCAATGTGCCATGAGCTCTGCTTCACGGGGATCTCCAACCGGCAGACTGTTGATGTCCAAGGGGTTGGTATTGGCTTCGTCATCCCTGTCATCCACTCTGTCATTGCCGTTAATGCACAGATTCCAGGCCAGATAGTTGATGCCGGGAATACGACAGTATTCTTGGAATTCAAGACTCTTGGCTTTCTGGGCTCGGGTCCAATTGTCATACTTTCTGGTCTCCTCCACCTGCAGGGTGACACCCAAGGGCAGTTGGACAGTCTTGCCGCTGACACTCCCCTCTCTCTGGTTGGTGGTGGTGGTAGTGGTGGTGTCATCCTCCTCGTCGCTATCCCCCTCCTCATCAGTGGGCCTCAAGTATTTCCCGGTCTCCTCGAATCTGGCGATACCATCGCTGTCAAGTACAACACTGGTCAATGGCATCTCATCAAATTCCTGAGGGGGGATGGGAGGTGCAATGGATGCAGCCGACCACAACAACATTTCATTGGAATAGTAAAAGACCAGGGATGCAAGGTACTTGAGAACCAAGTAAATGTCATCTTCTGTCAGGTTTGCCGTATTAAAATCAGGTCGGAAGGCGCTCATGACAGGTTTCAGGTATCCCTGTTCGAGCGCCTCTTCAATCCAGTCACGGTTGCGGTCCTTCATGTACCCGTGGAAACATTCCAGGGCACTGGCGCGTTTGGTTTCTGCGTCTTCGTAAGGTGATCCATATGATACGTAAAAGGATTTAGATGAACGAAGGCTTTTGAATGGATCTTTGTAATCATCACAAGCTTCAGTGCTCAGGGTCTCGGCAAAATAGTTGACACCACTGACACGACAGTAGCGCTGATATTCGATATCATAGGCCCTGTCTTGTTCAGTCACTCTCTCACCTCCAACTCTGATCGCGAATCTTATGGGGGTGACAAGAGGTCTTCTGGCAGACACACCATCTGGAAGGTCTGGGAGATCAGGTTCAATGTTCTCATCAAGCGGTTCAAACGCCGTCCTGAAGTAATTGATCTCGCTTGAGGTGTAACCCATTGCCAACAACTCCTTGTCTGTTTCAGGCAGATGGTCCATCCAGCTGGCATCTCCATCAGCATCGTCATCGGTAAAAACGATAAGATCATTCATGAGCATATCAGCATTCGACAATGGCTTGGGAGCAGACGAAGTGGAAGTAGAAGTCAAAACCGGAACTGGAACTGGAACCGGTGAAGGTTTTTTCTCTTCCTCTTCTTCCTCATCCGCTTCTTTCTCAAAGACGTTCAAGTACTTTCCGGTTTCCTTGAATCTCTTGAGCCCCGCGTTGTCCAACAGCACACTCACAGATTTGAAACCTGGATAGTCCTGGGGTGGTTGAACGTCCTCACCAGCGCCAGGGGATAGTCTCAAGATTTCATTGGAATAAAAGATGACCAGGGCCTCTAGGTATTCGAGAACCAGTTCGATGTGAGCCTCTGACAGGTCTTCAGCGTCAAAATCAGGGCCAAAGGCCTTCATAATATGACTCAAATAACCCTGTTCCAACGCCTCTTCGATCCAGTCTTTGTTTTTCAGATGAACGTAGCCATGATAACACTCAAGGAGATTCGCGCGCAAATCTGTCACGTAGTCAAACAGCGACGTTGTGTATTTCGGGACATCATTTCCATAAAAGGGTTTGCTGCTGTTGGTGATTGTGGAGAAAGGGTCCATAATCTTGTCGCGAGATCTTGTGTCCAGCTGCTCGGCAAAGTAGTTAACTCCGCTCACACGACAGTAGCGTTGGTATTCAAGACTGTGGGCCCTGTCCTCATCTGACACCTGGATTCTTCCCACCTTCACAGCAAACTTGACAAAATTAATGGGTCTCCTGACAGACACACCCTCGGGCAGCTTGACCGTGATGGGACCAGTGACTTCATCAAGTGGCTCGAACGCATCCCGGGACCAGTCAATCTCTCTCTGAGAGTAACCTTCCCTCTCCAACTCCTCGTCGGTGGGTAGTGCTTGTTCTTCTTCCTCCTCCTCATCCGAAGACTCTTTTTCCTCATCTTCGCGGTCATCAGTGGCACCCTCAAGCCAGAAATCCCCAAGTTTTCTCCACTTCGCCACACCTTCATTGTCCAGTAGGACACACACCATGTGTGGATCGGAGTAGTTCTCAAAGGGAGGAATGTCCCACTCGTACTTCTCCATCATCACGGGGAATGTGCAGATCAGGCAGTTCGAGTAGTAGATGACCAAGGCCGTGAGTTCACGAACCCGAGACTGGATTTTTTGGGGAGTGATGGGCAAGCTGAAGGAGGATGCGCTGTACCGATCAAGCACATCCGACAGCTTAGTGAAATCATGGCTGTGGGTGACATAGTTGTTCAAGGCCATCAAGATATCTGTGCGTCGGTACTCTGCCTCATGGTACAATCTCTCATTCATGGAGAGTTTGGTCTCGGGTGTTGCGTGGTGCGCCAGGTGGAATTCACTACCCACTGTCTTGACGATCTTGTTGGGAACCACTTCACCATGCACGTTAACCACCTGACCCTTTTTGTTGATGACATTTTTCGACCAGGTGGGCTCCTCCATGTTGGTCACCGTATCCCAGATGACTTGGCGTGAGAAGTGCCTCTTGTCATGCTTGTTGAGAGATCTTCCTTGGTTCTCAATCAGATAGGTCTTCAAGGCCCTGAAGACTTCACTCTTGGGAGTGGCGGGGTACTCCACCACCTTCTTGTTGGTGGTAGCATAATCCAAGGTCTTGGCGAAATAGTTGATCCCGCTCACCCTGCAGTACATCTGGTACTCGAAGGACCTGGACATTTCGTCCGCAGTGGCATTGACGATACCACCCTCCAAATTGTAAGGGGTCCTGACACTCACACCAAAGGGTAGATGCTTGACCTCTTCCTTCACCTCGTCCAGATGATGAATGGTATAGTCCATGGCCGACTCAACCTCACCACCTTCTCCCTCACCTTCTTCCTTCTCCTTCTCCTCATCTTCAATGATGGGAACAGAGTTGGGCGAGGGGGACTTGGCAGGAGTCGAAGAACGAGAACGAGGGGCAGGTGAGGGAGACTTGGACTTGGCTTTAGTAGCAGCAACAGCAGGTGGAGCAGGGTTGACACCATCCACCTCCATCTCTCTTGTGTCTACTTCTTCCGGTTGTTGAACAAAGGTGGTCTCAACGGAACCTTTGGGGGGTAAGGGGTAAACACGTCGGAAGGCGGCCCTGAGGTTCTTGATTTGTTTTCTCAAGGTTTCCATCTTGGCCTCCTTGGACTGAGCAGTGAGGATCTGGTACGTGATCGCATCCTGCTCTTGTCTGGACAGAGAGCGATAGAAGTCGGTGTCATCCACCTTGGCTCTGAGGGAAGCTTCACTGGGAATCTTCTTATACTCCTCTCTGGTGACAGCCAGTTCTTCAGTGAGCAATTGAATCTCCGTCTGGAAATCTTCCTTGGATCTCTGGGCCACCTTTTCCTTACCCTTTCCCTTGTCGGCAGCAGATGAAGATGTCGACTTCTTTTTGGGTGGGGTGATAGCAACAACAGGAGGAGGAAGAGGAGATTCGTCGTCGTCGTTCAACATCACCACATCACCATCATTGTCATTGTCATTTCCACTGCCGCCGCTGTTGTTGGGGTTCGGGCTGTTGGTCAGATCAACAGAAGGGATAGAACGTGGAGAGGGTGAGAATGTCGAAGATACGGGAGCAGGTGAAGTGGAGCGAGGGAGAATGCGGACGGGAGGTTGTTGCTTCTTGGCATCCAGAATACCTTCGAGTTGTTCAATCTGGTTATCCAGTGCCTCACTCTCCCTCTGGTAAACCTTGCGCACCTTATCCAACTCGGCCTTCAGTTTTTTGTTTTCGACAATTCGTGTAGAGATGATTATGGTTTCTTGTCTCATGAGTCCCTCTTCACCCCGATTGGCATACTTTTCCTGCTTCGCTCTGCGCTTTGCAATTTCAGCCTTGTTCTCCAACCCTCTGTCAATCAATTGACGCTCACGGATCTCCAACTCAGATTTCAAGGTGGCACGATCTTTCCTGAGCACCGTCAACTGGATCTCCTCTTCCATTTCCTCGACTTCCTCTCCTTCTTCTTGGAAGACAGCCTCCAATTGAGCTATCAGAGAAGCTGGAAGGACGAGAGGAGTTGCCTCTCTGGAATGTTGCTGTTGTTGGGGTGCGGGCGATGGCGATTTCTGAAGAACAACAGTGTCAACAGAAGAGGAGGAGGAGGGGGTAGTGTCAGACACAGTAGTGGTCATAACTTGTTCTTCTGCTTCTGTTTCCTCTTTCTCAGCCAGAGATTCAACGAGAGCGATGTTTTGAAGACGCTTCCTGCGGTCACCCAACAATCTTTGTTTGTTCTTGATGTCCTTGGAGATTCGATCATACGCCTCCGACCCAGGTGCAAAGCCCGCCACTTTGGCCCTGGCAAGATTGTTCTTGAGTGTGTCAATCTCTGTCACCAACATGTTGATGTCACGCTCTGCTTGGTCAGCCTTGATTTTGGCCACACCCGTTCCCCTCACTCTGGGTTTCTTGGATGCCGGAGCAGCAGCCACTGGAGCAACAAGTTCCTCTTCCTCTTTCTCAACAACGACAACAGGTGCTGTCGTGGTGGTGGTGGGTTCCGATTTCACCTCTGTTCTCTTGAACACATTCTTGGGGGCAATGCTGAACAGATTGGACTTTTTCTCATCCTTCAACAGGTTCTGGAAACCTCCATCCTCCTCTTCCTCGTCCTCGTCATCACTGATGGTGACCACATTGGAAGAGGGAGCAGAAGTGGTGGTAGTATCATACTTGGGGGCTTTGGCCACAGGTGGAAGGTTGCTGGGCTGACTGTCCGAGTCAGGAAGTTCATCATTATCGTCGTTGTCATCCACAACTTCCTCGTCCTCACCCTCAATCAATCGACGTTTGACACCCACCAAGAGGTTCAAGAGTTTCTCAACCTCTCCCTCATCGTCTTCTTCTTCCTCTTCCTCTTCCTCTTCTTCCTCATCCGCAATGTCTGCTGTCTCCTCCTCTTCCTCCTCTTCTTCCTCTTCCTCTTCCTCTTCCTCTTCCTCTTCCTCTTCCTCATGAACTTCTTGTTCTTCAAGTTCATTGATCTTGTTGGTCAATTGGGCGTTCATCGTGTTGTGTGCCTCACGCACTTTTCCCAATCCAGCACTCAATCTCTTCATTTCCACGATCTGTTTGGAAATGAGCAGGGCGGTTTGTCTTTGCACTCCCTCTTTGCCAGTCTCGAAGCTTCGATCACAAACATCTCGGAGTCTTGCCTCTTCCATCCTGGACTTCTTGATCTTGGCAATGATTTCCAATTCTCGCACCTTGAACTCATGATTCAAGGTATCACGTCGAGCCATCAAGTCCTCCACGGACATGTCATCATATTGACGTTCATCGTCTTCTTCTCCTTCGACGTTGTTGGCTCCAAGTCGAAGTTTAGCACCCACCAACAAGTTCAAGAGTTTTTCCTCATCCTTATCCTCATCCTCCTCGTCGTCGGAATCATGCTTGTGTTTGTCATGATGCTCGTGGTGCTTGTAGTGTTCATGTTCATGATGTTCATGAGGGGACCTGCCCTTGACTCCAACCAAAAGGTTCAAGAGTTTCCTTTCCTCTTCCTCTTCCTCTTCATCGCTATCCTCGTGGTGGTGTGGTGGATGACCACCATGGTGCTCATGATCGTGATGCTTGTAGTGCTCATGATCGTGACGCTCGTTGGGTGATCTGCCCTTGGCACCCACAAAGGCGCTGTCCCACAGATCGCCATACTGGTCAGCAAACGCCTTGGCATCTTCCTCACTTTCAAAAACGGTTGGTTCCACAATGGGTTTGCCATTGCGACCCATGGCAGTGTACTGGTCACCCAGAGTGCCACCACTCTTCAAAGTACGAATGGACTTCTCCAGCTCAGTGACAGCCGTCTCCAATCTGTGAATATGTTCATTCAGTTTGGAGATGGTGAATTGGGTGATTTCTGGAATCTCACGAATCAAGCCACTGTATCTGTTCACCACCTTGATATTGCCTGCCTCCTTGGCACTTTTCACCAACCACTCCAACCTTTTGATCTTATGTTGGGCACGATCGTTGAGGTTGACCTTGAATGTGGTGGCCCTTTTCAGGTTCTTTTTCAGTTGGGCCAGTCGCCTCTCTTGATCTTCCACCAACACATCACCGCCACCATCGCTGTCATCACCATCATCGCCATCTTGACCTCGAGTTCCCACCTTCATGTGGTTCATATCTGAGCAGTACTTGCCACCCACAAACTTGAGGGTCTTCAGATCAGGGGTGTGGAACATGGAGAAAAGAGAGGTGGTAGTTGCAAACATCATGATGGTGGGATCAGTGGTGAACTGAGCCGAAGTGTACGTTTTCTGTCCTGCCATGATGGAGCTGTGATAGCGAGTGAGCAGCAGGTGACTCAAGATGGCCATGTTGGCTTTGGTCAACTCATAACCTTCTGGATTGGCCTGCACAGCAAACAAAAAGTGGGCCAAGCGATCCACATGATTTGTGATGGGCAGTCTGAACAGACGCGGGGCAATCAAGATCATCATGGCTTCATCATGTTCCCTGCTGTGCTCACCCTGCGGGCCCACCACAGACGCCTTTCCTTCCAGCACATTGTGAGCACCCCACAAGGCAGCCATGGTGCTTGGATGAAGCAGACGGGCAAACCTGGCCTGAGTGCTGTTGTTGCCCTGGCTGCTGGCCAATCTGTTTTGGGCCACATTGTCAGTAATATTGGCCTCCCCCACCAGGACGGGCCAAATCACGAACAGGAGAATGGTGGCCATGGCATGTGCCACCACAGTGGGAGTGAACGTGGTATATTCATACAACTTGTGAGCCTTGAGGATCTTGGGCAAATCACTCAAAATCACACCGGCCACTTTGGCATGAATGACCAACATCTCGCGCGCTTTCTCATCCGTAGCCTGATACCTCTTGTTGCCCAACCAACCATAGACTCTGTAGTCTTCCTCCCAGTTGGGGGGGATAACATACACCAGCCCATCCAGCACTTGAGGACCAAAACAGGCAGACAACTTTTGTTTCAGTTGAAAGTTGAATTTCACCATCTCCTCATGAGTGTGACCATCATCACCACCACCACCACTCTCTCCCGTCTTGGAGAAGATCTCGAATGACTTCCCGTTGGGGGTGATGAGGGATTTCGTATCAAGATAATAATAAAGGTCCTCTCCGGTGATGGCGTCCCAGCGACAATGATCACCCACCCACTTTACTGCATGCCTTGAGTACATTCCCGTAAAGAGACGAGCCGTCTTCCTTTCGATGCCACTGCGGGCCAGTTTGTCAAAGTCGGCGGTCTCCACCTCAGGGACCAAAGGGAAGGCCTCAAGCAGGGTGTCATCCAGCTCGCTGTCAGAGGAGAGGAAGGATAAGATGTAGCTCACCACGGCATGTGACACAAACTTGCTGATGTCCTTGCCTTCCAGCAGGTGACCATAAATAGGTCCCAGCAAAATCCTGGCCACAAAGCGTCCATAATGTTCACCTGACAGACGCTGTGCCACCACCAGAGAGTTCATCTTGCGTGACATGAAATCAGGGAGGGAGATCACATCATGACCAGCGTCCGTTGATCTGACCCTGGCACGCTCTATGTTCAATGACTTGGCCACATTCTCAATGGCCTTGTTCAGGATACGCGCACGCTCTGCGTCACTGACAGCAGTGTTCAACCTCTCGGGAGTAGGGATGAGGGCGGCAAACTCCTGGTGATAATCAGATCTGCCAGAGAAGAGATGACCTGCAGCCTTGACAATGTTCTTGGTGTGATCCACCTGCAACAGATTCCTCTTACCTCCCAACGAGTAAGTCAACTCATCACTGTAGCCATACCTGGCATAGGTCAATGGTTTGGCCAGTCTGCCAAATTCGCTCGTTGTGTAGTTGTCATCACCATCATCACTTGAGGTTTCCACTTCTTCCTCTTCTTCCACAGAGGTGACCACCACAGTGCCATCCTCGTTAGTGATCTTCTTCACAATCACAGTGTCGCGTCCACCCACCCAGAACAGTTTGTCACTCACACAGGATCCATCACAAATGAGACCGGAGATGTCGTAAATGGGAACCACCGAGGTGACAGTGACTTCAGCAGCAGCCTCAGCCTCAGCCTCAGCAGTGTGTCCCGAACTTATGCTGAGTTTAGCGAGACGATCTTTGAAGGCCTCAAAATCAAACACCATCGTGTGTTTCTTTCTCTCTTTTTGTATGTACTTGTGTGTGTGCAATTCAAAAAAAATTCAAGCAAAGAAAGAAAAAAACGAAGAGGAGGTTATGCTCACAAAAAAAAGGAAGAAAAAGAGAAAAAAAATGAATTGATAGAAAAAAAAGAACGTGAAAAGAAAAGAAAAAGAAAGGAATCACCAACCACCATGCACACACAACAAGTTGCAAAAAAAACAACCAGGATTGCACAAAGGGGGGGGGGGAATGGGAGAGAGATACATCTCCATTCTTTTCTTCTGTGTTTTTTTGAAAAAAAAGATTGGACAAGAATCGTGCGTGTGTATTCTTTTTTTGTTGTTTTTTCCCTTTTCTCAGGATGCAGGGACAAACTTCCTGAACTGAGGACTATCCTTCAGAAACCCGGGTCCATGAAAATCAAAGCTGAGCTCCAATGGGTGAAGACGAATGGAGACAAACACCCGATTTTGAATTTGCGTGTCCACATCTAGGGTGAAGAGTGGGGTGACACTCCAACCAAGATCAATGTCATCGAGCAGTTTCATGTTGGTGGCATCCACGGAGGTGATGCACATGGGGATGATCACTGTGGGCAAATCACTCAATTGGTCTACGTTAATCTCATCCTCTGCGTTATAGGAGGAAGAGGAGGACGACGACGACGATGAGAGGGTGGGTGGGAGTTGAAACTCATTGTAGGTGAAATCAGAGTAGATAAGATCATTTCTGTCTGCCTGTGGGTCTTCCATCATGCCATCCAGCTCATGTTGACGCCGAGTTTCTTCTTTGATGGACTGTGAAAGTTCGGGGAGGATACCGGTGACATTTATTTTAATCTGTCCTCTGGCCGCGGTGTAGAGGAGATGAGCCCTTCTCTGCCTGGCAATTTTTGTTCCTTTGCCTGATTTCCTGGCCTTAGATTTACCTTGGCCACTAAAATCGATTACACGGTGAGTGATTTGAGCCCTGAAGATACTCTTGACGAGCGCCTTGTTCCTCCTCTCACTCCACCAATCATAGAGCATATTCCAATTTTGTTGTGGAAGTTTCTGGTGCCATGCCTTGGTGTTGGTCAGTTGGTCGTTGGGATTGGGACCAAAGAATCGATGGGCCAAATGAGCCATGGCAGCATTGAAGACCCAGCCGGGATCTCTGTTGGGCATGATCATTGTGTCCTTCCAGTCCTTGTCTATTCCCACGATGAATTTTTTGAGTCGCACCATGCGTTCCACATCGGCCAACTCGGGAGCTTCCAGTCTGCAATAGATCTGTGCTAGACCACTCAAATTGGTGGATTGGGGTTTTTCGTCCCAATGTTTGATCATAAGCCTAAGGATTTCTCTATATTCCTTCGTGTTGGCGTCGTCCCGAATGATCCTTAATACAGGTTCATCGTAAGGGAGGACATGATGAAGTTTCTTGCTGGAGGCATTGGCCAAAGTGACCCCTTCAGGGTTCTTGGGACCCAAGATGGCGACTCTGAACAGATTGGCCGCCCCACCTGGGTGCTTTGTGGACCACACCGTGTTGAGGCAAACATTTCTTCTGTGAATCTTTTCTTTGTCTGGGATCTTGGCATAGTTTGGGTCTTGATCCCTGGGATTGGGAGTGAAACTCGCCAGAGAGCCCACATCCAAATTCATCATGTCAAGGGGCACACCATGCGGGAAGGCCGCTGCAATACACGAGAATAACCAAGAATAGTTTCCCATTCGAGTGGCCAGTAAGCGAGGTAAATCTGTGTCCAACGCCTCCGTGTCTTTACCTTCTTTGTTCACGTAAGATCGGATGTTACCCAGATTATGTTGCAACAGTTCTCTGAAGCCAGTGAAGGTGTCCAGACGAGGGAACTGGAGCACAGGAACCACCCCGGCCTTGGCCATCACAAATTTTCTGTTGCCCTTCTCATCCACTGGGGAGTCTGGGTCATACCATAATGGAATGGGAATGGTGAGCATATGTACTTTGGGGGTGTGTTCATTGTTGTGGGTTTGCCTCACCCGGTGCATGAAGCGCAGAGTGTTTTTCTGAAGCATAGTGAGAGAAATGGGAATCTCTTGGGTGGTGTCCACCGCATCAAACAAATGAATTTTGACAGCCTCACTGTCTCCAACAGGAGCGTACTTGTCAAACTTCATCACCATCCCCGCCTTCTTATTTCCAGGCTCACTGTTGAATCGATTCCAAGGATAGTATTGCTTCACCTCACCGGGCATATTCACTCCAGTGACCTGGAACAGAATGGCAATGCCCGTGGTGGAAGGCAAGACCTGTGAGTAAGTGACATGACGAGCCACAAACCCTGATGAATTATAAACCAAGGCTGTAAGGAGCACCAAGGTGGGACCATTGACAAAATTGAAATAAATCTTCTTGGAGGCAATGGGTTTTTGATTATCATCCTCAAATCCTTGACCCAAATCTGTCCTTGCATCCTCTCCCATGTCGTCTTCGTCTATTGCATCTGCATCTGCATCCGCTTTTGTTGCCACTTCCATGTTCTGCACATGATCAAACACATCCTCTGAGTAGGGTTGTTGACCCTGAAGGAGTTCATCTACCAGAGTGTCATTCCATTCAGTCCCTGGTGGTGGTGGCGGGACCATTGTGGGCGGTGCAACCTGTTCCTTGCCTTTACCCTTGGAGGGTCTTTGACTGATCTTCCTCATCTTCTGTTGAATGAAAGCATCCTCTTTGTCACCTTGGACATTGGAGCCGGTCACATCGTCAATGTCCTCTGTTTTTTTGAAAATATCTCCCATGGTAATCTCCATTGGTTCATCTTGTTGTTGCTGCGACAAAATGGAAGAGCTTGATTCTGGTACGGGTGGGATGTTGATATCCTTGTCCTTGGGTTTGTCAACGTACAACATCAATGGCTTGTCTACTGGTTTCGAACCTGCGAAGGCCATGATGTTCAGACCTGTGGAATTGTCACCTTTACCAAAGATCACATTCACTTTCGTGCGAGGTGCGTCCTCATCTTCTTCATCCTCATCATTCTCTTCTTCCTCATCTTCTTCATCACTTTCCCCCTCATCCTCACTCGCTGATTTGCCACCCACCAAGAGGGAGTCCTTGCCTTCATCACCATCCTCATTCTCATTGGCCTTCTCTTTGCCTTTGCCCTTGTTATCCTCATACGTCCAGTCCTCTTCTTTAAACTCTCTTTTAGGATAGTATTGAGCAAAGAAGCTGCGGACATCCTTTTTGAGTTGTGCTCGCAGTGTTTTCTGGTGGTTGGCCTTGTTGGCCGCCATGTATTTGTCGATCCCCGCTTGAGTTTTGTCAGCGGAGAGTTCATGTGCCTTCTGAAGACCAAAGATTTGGCGAGCACCCTTAATGAGGTCTTTGCTATCCTCATCTGAAATCTTGAGGCGTTTGGGTTGGATCGTGGACTTGGTGGAGGGTGGTGTCGCTGTCTTTTTCTTCTTTTGGATTGGATCGTGGACTTGGGAGGAAGGTGATGATTTGGATTTGAATTGAGGACGAAGTCCAGGTCTGAGCTTTCCATGGATCGCAAAATATTCATCATCCAAACGCTTTAACCCAGCATCAAACTCTTCTTGGGTCTTGGCGTTTTGAAGAATTCTGCTTGGAAGAAGCTTCCTCTTTTCTGCAAGTTCTTCTTTTGTTTGCTTCGGTTTGGGTGTGGGCTTAGGAGGCTTGGGAAGGTCATCGTCATTGTCACCATTGGTGGTTCTCTTGCGGGTGCGAAGGTCAGCTCCTGTCAGAACGTCCACCTCCAGGGTGCGCAGTTCGAAGGGGATCAACTTTTCCAAGGCCAGCAGAACCATCTTTCTGTATTCACCATGAGAGAGATTCTCTTCCTTATCTTGGTCCTTTGTGTCATTCGTTTTCTTGGCCGTCTTCCCCCACCATTCAGGACGATGAACCCTGGACCACACAGGATCCTCCATCTCACTAGGCAAAGATCTGCAGGTCAGGTAGAGATCATAAAGGTAGAGGACCCTGACGGCAGATAAGAATAACAACTGGGTTAATGGTTCTTGGGCATGCCCAGACCGCTTGTCCTTGCTGGTGTCACCCACAAACCCAATGAAGGGAGATTTCGTGGCCCCCTTGTTGCCACCACTTATCTTGATTTGGGTGGTTAAATCTGGCATGATGTTAGGTGTGTTGGCATCAAAGGCCGCCTTCAGGAGTGCCTCCTTGGATAGGTTGTTGTCACCAAAACCCCCAGAGGCCACCTTCAACAGAGCAGGACAATAGAAGCGTTGGATCATCTCCTCTGCGGTGAGCTGATCTACCATCAACCTCTTAATCATCATGGGTGCCGTCTCATCCGTTTTGAACCTTCTTCCCTGAGACATGGAACCAAAAGGGCAGGTCTTGCTCACAATGGTCATGGAAAGTTCAACCATTCGAATGTTGGGTGAGTCCACCTCCACCCTATTGGACCTGATGTCCAATTCGGTCATGATATTCATCAGCCAGCCCATGGTGTGACCAATGTCCATCCTATAACCTTCGGTGAGGTCCACCTCCCCCTCCTGTATGTAATCCTTGTCTAGGATGGACTTCAAAAAAGTCAGTGGGTTCATGGCACGGTGTTCACATCCTCCCAGCATCATGGGGAGCATGTAATACTCATCCAAGTTTCCACATTTGGCAAACCAAGGGGCCTCACTGTCACCCTTTCCCTTCGTGCCTCCCTCATTCTTCCACCTGTCCACCAAAGCGAGTCTCTTGATGATCTGCAGGGTGGTGTCCGCAGTCAGCACTCCATCGTTTAACGTGTCATGGGGCAGGCGCTCATGGTACTCGAGACAGGTGGACACCAACTCCTTGGCCACCTTCACATGCTCACACAACTTCTTTTCAGAGATGACACTCTCGTAACCAAGGGGCCTATCGCGGTACAGATTTAATTTTCTGTATGCATCCAAGGCATCCAAAGGGTTGACGCGAACGTGTCGGGTATTGCCAAAAACTTGGACAGTCTTGCTTGAGCTGAGAATTCCAGCGATGAACTCATCATCCATCTTGGAGACAGCCTTCTTGTGCCTCTTCTTGTAGGCCTTCACCTGACTCTGAGGCATGCCCAAGTACATGGTCCAGGTATTCATTTGAATGGGCCCCCATACCTTGACCATCTTTTCCATGGAGACTTCCTGTAAACGGGCACCCTCCAGGTGGACATTGATGAGGTCAATCACTTTCTGACGTCTCTCTGGTCGCACCGTGGCATACTCTGTCTGAGGTACAAGGGGATTACCCTCCTCATCTTCCTCGTCATTGAGACCCGCAAAGAACTGAACGTTCTTCTTTCGTCGCAGTTGTCTGTAGACCTCATAATCAGCATCGAAGGTAACCTTTCTCTGTTCCTCTGTCCAAACCTCTCTTCCCTCTTCTTCTTCTTTTTCTCCTCCATTGTCAGCAGCAGATTCTTGAAGACTGTGATCATCGTTGGGGATGCTGAACAGTGCATCCGTCACTTTTTCATCATCACCGTCATTGAAATGTGCAACATCCGCCTCTTGTGGATTTAGGATGGCTTCCAAAAATTCATACCCAGGCAAAAGGGCTTGCGGAGCTGTCGTCTGTGATGTCTCATTCAACTGATAGCTTTGTGTCTCAGGCGATGATGATGAAGAAGAAGGTCTGGGGTTGCGTCTTTGCAATGCCCTGAATCGCTTCTTGGCATTCAGATTCTCATTCACCTCGCCACGGCGCTTCATGGCCACCAGCAAGTTCAACGAATGTTGCTCTCTTTCATATGAGACCTCTTCGTCCTCATCACTATCACTACCATCGTCACTCTCCTCGTCCTCGTCCTTGTTTTTCAGAGTGAGCTCAGAGAGTAGACTCGAGACAGTGGCATCCACATCATCATGATCCTCTTTCCCCTTGTCTTCCATCAAAAAATCAAACCATTTTTCAGGATCACTGAAATCATCCCTGTCTGAATCGTTCTGGATGTTGTTGTCCGAGGATGGCAGTAGTGGTGATGACGGTACAGCAAGAGTGGTGGTGGTGGTAGTTACCACAGGTTGTGCAACACCCGTCAACTTGAGAACAAAGGGATCTAGAGCAAACTCTGACACAGTGACAGAGGAAGACATCTTCTTTTTTTTTAAATATGCGCTGATGATCACTCTTCCTCCCGTCTCGTCGTCGTGTTTTTTTGAGAGGAGAGAGATGGAGAGAGAAAAAAATACAAGTCAAAAAAAGATGTTATTAAAGAGAGAAAAAAAAGAAAAAAAAGAAAAAAAAATAATTCAAGAAAAGAGAAAGAAGAGGAAAGGCAGCATTCACACACATACACATACACACATTGTTAATGATGATGGGTTTTTTGGTCCCCACCCTTTGTCCATCCTTGTTTAACTTTGTCTATTTTTGGGAGGGGTGGGGAAGAGAGAGAGAGAGCGAGAGTGAGAGGAAGCGAGGAATATGATTTTTTTTGTTTGTTCAATTTATTGATTCATTTTTTATTTTTTTGTATGTGAAGATTTCGTAGATCCTGCACACAACAACAAAACAAGACAGAGATATGTCAACAAGTGCCTTTTGGGATCATGAACCTGTCGAGTATGGCAGCGGACAACCTATTTACAACAAGACAGAAGGGACAGGTCTGCCTAAGTCAGGGATCACGTACACATGGCTGGCAGGAAACATCTTTGTCACCGGATTTTTGCTGGCGGTGGGATTGTTGACGGCCATGGGGATTCACACTTCACTAGATGTTCCCTTGGTCAGTCTGACGGGCACCATTTACTCTAGTAGTGCCGGAACGGGGGCTGCTTATTATGACCTGTCTGCCGCGGGAGCATTGTTGCTGGACCTCACTACTTTGCCCACCACGGTGGACCCAAATCACCTGAACGCCACAATCTTCCCCATCAACTTGGGCAGCACCTGTGAGATCAGAACAGGGATGGAAGGGGACAAGGCTATCTCGTCACAAGACTTGCTGGTGGTGGAAGTGGGTGGCAGCTCCAATCAAATCGCCTCCATTGGGGTGCAGAGTGATACTCTCTCTGTGATTCCCATTCGACTCAACGCCACCATCTGTTCCTTGTTGTTGGCTGTACTCCATGGTCTGTCCATGTTGGGATGTTTGTCCCCACTGTGGAGTGACAACATGTTGGAGAGAATTCTGAGGGCCAATATTATTCTCACCTTCTTTGCAATGCAAATCTTTGGAATGCTCATTATGATGACCCTCATGGGTGTCAATGACAGACTGACCTTGATCCTTCAGGTGAGTTGGGCCTGCGCGGATGCCATCTTGTTGGGAGCCCTATTTTATGTGGGTCTCTTCTCCAACAACAGATTGCATGCCAAAGACGAGATTAATGTGAGCAAATCCATTGTGAGGGTGACTGTGATGGGAACCACGGCTCTCTTACTTTCAGAGATGGTCAGGGTGGTTTTTACTGGCTTCAAGGTTCTCAACTGGGGCTTTTCCAGTGTCTTGCTCGATTGGTCAGGTCTCTATACCCCAAGAATCAGCATGATCAATTCTGCGGCGGTTTGGTTCCTCACAGTGGGCAACTTTGTGGTCGTCCTCTTCCCCTTCACGATCATCACTCGTCTAGACAAAGATGGCCTCTTGGCCAAACTGTCCCCGACCAACCCAGAGATCAGGACGGCTGAACATCTAGCCACAAAGCTCCGAGTTCTCATTTTCATGGATATGATTCTCTGTTTTGTCTGGTTCATCTTCAACGTCCTGGTCTACTATGGCAACATGGTCACCGTCCCACTAGCCTGCTGAAACACAAAAAAATACATTTGATTTCTTTTCTTTTTCTTTTTCTTTTTTTCTCTCTCTCGTTATGTTCACTCAACAGCAGCACTCACACAAAAAAATTACAGCACAAAAAAAGTTAAAAATTATGAAACAAAGAAAAAAAGTAAATATTTGTTAGGGTGGTGTGTGTATGTTTTTTTTGTCAAAAAACAAAGCAGGTCTTCCAGAGCGCGGCAGCGGTGTGACAAAGAGTGCGAACTTGTTGGGTGGTCAGGAAGATCGTGTCATCACTACTGACTTTGCCATCAATGCGAACATGAGTCAGATCTTCCAAGTAGGTCAAGGTCTTACGGCAGGTGATGAGACCCTTGAAATCTTGACAGGTGACACACAAGGAGAGAGACAGGAAAAGGTACGATGCCTCCAACTTGTTCATCAGTAATGTCTCTTCAGAGGTGAATTGGGTGGCAGCAGGAGCATTGATAGCAGAATCGTGGTCAAGTGTATTGACCTTGACCCTGGGGGACTCGAATAGAATGCATTTGACCAGACCATTGTCATAGTTCAAGCAGTATTCAGTCACCTCCAGTTCCAACATCTCATCACGATGATGATGACGATCTGGTTCTCTGGGCAAGTTCAGCAAGATGAGAGAGGCATCACTGACGTCTTTCATATACACTTCGCAGGAGAGTGACTTGGGAAGTCCCACGTTGGTTAGGTTTCTGACATAAAACTTCTCCAGTGGTTTACCCAAGTCCGTGAGGGTGGCCATGTTGGCCGTGGTGTAGAGCAAGAACAAGGTCTTGGAAGTTTGCAGGGTTAAGGGTGTCTGGTCCAGGTACAAAGGAGAAGAAGAAAGAGAAGTCCCCAGCAAACCACAACCTCCGTCACCACCACCACCAAAATAGATTTGCGAGAACTCAGTCACTCTGTTTCGGTAGGTCTTGAGAAGTGGGGACACTTCCTCGGCCAGTTTCTTCATGATCATCTTGACTTCAGAGATCCCCGTGAAGGACACATTGTTTTTCTGGAGGATTAACAAAGATGAGGATGAGGATGGTGATGACAATCCCTTGGACTTGGACGCATGTACATCGTGACGCGCATAAGGGCGATGGTGAAAATGAGAAGGGAAAGAAGGTGGTGAACGTGAGGAGACTCTTGATTTCCCCACCGCTGGAACGGAAGCAACAACAACACCGCCTCTGCAGGGAATGGGAGGAGTGCCCTTCCTAATGTTGAGGATATCTTGAGTCCCAAAGATGAGTCCCATGAGACTAATGATGATCTTCCCCAACAAGGTTCGCTCTGCCTGCAGTTGCTTATAATGAGCAGTGAGGAGGGTGCGAACATCACAATGGGGGCTTGTTTTACTGAAACCAGGAACACTGTCCAGTGAGGCAGTCATGGGGTTGATGAGTATGGCGGGTTTAGGTGGCATGGTGATATGACACTTGACCAGAGTGCCTCTGAAACAGCCTGCAATGGTGGCCTCACAGACTCCCCGATTGGACACCATGATCACAAAATCATTGGTTGAATCGCCATCACCACCGCCGTCGTCGCCATGTTCGTTGGACAATGGCGACGAGGGATTAATTAATTGAACACTCCGTCCCTCCAAAGAGGTTGCCATGAGATCACCATCGTCGTTGTTGGTGGTGGTGTATAGTGATGATCTGTCTCTTGCAACACCCCCATTTAATAAATATGACGTAACTGCATCGGACATCTGGAGCTGTGCCAGTCTGGGGAGCCAGTTTGAAATCTGCGTCTGGAGAACAACGAGGAACTCGGAGATGCCTCCAACACCACCAACACTCACCATCATCTCTTCTCTCGCACCTCTTCTTCTTCGTAATCTGGCTCTTCGCGTGGCAGCAGCAGAAGTAGTATAATCATGGTCGTGGTCATTCATATCATCGTCATTGTCCAGGAAAGTGGCACAAGAATGTGACGTGGAGGAGAAGTGTGACGATGATGACGATGTGAGGTCTGAAGAAGAGTAGGTGTGGGTTAGCGACGGGCTCACAGACTGTGAGGATGTGAACATAGGCAACGGAGAACTGGATCGTGCACGAGTCATTCGACGAGTATGATTGAGACTGTGTCCAAAGTCTCGACACTCTGAAAACTTAATCTCTGCTAGGTTCATCTGATCTCCCTGGCTCTCTCTCTTTTCTCCCTCTCTCTGGAAATGTGCACAAAGATGGATCAGAGAAGAGAGAGAGAAAAAGAGGTGAAAAGGTTTCACAGAATGGAAGGAGCAAGCAAGCCAAAAAAATGGGAACGCAAAAAAAGACAACTCGCACACTGGAAAAAAAATGCAAAAATGGAGAGAGAGTGAGTAGATCAATCGAGGACAATGAAAAAAATGATGAAAAAGAAGGAACAGATACTCAAAGAAAAAAAAGAAAGAGAAAAAAGAAAAAAGACAATTGTAAGTGAAGGCTGCCTCGTTGTTGTGTTACGTTTTTGAAGAAGAAAAAACACACACAAGCACAATAAATTCCACGCATGGTCCAATCAATCAATGACACGATTTATTGTAGTCAAGGAAGAGAGAAAGAGGATGATCTGCCATTTTTTTTCATTCGTTCGTTTATTTGTTATTTTTCCATTGGTGCGAGAGTGAGAAAGAAAAGAGAAAAGAGAGAAAAAAAAGGAAACCATTATTGCTTTGATTTTTGTTTTTGTTGTTGCTGCTGTCGCTGAAGAACCTTGGTCCTGCTTGCGATCTGAATAGTGAGGTCGGGCATGGCCTCTGAGTTCTCGCTGCAAAAGGAAGCAAACCTCTCAGTCTTGCATAGCTTGTTCAAGTCTTTGGTGATGATCATCTCGGCTCTGCGCTTGAGTTTCAGAGAGGGAGCGCGGGTGTCACCCAGCATTGCCTCGTAAAGATTCAAGGCATCCACTCCCCTCATTTCTGTCTCGATGAAGGTGATGATGGCCTCCATGAGCTCAGGAACGAGGTACATATCAGCCAGTTTGTAGAGGTCAGACAAGTCTGCCTTGGTGGCGGAAAGATCCAGTCGCTCGTACATGAATTGGACCAAGGCCTCAAACGTCACTGGATTGACATCACACAGAGGGGTTGCGATGGAGGTGTCGACGAAGTTGCAAGATTGCCCTGGAGTAGAATTTTCAAAGAATCCTCCATTGAACATCGCGGCAAAGTAACTGTTTTGACCACACAGGATGGAACGATGAGCCCTGATGACTGTCTTTGCCAAGTCACCACTTTCGGGAAAGCTGAAGGAGATGTCACAGTAAGGATCCTGGTACATGTCTGCGATTCGGGAACGCAGCTTCATCTCTTTGGTCATCACCCCCATTCCCACTTCTCCGGATGGGGTCTGAATGGTGAGCTTCTTGACGTGATTTTTAGAAACCATGCCGCTCCCAGTCAACTGACCACCCACACAGTAGAGTTCATCCCCGTCGATGACAAAACATGGACTGGTCCTGAAATTGTGGGGACGCATGCCTATGGTGGGAACCTTGGACCAGAGCCTTGTGGTTAAATCAAGCTTCCAAAAATCCGCATAGTCATCTTTCTTCAGGACGACCAGGCTCCCTTCATGAAGCTTGACCGTGCAGCACGTGCGATATGTGAGCACTGGATGCGGTTGATTCGTGGGGATGTCATGCCTTTTCCACCTGAACGTTCTGAAAGAGAGAGACCAGAGATGGGTGGCGTTGACACTCAGAACCCACATCTTGTGATCCCAGACAATTCCACTTCTCGCATTGGTGAAGGCCTCTCCGTTAAGGCATGGAATGGTTCCCCACGTTAGTCTGTTTCTGCCTGACAGGTCCAAACGATAGATGGAGGTGTGGTCGTGACATAGGTAGAAGTCACCCTTGTAGAAGGCATAGTCGACCTTGGTGTGAATGGGGGGAGGGACAAGTCTTGTTGGGGGTGCGCCCGTGACAGGAAGCTCTCCTAGTTCAAAGGTCATGAGGTCCAGACAAAACATCTTGCTAACCCCATGGTCTTCAATGTACATGTACAAGTGATCCTCAATCAATTTATGAGGGGGCATCACCTTAAAGAAGTTGAGGATGGAAGATATGTTGGTACACTGAACTTGAATCTCCCTGACTCTCTCTATTCAACGAAAGAGCAAAAAAAAGAGAGAGCTAGAGTGAGAGAGCGATCACGAAAAAAATTCATCAATTTTTTTTCTTCTGTACCATGCACTTGATCCTCATCAGCATCGAGGTTATGATCTTCTTTTTCTTCCTCCTCCTCCTTGAGTTTAATCTCCACCAAACCCAGGGTCGTGGAGGAAATTCTCCAGTTCTCGCTTTTGGGACCCAAGAGATAGAGTCGGTCTTTGTAGACAAAGGTGAGACATTCTGTGGGAAAGTGAAAGGGCAAGTCCTCTGTGATCAGGTCGTCCCACACCATGTTCGTTTGACCCATCTGGAGGGCGTACTGCTTGTTCTCTTTCAGGGTCTCCAAAAACCTCTCCAAAATGACATCGAGGTTGTTGTGCCCATAGCCATGGTGGAAGATTTTATGAAGTAAGAAGTTCAGCCGTGGGTGAGCCAATAATTGCTTGACGGATGGTGCTTGATTACCAGTCGCAGCAGGATGTAAGCCATGGGTATTCCTGTAAACTTGAGCTTGAGCAGCAAGAGCCTGAGCCGCAGCCACAACAGTTGTAGCAGGGTGGATGTTTGTCACTTCTAACACAACATCCTCCTCATCCTCATCCTCCTCATCCTCATTGGGGTTGGGATTGGGATTGGGGTTGTCGTTGACAGGTTCAGCAGGTACCAAGAGAACTGTGGGTACATTTGGAATGGTGGCGGCATCAGTAGGAATCCCAACAGGCAAGTCAGCGGTGGTGGACATTGTGTATGTGTGTTTTTTTGAGGTGAGAAAAGAAGAAGGAGAGGAGGGGAAAAACAAAAAACAAAAAAAGTTGAAAAGGTGAACAAGAAAAAACAGAACATATTGTACAATCCATCTTTTTCTCACCCATCATTACTTGGTTGGATATCAGGTTGGACCCTGATCACCTCGAACTGTCTTCAACTATATGAGAAGCTTGTTCAAAGAGTTTCTCTTCAAGATGATGAGGGTCCAACCTGGTATCCAACATTTTTTTTCGTAAAGGGACAAATGCATTCTTTTTTTTGGGGGGGGGAAAGTATGTGGGAGTTATGACTTCTTTTTTTTCTTTTCTTTCTCAGTGATTAAAACAATCATCCGTCATTCGAGCTCGTCCCATCACCACGGTCTCACAGCTGGAGCATATTTGGTGAGATGTTGTGTTCAGACAGTCTCTGCAAACAGCGGCATCCATAGTCTTCTGTCCAGCCAACAATGTTACTATCTTCACTGGACCTGCCTTGCTGGCAGCAGGTGATGAAGTTAGCTGGGGACTCTTTCCCTTTCCCGTTCCCGTTCCCTTCTTTTTGGTTGTTGTCGTTGAATTCGTGGGCATATCCTCCAATCCGATGGATGTAAGTTCAATTTCATCCAAGTCATTCTGAATCTTCTGGCGTACCGTAGGGCTCACTGACTTCATGATCGTCTCCAACAATCCTTGAATCTTGGCCATAGTCACCTTCTTGTCCTGGTTACCATGGTCTTCCTCTTCCTCTTCTCCGCCACCGCCATTCTCTTGTTGTTGATTTTTCAAGAGGTGGTCCTTGTCATCATCTTCATCATCTTCATCGCTACCTTTTTTCTTCTTGTCATTCTTGCCACGACCCTTGAATCCAAATCGCTCCCTGTGCTTGGTTTTTCTGGTCTTGGTGATGACACCTCCAGAGAGATGAGGAACCAGGTCTTCAGGAAGTGCCCTGACCTGAATGAGATGGGCAGAGGAGGAGAAGCCCTTCCAACATAAACGACAATAATGACTGCTCTCACTATGACAGGGTCCCAACTTCGTGGTCACAAAGGTACACCTGGCAGGCAAGTGAAGTACATCCCACCTCAGGCCACACCTCGCACATTTGAGCACCTGCTGTTTGCACAAATCACACATGGCCCCACAAGTGACCACTGGCTTCCCACTCGCTGTCCTCAACAAGAGTCTCCCTTCATGATCCAAGTCACCCACAGTATGAATAATGGGGGTGGGCGTTCTTCCAAACACAGAGCATATCAAACTGGGTGCATCGTATTTGTTACAGACAGAGCATGTGGACATGATTTCTTTTTTTGTATGTGTGTATCTGCGAAGAAAGAGAGAGAGAGCAAGGAGGAGTTGTAGTTTACTTTTTTTTCTTTCAGAAGAAGAGGAAGACCAAAAAAAGGAGAGAGATAGAAAGAGTGCACACAGAAAAAAATGGGAGATTGAAAAAAAAAGATGGCAATGGATGAATGGTGAGGGTGTGGGCGTTAAGAAAAAAAGTTCGTTTTTTGTTTGTGCGTATTCTGCTCACTTTTTGCTCCCCTTCTTGACGGCCTCCACGATGGCAGCTGCGGACAGGACGTGAGCCTCAAAGACGGCCTTCTTCAGTTCGTTCTTCAGCTCAATGGTCAGCTCGGCAAAGAGACCAGCCATGACAGGGGCAAGACCCTTGGACACGCCATCGCGAACGGTGTTGTTCTCAAACAGTTCGACAAAGACCTGAGTGAACATGGGGGCGTGAGTGTCCCTCTCCTCACGGGCGATGGCAGATTCAGCATGACGCCTGAGGTGGATCATGCTCCTGAGGATGCAGTACGAGAACCAGTTGAACTTGATGAGCCCCTGCTCACTGCCAATGTGGCGGCCATTCATGTGACCCTGGATCATGAGCTTCGAGTTGTTGTCGTAGAAGGGCATGAGCTTCTCACACACCATCTTGTCGTTGATCAGGTCCATGTACTTGGGCAGGAAGGTCCTGCCGAGAGCCTTGAAGTCATCGTCGGCGAGGAATGACACCATGGCTTTGGACTTGTCTCCACAATCTGAACCAAAGATCGAAATCTCTGATGCCTCAGAGCACTCAGGAAGAATGCTGACACTGTTCTTCACCAAAATGGTCAAGTTGGTGGCAAACTCAGTCCTCTTTTTGTCGTCCGTGCACAAGAGCTCACAGACCTTGTCAAACTCTGTTTGACCCCAGCTGAGGTTCTCAGAAAGCTCGCTCAATGCTTTGAAAGTGGGCTTGTCCATTTTTTTCGCACAACAACAAAATAGATGGTCAAAGGCAACGAAAAAAGTGTTGGTTTATCAAGAAAAAAAGATAGGCTAAGTGCTATGGATGGATGAAAGAAAGAAAGAAAAAATAAAGAAAGAAAGAAAAAGGATTGGTAACAAGATTGAATGTGTGTGGGGGGTGGGTAGGGTGTGTGCATGCATGCTTGTAGAAGATAAACAAAAAAATGTTGGGTGGAAGGGGGTGGAAAGAGAGGAAGAGGAGAAAGGATTGAAAAAAACAAAAAAAGAGAGAGAAGTGGTTCAAGTGGATTGCTTTTTTTTCATTTTTTTATCATTATTATTTTTTTGCTGGGGTTACAACAAAATCAGGATAGTGATATTGTTTGTGGCGCAACAAAGACCAAAGGAATCAAAGTTCTGGGATGGGTGAAATTTAAATGTCCATGGTTACTGTTGGGCCAAAGAGGTGTGGTCACTTGAGGAATAAAATCACGTCGAGTGATGTTGGTTCTCCATGGTTCAAAGACAAAGGGTTGATGGTGAGAGTGAGAGTGGTGATGATGGTGATGATGATGTTTGGTGTGACCTTGACTTTGACCTTCATGCATGGAATGACCAGGTTCTGACTGATGTGATTGATTCAAGTCAGTGAAGATGGTGGGCATGTAGCCAGACACCTTGTGTACCGTGGTGGAAGTGGTGAGGGCATGAGCCTCCGAGATTTTGGACACCAAGTGCAAACCAGACAATGGATTGTCTCTCACTGCCAAAAAAATGGTGGTAGAGGTGTTGATGTTAATCACATTCATCCCCAGTGTCGTCTTGGTGAGGATGTCAAGGTCTGTGTACACCGTGGGATGTAGACCTACCATCACACCTTCTGGTATCATTGCAGCAGCATCACCATCAGCAGGTTCGGTTGCAAATGTCTCCTCTTCTTCAGCAGACGTGGTGTGATGAAGGTGGGGAGGATGGTTCTCATACAATGCCACTATATCGGGTGAGTAGACGACAAGTTGAGATGAGAGTTCTGACATCATCCTAGTTCGCTCATCGTATCGAAGACCCGACAGGTCAGCCAGCTCGATGATACATTTCAGAGCCATCTGTTCCATGTTGATTTCCAGACCACGCTTGCAATGGGTCATCTCTGCCACCAAGTCATCATTCAGATGTCTCTCCCTGTTGTTGGTGTTGGTGGCACCGCTCTCAGGATCATGTTGGACATCTGTGGAGGCGGAGGTCATGAGACGTGATTCCAACAAGGGTCTGGAGGATAAACATCCAGCACAGGATCCCATAACCAAGTATACCTCAAAGTGTCTCTTGTCTTCACCCAAAATCTTGTACAGTCCAAAGAATGTTTCATCGGGCAGGGCAGGTGGTTCATGGGCTGTCTGGCGAAAGAGATATCTGGCCAGTTTTTTTGTGCCACCACCATTCACCCTGGCCAGTTTACCAGAAGAGGCAGAAAACAAAGACACAACCTTGGTAATGAACTTCTCATCTGCATCCTTCAGCAAAATTCTTCCTGCCAAAATACTGGGTAGTTTCCAACCGAAGATGGATGAACCCATCTTGCGAGATAAGAGGGCATCCACCAGCACCAATCCTTCCTCGCTGGCCTGATAAACACAAGACAGTCCTCTGGTATCTCCTGGATAAACAGAGGTAGCACCCATAATGTCAATGGTCCCTGCCTTGGTTTTTGGGGTCAGGCTCATGAGGTCACTAATCCTCCTGGCCATGATAGACCCAGGGACTAATTTGACATGAAGGTTCACGGGTCTGTCTTCGACATGATCAAAATACTGTTGTTGGTGTTGTTGTTGTTGTGAGGCGGAGACAGATGGCATCACCACATCGCGCATAGTGTCCATGTCTGATCCTGTCTTGGTCACGATCCTATTGGACGATTGTGAGGATGCGACTTGCATGTCTGATAATTGACTTGACCCTTGGACGGGTACCACAGTCATCATAGCAGCGGATGCAGTATCGTTGTCGTTGTCACTGGAAGTGGATGATGATGATGAAAAACCTCGAAAAGATGCAAAAAACCAAGACATTCAACTCAACTTGATTCGAGCAACATACACACAAAAAAACAAGGATAGAAAGAGTCAAAAAAATAAAAAAAAGCAAGAAGGAGACAGAGAAGGTGGGGAAAGATGATGATGATGATGACCAAAAAAAATTCAAATGTTGAAAAAAAAGAATCAAACAATGATGGACCAAGATATCGTTGTGTTCTCATTTTTTTGGGGGGGGGTTATGCGCATTTGTGTGTGTTCTATTCCTTCTCCTCCTCCTTCAACCACTTTTTTTATTAATATTATCCCGCAAGGTATTTTTTTCAATTTAAAACATCCCGCTCTCTCCCCCCTTGAAAAAAAATTTTTTTTGTTCATTTCTTCCCACACTCAATTTTTTTTTCAATGCTTCCCTTCCTCACTCTTTCTGAGGCGAAAAGGGTCGCGGATGGGGGTGTGGTGTGGCAATGGAAAAAAAACTCATCTGATCATTTTTTGTGAATGAAAAAAAACTTTTTTTTTCAATTTGCCAATGGGGGTGTGGGTGCGTGTGCGTGTGCTGCGAGAATGGTCTTAACTTTTTTTTCTTGTTTTTTCTTTCTCTTTGACCAATGTAGATTTTGGGTCATCGCTTTCCGTCAGTTCACTCACCCCCGCCCCCCATCTTCGCATGCTCTCTTCTCTCCTAATCTTTGGAGTACCAGAAGAATAATAATAATATACTGCACAGTGTGTGAGACGCAAAAATGTCAAAATTCATGGAGAAGACGGTTGGCATGCAATTGACGAAGGATGAGATGCTGACTGGACATTTGGATATTGACTTTGAGTATTATCAAAAATTCGCCTCTTATGCTGAAGACAGTGAGACCATGTATCTGGGAGCCCTGGGCGAAGAGGGTGATGATGGTGATGACTCTCTGGGTCTTGCGTTTAATGGTGGGCTCACCTTTGCCGAGACAGAGGATGACAGCGTCGACAACAACAACCTCATCCCCAAAGGCAATGGAGGATCCCCACATGGTTCACTAAGCTTTGCAGAGATGACGCTCACCACAGAGTCAGATGTCAAAGTTCTATTACCATCATCATCATCATCACTGACCCACTCTATGCCAATGTTCATGGCCCCAATTCCTCCACCACTCACGTCAATGCCACCCTCTCAAATCCTCCCACCCCCGTTAGATGAACAACTCACGATCATGACAACACTATCCACAACAGCCACCGTCATAGAGTTGACAGTTCCTGTGCATCTGGAAGAGCCACCACCACCGCCTCCATCATCATCGTCATCTGTGGTCGGTGCTCGCAAGCCAAAGACGGTGGTTCCCAGAAGGAAGGTCAAGGAGCTCTCTTTACCCAGATCCTTGGTGGGTGACGGTCACCCATTATCTGACGCCCCCACTACATCTCCCATTGGGCATCCACAGGCTGGCAGGAACGAGCCATTGTCATTTATTCAAAGTAAATTATCATTTGATGTCCAAGGAGGCGGAGGCCACAATAACAATAACAATGACAACAAACTGTCCCGTTCCATCTCTGCCCCATTGATTTCTCAAAGTCAGAATCAATCATCATCATCATCATCACCATCGCCATCCATGACCCGTCATGGCCATGGTCGCTCAAGGGGAAACAAAACTCATGGACCAATGATGCAGATGACAGATGGTGGTGGTGGTGTTGCTATTGCTGTTACCATCGTCGACACCAGACAGACCAGCATGAAACAACTGACAGGGTGGTTGAAGACACGTTTGACACCTAAGCGCATGAACATTTTGTTTGATTCACTCCTGAGGGCCACACCCTCTACTCACAAAGACTGGTATTCTCAGACGGTTGTCAGAAAAATCCTGTATACCCACTTCATGGAGAGTCTCAGATTGCTCATGAACAGGCATCAGACGGTGGCTGAATTTGAGCAGTTTCTGACCAAAGAGAAGATTAACCCCGAACCTGGGGATGCTCTCATCACCGAGCTGGCCCTGTATGTGAGAAGACACATGATCTCATGCCATCGCTCGAATCAACTTCCCCCCAAAATCTTGAAGTTCTTTCGTGAGTCCTTGAAATTCATGGCCACCCGGCCACCTTTACCCACAGACCAAGTGCAATTGGTAGTGGCGGTAGATTATGTATCACCTCACTCACTGCCAGGTCTTCAGGCCTTTGAGCAGATGAATGACAAACACTTCCAAGACTTTGTCAAGCTCGTCTTTATGGCACACGGTTCGCTGAGGGCCCTTGAATTTGTCAAGGCCTGCATGACTCACTCTTCGGACATCCAAACGGAATTAGGTCCCCTCCTTCAGGGATTGGAGGAGAGTGTGGAGAGATTTTTGAGGGATGTGGATGGCAGTCTGGTCATCACACCACGCCTGGGGACGGATTCTGCTGGCATCGGATGCAGTTATCCCATGAGAGTTTCGTTACCTTATTTAAACTCGGGAATGGCCTTGGAAGAATTTAGACAATCTGCCTGCATGCTCTTTGAGCTTGTTCAGGGAGAAGAGGCCTTCTGGAACGAGACAGCCTCCGAGTACAGAGTCATTTACAGGATGCTCTTCTGTAAGGTATGCCTGACCTTATCCAGCGAGGCATTAAAGTACTCTGCCATCCCTCTCATCCACAAGGACATCGATGTCACCCAACAACCCTTCCAGTCCCAGTCAGAACATCATGAGCTCATGCCCTTGGACTTGCCTTTGATTGCGAGCAAGCTCTTAACTGACAACAATGAGAAGAAAGAGGAGAATGTTGTTGGCATTAGTGGGGTAGTGGACAACCACATGGATGTCCACATGATTGCTCAGCCACACTTGCCACCATCATCACCATCATCATCACCATCACCTCCTCTTCAACTTCAAACAAAAACACAGGCCCAGGAAGATTTATTGATTGCTACCCGGTATGTTTTGGACAAGGCCATCTCCTTTTTGCATTGCATTCAAGAGAAAATCACCTCTCCAGGTCCTCATGAACTGATGGCAACAACGACAACAACAACAACGGGAGCGAATGGTGCCACTGTCATCATTAAGAAAAGGAAGAGGGCTTCCACCACCGCCTCCAGAACCAAGAAGAGGTCCACTTTGGCCATCGCCATCATGACACCCCTTTCCGAAGTTTCGTCCCCATCTTGTTCTTCCTCTTCCACCGCCAGAGCTGATTCGGGGTCAGGATCCTCCTCCCCAGTGATCATTACCACTCGCTTTCAAGAACACAGACACGAACAGGAAGATCACGAAGCTCTAGTAACCACCATGCTCAACAGTAATGACGACGATGAAAACGAGGATGCTTCAGGCGGAGAAGACGAAGAGGATGGTGGTGGTGGCTGCGACAGTGACATCAAAGATTCACAAAGTTCAAATATATAAATGTGTCCCTTTCTCCTCTCTCCACCCCCTTCTCCATTCTACGAAAAAAAAAGATAAAGACAAAGACAGCCATCAACTCCTATTATATATATTTTTTTTGACAAAAAAACAGAAATAATAACACACACACAAAAAAGATTTTTGACCACTCACCTTTTTCTCTCCTTCCATCTTGCGAGAGAAAGAAAAGAACGAACGTACCAAAAAAATGGCAGACGCAGCCTCTGTGACCATAGCGGGGTTTCGTTACTACCTCCAAAAATACTTTCTCATGCACATCATTGGAGAGTCAGAGGATATGATCCGACAGGAGGCTTGGGCCGTGGCTGGATTACTCTCTTCCAAACACCCCATGAACAAGTCAACTGAAGGAGGGGACAATCACAATAGTGATGGCGGTGGTGACGAGGATGAGGATGAAGATGAAGGGTGCACCTCCACCGATTTGAACGACTGGCTTGCGGTCAAAACAATCAAGGCACGGACTCAAGATCCACACATTGATGATACCTTCAAACTGGAACTGGCCATCACTCTCTTGAACAGATTGGGCGGAGGTGATAAACTCCACATCCCTCTACTGTTGGACACAATGCCTCCAGACAATCCTGTCATCAACAGTATCATCTATTTCAGCCTGAGTATGGGGGTGCATCCTGATCACATCATCGCCTACCTCTCTTCAGCCTATGATGTGACACTGACTCAAGAGGAACTCTCGACCTGCCGTGAACATTATTTATTTGTGTCTGCCACCATGGAGTGTCGTCCTATTGTCACCTTGTGGATGTCATCAACATCATCATCATCCGTGTCCACCTTTCCTCCATAAAAAAAATTTTTTTTCATGTCAGCATGCATACACAAAGAAGAAAGGAAAAAAAGGAAAAAAATGTTGCCGTCAGTGCCACCGTTGTTGTTGTTATTTTTTTATTTTTTTTATTTTTGGGTAACCATCACAAACAAGGAAGAATGTTGAGATAAAAAAAAGTGAATGAGAATTGGGGGAAAAGAGAGAAAAAACAAAAAAAAATGATGATGTTGAGTGGTGGCTGGTGGGCGATGTCTGGTGCTGGTGAGGCATTTTTTTTGCTCAGCAAGGAACCATTCTGCCTTGCTTGTGGTCGTACTTGACCTTCTTGGTCTGGGGTCCCTCGGCATTCATGTCACCAAGTTGGATGGCACGCTGGATTTCAGCAAACTCCTTAGCTGCCAGGGGATTGTTGGAGGCATTGTAGGCTTTGACCACCCTTTGTTGAAAAGGCACGGCCGCAGCAGCTTGAGACATGTGAGGTTCACTCAACTGTTGTTGTTGCTGTTGCTGTTGCTGTTGGGCCATAGCTGGTGGGGCGGCTTGCTTTGAGGCAACAGCGGCAGCGGCAGCAGAGGAAGCAGCAATGGACTGAGCCTGTTTCCTGGATCCAGAGACAACACTGTTGACTGCCTTGTTGGCCTTTTCCATGGCCTCGTTGGATTGCCTGAGACTCTCAACCTGATTCCAGAGATTCTTGATCACGAAGTCAGCATAAGCAGTTCTCTGTGCATCCGTCTGAAACACGGTTCCAGCGGGGGAAAACGGAAGCAAAAGACTGTCAATGCGAGCGCTGTTGGCAGCCTGCTCGGTGGTGAAAGTGGTCAACTTGGCCTCCAACTCCTTGTGACTGTCCGCAAGCTGCTGGTTTTCAACGTACAGTTGATTGTTAGACTCAATCTTCTGGGTCATCTCCGACTTGAGGGCAGCCACCTCAGTGGCATCCATGGCCAACAGGGTCTTGAGAGACATGCCCGTCTGCTTGGCCAGTTCAGTGGCATCCGCCTCACTGGGCTTTAGTGCAGGAGGAGGAGTCCACTTGCCTTCTCCAGTCACAGGATCGATCACAAAACCCATCTTGGCAGGTTCTGGAGTAGTGGTGGTGGTGGTGGAAGAAGAACCCGCATCTCCTGTGCCAGGAGCCACAACAAGAGGAGAGGTGGGAGTCACTGAGGCACCTTGAGGAGTGGCATTGGTAACGGGAGGAGGAACAGTAGTGGCGGGTGGCACAACAACAGCAGCTGGAGTTTGGGTGGGTGGAGGTACCACAGGCACTTGAACAACAGGTGGGACAACAACAGCAGGAGCCGAAGAGGAGGACGATGAATTGGCTTCCATTTGACTCAAAATGGCGTTCACTTGAGAAGCGCTGGCAGCTTTTGAGTGGGAGGGATTGAGGGGGGAGGTTGTATAAAAAAGGGCAAAAAAAGATTGTTATCACAAAAAAACACAAAAGGCAAAGAAGACAAAGAGGAGAGAGAAGAGAGAAGAGAAGAGATGCAACACACAAGAGTTATGTGCGAATGGGGGAGGGAGGGAGAGATGGAGGATCACAAAAAAATCAGGAAAGAGAGAGATGGTAAAAAACAAAAAAAAGCGGTGATGGTGATGAAGATGTGAAGAGAAGAGAAGAGAAGAGAAGGGATCAAAAAATTGGTGATTCAAGAAGGAAAAGAGAGGGGTGGACACGAAAAAAAAACAGAGCATCAACGTGTGTCACACACATGCACACAAAGGGGATTTTTGAAAAAAAAGAAAAAATGTGGACAAAGGGAAGAGAAGACAATGAAAAAAAGAGGGGCTCTTTTTCCCACACCCAATTTGATTCAGAAAGAAGAAGAAAAAAGAAAAAAAACAATACCTGATAGGGCAATGTGACGGTAAGGTGCCAGTGGTCTGGCTGGGTCACGAGTTAAGGTGACCTCTCTGATTCGAAAGCCTGGTTTGGGGTAAGGGACACCTGTCACTTTGTCAGCAAGGTAAGACACCCCTAGAGAAATGAAGGCCAATTCGCCTCTGGAAATTTGCTCGATGACCTCTCTCTGGAAATCCTCGAGGGGTGAGGGCTCGCCATTAGGGCTTCTCATGCTGTCAATGGAGTAGATCTCAAGGACTCCGTTGAACATCTCATCTTCGATGTAGGACCTGTCGGTTTTACCAATCGCGTGACTGAGATGCTCCACTCGGACAGGTGCTCTTCGGTATTCTTGAGCCAATCTGGCCAGGTTTTCTGGAGTATACTCATCCCTCATCATGGTACGAAGAAAGTCCATGTCACAACAAGGAGTATCGATGGTTACATGTCTCTCGTTCGGGTCAGGTGACTTGAAGGGTGACATGAACATCAGGGTCTCGTGAACCATACCATCCTTCAAGGTCCGTCTTATTGACTTCATGCCAGACATAGAGAGTTTGTGGATATGAGTGTACTCACACTCTTTTTTTTCCCAAAAAAAAATATTATATTTCAAGCGTCCCTATGAAATGAATTGGCAAAATAAATAAATAAATTCCAAAAAAAACAGAGAAGTAGAGAAGAATGGCAAAGGGTGTATGTGTACATGCATGCATGAAGAGAGGGAGAGGGAGAGGAAGAAAAAAAAAGGGATTGAAAAAAAAATAAATTTTTTTTGGATTGTCTTTTTTTTCTTTCGCTTCCTATTCTGATGATAGCAATGGTAGTGGTGTTGGGTGGGTGGTTTTTTTTCATCAAAGCTTTTTGTAAATATGAATGTAGCTGTCCTCGAACCCTGGTACCCTCACTTCACGATCGGTTTCAACCTTGGTTATTTCAAAGCGGATCCATGACAAGTTTAGGTCATCTGCCGTTGTGGGGATGAGTCTGAGACCCTTCGTGTCCACCTTTAGGTAAGTCAGGCGGACATTTGGTTTCTCACCGAAGAAGGTGAAGCTCATGTTGCCTGGAAAGTTGAATCCTTTACTTTTGCCAAAGTTGGTCAAGATCATCATGATCCACTTGTCAAGGGTATTCTGAACAGCGACGCGTGAGTATTTTTCTGATTTTAACTTGAGCTCAATGTCATTGAAAGTGCTCTGAAGATTTGTGAGACTGTCACTGGTGATTCCAGTGTGTGTGTTCCCCGGCTTGACTAAGGTGCAGGTAAATAAAGGATTTTTGCCCTTACCAGACAAAACCTGGCAGATGACGCTGTTATCCAAAGCCTTAGAGGTAGTGGTTTTGATAACATCCATGATGGTTTCATCCGCTCTCTCTTCATCAATGTGCTCATCACCAGTATCATAAGCGCCTGTGGGATCTTCTGTGTGAAAGGCATGGCTTGACGTGGGGTCCCATTGGAGTTGAGAGTATTCAGAGGCAGTGATATCCTTGCCTGTGGCCTGTGACTGTTCCAATGCTGTGTCCCTGAGCAGGCTGAAGTCACTCAGAACGTAGAGGACATCCCATGCCTTGTGAATAACATGGAATATGTTCAAGATGCCCATTTTCATGAACTTCCCGATACCGCCATTGAGGGCACCTAAGATGTAGATGTAGTTACCACCCAGATACCGGTAGAGGGCCATTCTGTTTCCTGGTCTACTTTCTCCCCACGCCTGATCAGACAGAGACTCAAGTCCCTTCAATTGTTTCTGGTATTTGAACCCCTCTTGAGATTGGGCCAGCTGAAAGCTCGTGGCACCAATGAGACACAGAAAGATTTCATATCTCAGCATGTTAATGGAGAGGTGAAGACCCACGCCCAGTGCAGCCACGCCAGCATCTGCAAGTGAGTATCTGAAGAGGGAATTTTGGGTGGTAGTGGTGGTACTGCTGCCGCCACTTCCACCATTTTCAGCCTCATCACTCCTGTGTGCGATGATATCATGCCACACTTCACCCATGAAGGACTTCCTTGAATAGTCTTGGGTGGTTTGTTGCGCAGCCCCGATGGTTATTCCCACCTCGCGAACCTGATTCATCAACTCATATGCCATTTTATGCCAGATGCTGCTCTGTGCAGGTAAGGTGTAGATTTGATCTAGACGCTTTCGTGTCGAATTGAGCCTTCGTTGGTTGAACTCAACAAGGTATTGCTGGGCCATGATCATCAGACTTGTGGCCCCGACGAGAATCAAGGCCGCCGTGGCTGTGGACCCAGAGTAACTGTAGATCACATTGATGGGATTCACGTCAACCCAGCTGAGAAAGGCATATTGGGCATACAGGATGAAGATCTTGGGGGACAGGATCAGGTCAAAGAGAGTCCCTATGGCCCTCATGGCTGGCCCACTCCCATCTCCCATGGAAATCTCATTGTCTGCCACAAAATACTTGTACAATGTGTTCCGCACCGCAAAATTATTGTTCAGCAGAAAACCTGGAATCAACAATCCCTGGGCAACCATGTGGACCAACTGTTCTTGCGTGAACTCCGCGTTACCTTGTATAATTTGATTGTACTCTCCATAAATGCCTGCTATGTGCTTAGAAACCTCATTCATTTGAGAGGTCACATAATTAAAGGGCATGACAACAATGGAGTCAGACATGACCCAGCCAAACATCGTGTCCATGAATCTGGTCAAGGCAGCCGCAGGTCCTATGGCATCACCAGGGTTTAAGATGATGGCGTCCACCAACTTCCAGGTTAAAAAAGCCCCCACAATAAAAAAGAGCAAGGTGATGATGGGGCTGATGATGGGCCCATACATGAAATTATTGATGCTGGACATCCACTTGAAGCCAGTTCCATAATTTTGTTCTGAATCCGGGTCGTCATCGCCGCCACCACCTCCACCTCCACCAGAAACCCCCATGACAGGTACAGGTGCAGGTGCAGCAGTAGCAGTAGCATTTGAACCTGAGGATGGTACCAATGCAGAGGAGGAGATCACGAGGGCTGTTGAAGACGATGATGGTGATGGTGATGATGAACCGCCACCACCACCACCAGTGGGGTTCTTTCGAACTTGATCCTTTGTCTCCTTGGCCTTTTTTATTTCGGTTGCCTTGGTGTTGGTCTCAGTCTCCTTCGCCTTTCGTGACACATCCTCTGTCTTGTCTCTGAAGATCCCCGTGACATAGCTACTCAGACCACTGGTTGCATTCCACGCCGAATGGGCAGCTGATGCGATCCTTGACCCTCCCATCACCCGTTTCTGCAAATTATAAACTCTCCGAGCAATGGAAGTGACCCTCTGGAAATTGTCAATCAGTCCCTTCAGGGCCACCATCGCATATATAAATGTGAGAATCATATTCACAAAGTCAAAGTTGATGGTGTCAAGGTAATCCCTTTCAGTTCCCAGCCAATCCATTGTTTCATTCACAGGGGCAATGTGAAACACCCCATTTGCATCCGTGAAATTAGCGCCACCACCATCACCTCCCACAAACATGTCATCACCATCAACACCAATTTCACTGATGCGACCTTCATCATCGTCACCATCATTGCTTTGGCTGACCTTGCGTTTGAACTTGGAGGCATAGTGTTTCTGGATCTGAGGGTCACTCAGAAGGCGCATGAGTGGATTCACTTGCATGATTTTGTGCTTTTGTTCTGATATGGTGGATTTCAGATCTTCTATCAGGGCAATGTAATCGTCCATATCCTGCTCAGACAATCTTGGGTCACTGCTGCTACTGCTGTTGCTGTTGCTGCTAATACCACCACTACCACTCTCTCCTTCGTCATCACGAAGAGGAAAGTGTCTCATCTTGTTGAGATTGGCACCCAGGCGTTTTAGAACTGCGGGATCCTTCAACAGATGATGATATCTGGCTGCCTTGGTCACACCCTCATAAAGTTTCTCTGCCTCGCGTCTCAGTTCTGTCTCACTCTGCTCCTTCGCACTGGTTGTGGTGGTCGCGGCGATGTCCTCTTTGCCCACCTGTTGGTTAAAGAAGTCTGGTGTTGTGAGACAGTTGGCCGACATAACATCAAAATCCAGCTCCCCGGTTTCATATCTCAAATCTGTTTCTGGCAGTCCCAGGGTGCTCCGTGGTTTATTCATGCAATCACCAAATTTTTTCATGAAGCGATCATACATTCTGTTGGTCACCTGGTACGTCCCATCCCCCTCCTCTGCCTGAGACTGGAGTAAAGGTTCCAATGAGTCATGGAGGTATTTCAAGCCAAGGGCTGTTCGCTCAAACCCATCACATAGAGGCTTCACATGACGAGCATGAGCCATCATCTTTTCAGCCAACTTTTCATGGAGTCCCATGACTGCTTGGAGATTCTCTCGGTTGAGAACCTTGATCTGAGGATCGGGAGAAAACTGAAGCAGAGTTGTGGACATGTAGTTGGTCAGCCCTTCGTTGGAGGCCAGGATCATTTCTCTCATGGTCACCAGGTCATGAGAAATCCTCACACAATTCAGGACCATCTTGTTGAAGGGTAAGGGTTCATTCAATCCTGGAATCTGATGCCTGAAGTTGGGGTCCTTTGCCACGATCTGTTCCATTAACCTCTTGGCCTCTGCGATATCCGCCTCAGGGATAACATGATCGTCCTTTGTCTCCTTTACCTTTGTCTTCCCTTTCTTCCCCTTCTCTTTCTTCTTCTCTTCCTCCTCCCCTTGTCTCTTTATCCACTCCAAAACAGACTTGGACAAGGTCATTTGCGCGCCACCTTTTTTTCAAAAAAAAGTTTGAAGACCACACACACACAAAAAAATTCTCTTTCAAAAAAAAAGTTTTTTGGGGGGGAGAGAAAGAAAAAAAGGGAAAAAATAAAAAAAACAATCAACTAAGAATCGAGAAAGGGGCAGCGAAAGAAAGAGAGAAACCAAAGACGACTGGATGACAAAGGTTGGGATTTTTTTTATCTCTTTTTTTTCTTTCTATCTCATTGTCCACCTCCTTCCATCCTTTCTCTTTCTTTTTTTTCAAAGAATGAAATCTGTGCGTGTGTTATGTTCCAAGTGGCTGGCTTCCTTTTGGAAGCTGAATGCAGACGTCGAGAGGAAGTTGGCTGTGCGCAAGAGTGGTCTGCCCCTCTTTGTACTTGGGTGGTGTATTGGAGTGGCGATCGTGGTTGTGTTTGTAACCCACATTACAAGCACCTGTGGGCCACACGATTCCCCACCACCATCACCACTTTCCATGACCATGTCCAAGACTGCCATCACTGTTGATGATACTGTCTGTGCCAGTGATGAAGTTTGTGCTGCTGTGGAAGATGTCAAACCAGGCCATCCCCAAGTGAACACAGAACCAAACACACGGCCACATGCAATACTGCCACCACCTCCATCTCCATCTTCATCACCACCACTCGCGATTAAGGTGAAGGGGATGGAAATCACATGCTCTCTCCAATTCAGAGATGTGTTTGTGTCTGACATCAAGCGGGTGACTGACTTGGGTGGCAACGTGAACATGTATCGCATCCTCTCTTCTACCCAAAACAAGGACAGACTCGAACCAGTCTACGAGATCATGGGATGTTTGTCTGACTCCACTCTCCACCCAGAGAATCTGCGCATGACCTCCTCTTCCTCCTCCTCTCTGATTGAAATGTTCACCCACAAGACCTACGTCAAGTTCGTCATGACTGTGCCCGGTGGTAAGAACAATGTCATGTGGTTCGTGTGCATGAGACAGGTTCATTCTTCAGGTAGTGGTAGAGATGGAGATGGAGGTGGTCCTGCAGCGGGGAAGTGGGTATGCATGATCAATCCAGAGGTCTCGAGCCTGACTTTTATGGAACGCATCACCGTCTTCAATCCTTATGGTTACTTCAGCTGCTATGAATTCTATAACCCATTCACCCTTGTCAAGAACAGGGCCTGCTTTGATTCCAAGATTGCGGCAGAGGCCACCATGTCTGCTGTGAAACCTATTTGAGTCTTCACCCTCTCCCAACAAGAAAGAAAAGAAAAGAAAAAAAAACAAACACCACACTTCTTTTTCTTTTTCTTCTCATTTTTTTTCTTTTCATTTTCTTTGAACTCTGAACACAGGAAACTTGAAACACAAAATCTTGTTGCTCAGACTCTTCTCATCGTCTTGACGAGCGGGGATGGGACGAACATGAGCAAAGGCGATGGGTTCAGTATCCTCCCAATTCACTGCTTGAATGACTTCCCATATATTTTCCGTTTTCAATTGGGTGTTGGCATAGTCCTGCAGTTCATTCATGGGCAAAGTAGTATTCCAGAGATCCACCTGATCCGCCTCAATCCAGATGAATAGGTATCCCATGGTATACACTCTGCGCCTCTTTTTGCTATTGTTGAGACCATGGACCACTGGATTGTCAGTCGTCTGATGTACCATGTCACTGTCCTCATCCTCTTCCACTTGATACTTTGGGATCTTGTTCAACCAACCTCGGTCTTGCATGACCCAACCTTTCTGTTCTTTTTTTTTCCACAAAAAAAAATGAAATGGAATAATGAGGAAAGGAAGGAAGGAAGGAAGAAAGGAAGAAAAAAAAGACGATCCGAGGGCAAGGGGAGGGAGAGAGGGGAAGATCTTCACACACATGCAAGAGAAAAAAAAGAGACATAAAAAAATGTTGTTGAAAAATGAAGGCGAGAAATAAATAATAAAAATTATTGTCTGCGCGAAGGGATAGAGACTATGGCTTGATGTGGCGATGGTGCATGATGTTGTTGAAGAGGGACAGCAGCAGAAACTGTAGCAGTGGTGGTTGTGTCAGCTCCTGGCCAGCTCGAGAGAGTGGTGTGATCTGTTTGCATGGCATAATGACCATAACCCATGGTTGTATTACCTTCACCTCCATCATTGTCTTCATCTCCCTCGAGGGCAATGAATTCAGAGTCGTCAAATGGATCATCAGCATTAGTACCATGATCATTGTCACCTCCGCCACCGCCCTGTGGATGGGTCATGGTGGCAAAGCGAGATGCATGGAAGAATGAGTCTCTGATACTTTTAAAGTCATTGTTGTTGTTGTCACCACCCTCTCCATTTCCCTCGACGGGATGAAGTAGTGGAGTACGGTTGTCATCATCATCATGGTCATCGTCGGCATTCTCTTCCTCTCCACCACCTTCTGTGTTCAGGATGTGCGCGGATGAGGTTGCATTTGCATTTGTGTTTGCGATGGAGGCTGCTGTGTCTGTTTTCTTCTTGCGATTATAGATCCTCCTTTTTTTGGGGGGAGGAGTAGGAGCAGGAGGTGGCAAGGACATTGAAGAGGTCGCGTCACTTAGATTTTGTCCAGTCATATTCGTTGTCGTCGTCTCTCCAAGGGACTTGGGAGCACGAGAGCGTCCCTTTGATCCCCCACTGCGTGACCGAGACCGTACCTTGATGACCTTTCCATCTCCATTGATGGTGGCAGCGATGGATGAAACGTTGGCTGATAGTGATGGTTGTTGCTGTGGATGAGGATGATGATGATGGTGACTCGTGACACCATTCGTTAGTTTGGGTAAGGACGACGACGATGTCGATGTCGAGGCGACTGTTGATGACAAAGATGCTAGCAACAATTCCTCGCCACCCCACTCTCCATTTTCTTCCTGTCCGCCACCACCACCGCCATCATCATCCTCTTCTTCTTCATTATCCTCTGCGTCTTGCTCTCCATCTTGGTGGTGATGATGGTGAGTATCTGCATGATTCACTGGTAACGATGTTGTCATTGTCGTCATCATCACAACATCCTGATTGTGTTGCTGCGGTCTTTGATTGGGTGGCAGTGATGAGGCTGTTGTCGTCGTCGGACCTGCCAACACAGCTGATGTAGTTTGCGGTCGAGACTTCACAGATCTTTTTTTGGTGGCTGCTGGAATGACAACAGCAGCAACCCCTTCCAAGTTGGAAGTGGCAGACGGATGTCGATTGTCGGCGGGCGAGGGTAATGAAATGTTTCGGATGGAGTCGGTGCCAAAGAGGGCATATTCCAACTTCATGGCCATGACCTTCAAGAAATGAGAGGGTATGGCTTGTTCCAGCACACCTGTTTCCAACGCGTGTCCAATCAAGCTCAGGGAAACAGAGTCTAATTGCTCCGTAGGAATATTGCCACCCAACATCACCCTCATGGCTTGGTGTTTGCGTTCCTTTCTGGGCAATGAAGACGAAGATGATGATTGTGGATGATGATGATTCTCCCTGTCTTCGTCAAAGACATCTGTCATGGCCATAGACTCACCCACCATTCCTGTTGTTGTTGTTGTGACGGTGGTGGACGTGTGAAAGCTCTTGACGATGACCAGACAGAGTAACCAGGTGGAGGCCAACAACATGAAGATCCCACGTCTCAATCGTTCTGGTCGTGTCAAGACTGTGGCGCCTGTTATCATCACAACCTGGGTTGAATCATCGTCATCGTCGATTTCATGGTTATCTTTGACAGTGATGTCAGCATCACAGAGGGGGGGATGAGGAATGAAGTATAGTTCGTAGGAGGACTCCATGTAAGCCCAGAGATGTTCATGCTCGTTGAAGAGAAATCTCAAAAAATGAGGTGGTTCGGGAACGTCACGCGTCTTGACCCAGCACTGGTCCACAAAGGATTGGGGGAGTTCACAGACCCTCCCTAAATCTTGAAGCGTGGCCACCGGATCATCCACCACAAAACAATTTTTGATGATAAACCACAGATCTCTCGGTTCTGGTTCATCCTTTAGACACCACACGATAAAGCTGGTGTTCATAATACTCTCTGACAAATGGCCGGCGGTGGTGGCAGTGGCGACAAGAGGGGGATCAGACTCCATTGAGGGTGGTCGTCGTTGAGAATCACCCTCACTCACATTCCCCCTGTCGTCGTCATCATCACCACCACCATGATTATCATGCAGATCAAGGTTCATGGTTGTCTCCAAAGAGAGTGGTGGTGGCGATGAGGCAGGAGGTGTCGAGGTCCCAAAAAGTGATTGCAACTCTTCAGGACTCATGCCATGATTCGACCCACTTTGTGATGGTTGTTGTTGCTGTTGTTGTTGTTGTTGTGATGTCGCAAAGGTGCATTCAGGGACGAGTGATGGTTGTGGCAGTGGTGACGGGACATGTGCAGTGATGCGGACCAGGTCTTCTTCGAGACGCTCAATGAGCATGTTCAGACAGGGAAGAAGGATGTCCATCGAAGGCTCTGGGTCCACCACTACGGACCCAGTGATGGAGAGAGAAGACGACGACGACATCAAAGTGGGTGTGGCAAAGGCAGCTCGGGATACACCCATCAACCATTTTCTCACTCGAACCCTCTCTATGGTAGATAATGACATGGGTCCACGGAGTATACTTTTTTCTTCTTCTTCTCAGCTGGCTGGATGTTTTGTGAAGTAGAAGGAGAGAGAGGGATGAAGGTGCCCAAAAAAACCAACGAAGGAGGTGAAGCAAAAAAAGGGTCAAGATAAAGACAAAAAAAAGAAAACAACAACATCAACAGGCCCTCTCTCTCACTTCTCTTCCATCTCCTATATCAGTCACGAAGGAAGTTGTGTGTTGTACAAAGAGCTTTCTACTTTCCACTTTTCCCTCCCATCCCCTTGGCATCCAAGACGATGATGATGATACCACAAAAAAATATGAACTACTGTTACTTTGCCTTTTTTTATTATTTATTTATTTTTTTCAAACTGTATGCATGTGCACATCTTTGAACAGCAGCAAAAAAAATGAAAGTGTCCTTTCCCCATTCAGTGTTCCCATCGCTAGTCTCGTGTCTTCTTCTGCTGTTACTCATGACAGAGATCACGGAAGGTTCCATCAACACCAATTCAGTGGTCAACTTCACCTTGCCCTGTACCAACCCCTTTGCGTCCCTCTTACAATGCTGCCTGACAGACACGTTGTGCCAGACACTGTACCTGCCTGCAGAGGGGATGAGATTGTTTACCACCAGGGTATCTCTTGCCGCATCCAAAAAATCACAAAAAGTGGGTGGGACGGCCATGTCCACTCTCATGACTTTAGTCACCTCACTGGCATGCAATGGATCCTGTCCTCAGGCCACCACCATCTTATCTCTGATGGATCCTTGTGAGCCTGGAGAATTCCTGTCACCGCTGACACTAGAGTGCAATGAACTGAACCAGAGAACTTTGTTCAACCAAAATCCTTCGTCTGTCTTTTTCTTCATGATCTTCATCATTGCGGTGGGCATCATCTTCATCCTCATCATCACCCTGCTTTACAGAGGACGGAGAGGAACCATCAAAGCCTGATGATTACACACAAAAAAAAGAAAGAGATTTTTTTTTCTTCGCAAAAAAGCAATTGTAAAAAATAGCATATTCCAATTCTTTCTCTTTTTTTCTTGTCTTGTCTCCTTCTGTCTGCAGAGAACTCCCCCACACTCAAAAAAATGTCAACAACAGCCGATCGATGGGCTCAAGTAACTCGAGAGATGGGAATGGCCAGACAAAAGGAGCCCAAGACCTCTGCCTGTTCACAAACTTCCCAGGAGATGGAGACAGAGATCATGTCACTCAAACATGGTGCTGACTTTGTCAATGCCATCTTGAGGATAGATCACCCAGAACTGGCCACACCTTTTTCACAATGGGAGAAGCATCATCATTTCCAGAAGTTGGGGTTAGGACCCGCACCACCCGAATCGTACCTCTTCTTGTTCCCAAACGTGGAAGAATCACTCAACAAAGAATATGCCAGACGAGTCCACAAAACCTTTGTTCCCGTCGCGTTCATGAACGATGGAAATGGCCATGGCCATGATAATGGCTTATAATATTTTTTTCTTTCGTTTTTTGTTGTTGTTGTTTTTTGCCATTGTCTTTCTCTTTATTATTTTTTTTCGTTTCGCGCTTGACACACACATACCCAAAAAAAAGAAATAAATAATAACATAGCATGCAAAAAAGGGATGAGAAGAAAGAAAGAAAGAAAGAAAGAAAAAAATTGTTTTTTGTTGTTGTTGTTGTAATGTAGTGAACTCCACATTAGTTCAGGAAGATGGAGGCACCCGATTTGACACGATTGGTCAGGTAAGTGCCCTCCAGTGAATTGTCGACGATGGGACACTCTCCGTAAGTGACTTTGGGAGCCACAGCTCCAGAGTTGGAGTCGGCAGTGATGAAGGTGTAGCCCATGGGAGCTGAGTTCACAATGATGGTCGTGGGATCCAGTGAGCCAAACGGCTGCATGCCATCCTTGTAGAATTTGGAAGGGGACAGCTTGTACCTGCCCACCACCCAGGGTGCCAGGGCATAGTGAGGATCAGAGCCATCGTTCTCATCAAAGTCATTGTCCACTCCCAGGGCGGTGTTCATGCCAGTGAGACTGAGGTAGGAGGCCTTGGTGGGGGCACCATGAGACCCGAGGATAGGGATGTATCCAAGTGCATCAAGCATGTTCTGATTTCCAAGCCACTCGTTGTCAGCCACCTTGTCATTGTCACTGTCACCAAAGCCAGTGATGTGGGCAAAGGGGTAAACATGAGCCTTGGCGTTGGGGAGAGCCATGGTCATGAAGTAGGCCCTGATGTGAGACTTGCCATTGCGAGTGTCTGGCTGCTTCTGGAACCAGGCATCCGTGACGTGGTTGATCCCAACGAAACCACCCTTGGGGACCATGATGATGGGCAGACCTTGCATGTTAATGGGAAACATGCCACCAAGTGTCCAGGGAAGACTGATCTTGTTAGAGGCCAGGTGTTTGAGGCTCCTCCAGTTGTGACGCATGAAGAGATAGGCCAGGGCGGCCAGTTTTTGACTGTTCTTTCCATTGCGAATCAACACACCCGTGCGGTGATGGAGAGTGGTAGAGGCACAAACCTTTGCGGTGACACTGGGCGCGGTACCCTTGTAAGAGGCGGTCGAGCTCACAAGAGCCGCCAATAGAGCGGCACTTCTCTTTTCTAGAGAGGTGGTCAAGTAAGTGGTGGCACCACCTTCACTTGTGCGCGGGAAGGGGTTGGCCATGTTTGCTGGATTGCTGGGAAAGTAGACAGACTTTGCAGCAGCTTTGTTCATTTGACCCCAGCTGACCACAAAACCAGTCCTCTTGATCTTTCCCGCTCCTATTTCAAGCGAGGCATGAAAAGCGTCTGTTCCATCCACCATGACACTTGCCTGCATTTGAGCCACATACGCCTCTGAAGTTCTCCACAGAGATTGAGTGAGCGTAGGGGCTATCTTCTTGAATTCTGCCGACCCCATGGCAGCATTCACCTTTGTGAGAACTTGCTTGATGACAGTCTTCACCCTGTCAAGATTGAACTTGTGCAACTCTTCAGGCGCTGTCTCGAACACCTCAAAATCATCGATACGCACATTCGCCTTCTTCTGTCCGGTGATCTTGGCCACGATGAGATAAATCAGGGTCAAGAGGTCAACGATGGTGGGGGCATGTGCAGCATTCTTGTGACCAACAAAACCTGTTCCGATGGCCTCTCGGAGACGTTTCACACTTGCCTCCAAGGTGGGAGCTGAGCTGATGGTGGTGGTGGCGGAGACAGTGACTCCGTCAAGATCAACCACTGTAAGGCTGGCGATGAGTCCCGACTCAGCGTTGCTCAACCCCCCCAAACTTGTTGCAATACCCGAGTCGGTTGTTTTGTCTGAGACATCTTCTTTTCCATCAGAATGATAGACCGGAGTGTGATTGGTGGCAATCAGCGCCAGGAAGAAGACATTGCGCAGATCGTTATTTCCGGTCGGGTCCATGAAGTCCTTGATGGGCTCCCCATACATTTCATTGATCCGATTGCAATGATCCGAAAACACGGCGAGATGATTCACCAACTCCTTCCATGGTTGGGTGCCATCATCGAGAATCAATAGAGAGGCAACGGTAGCCCCGCTGTAGGATTGAAATCCGACAGGAGATGCGTGAATCTTGGATCTCTGAACACCTGCATCAGAACCCGCTTTTCCTGCGAGAATGACAGCTGCATTCGCCCCATCGAAACCAAAGGTGTTGAGTTGTGGGAGCCTTGACTTACTAAGAGATCCGTCCGTTTTTTCTGGCTGATAGTCTTCAAGGGTTTTCATGGCTCCCCTGTCGGCCATGGCCACAAAACGCCTGAGCACTCCCACCGCAGAATCGAAATCCTGGGTGCTGTTGAACCCACGCCTCACCGCCCCGTCCACAATGTCCAAAACATTGCCATCCGAGAGATGCTTGGAGGGGATATCACCGTAACAGGTAATCTTGACCCCCTCTTCCGTGTAGAAGGGCGAATTGGGAATAAAATCCCTCAGCTTCACAGCCTCAATGGCTTCCTGGTCGAAATGATTTTCGTCATTGTAGTCCAAGAAGTCATCGTCCTCACCCGGTCCAAAGTAGCCCCTCAGACCGTCCACAAACGTTTCCATGTCAATGGTGCCCTTCTTGTCCTGACCCGTGAAGATACGGTCAATCGTTGTGACAGGATCAGAGAGGTTGGACCCCTTGAACCAGGCACTGTGCCACACAATGGCAGACTGCATGAGTCCAGAAGCATTGTTATTCTCCTCAGCCCCCAGGGGGTACTCATAGAAGGACAGGCCACTTGAGGGGACTTTGCCCCTGGTGAGGGAACCGGGACCCCAATTGCCATCAGACCCACCACTCTGGGCATGGACATTGTCACCCGAGTGAGTGTTGGCCGCAGCCAGGGTGATTCTGTCAGCAATGACACAGTTAGCAGGCAGGCATTGAGCCGCCCTGGAAGCCAAGTCAGACTGGGTCTGAAGAGTGGGGAAGAGATTCACTGGGTTGGAGTTGACCACACCAATGTTGGACAACACTGCCTTCCATGCCGGACTGAACTTGACCCTGTCCGTAGAATACACAAAGGGTCGGGGGATGCTTTGGTTCTCAATCAGGAGACCCATGAGAATAGTGAGGAGCTTCTCCATCACAATGTCCATGAGACCTGTGGACACAATATCAACGATATCACGACCCAGCTCAGTCTCAGTGAAGTCCTGGGCGACCTCAAACGTCTCATCGTACTTCTCGTACTTGGCCACCGTGCGATGCATGCCAATGTTGATGACCCTGCCTGCATTGTTGAAGGTGGTGCCCTGAGTGAGCTGAGGAATCTCGACTGTAACAAAGTCACGCACCACAGCCTGAACATCCTCCGGGGCAGTACCCGGGGTGGCGATCACAAACACCTCTCTCAGAAGCCTGCCAAGGGCACCTGACAGCTTGTCTTGGTCCAAGGTGCGGAGAATGATCTGGGCCTTGAGTCTGTATATCTTGTCTTGGGTATCATCAGGGACCATGTTCGAAGTGTCCTTGGCCATGGGCATGTTGGAACCCATGCTGCCACCAGGCCCAACTTGCATCTCACGACTGTCAGCAATGCCATTGGTGATGTTGGGACCCCAGCCAAGCCCTCCAATAGGGTTGGGTGCCTGACTCCAATTGTTGCCCGTTCCATTGCCGCCAGAGCCACGAGGGGTTGGACCTCCCACATAACCAGTTGAGGCTGAGAACATGATTTCAGAGGCTCAAAAAAAACTTTTCGCAAAAAAAGGGACAGATAGGTAAGAACAATGAGAGAGTGTGAGTGAGTGAGTGAAAAGAAAAAAAAGATACACTCAACAAAGTTGTTCAGTAAAAAAAGAGAGAGAAGAGGTCAGAAAAAACCAATACAACAACGACGACGACAAGTGGATGGGTGTTTGAATGAAAAAAAAACAGAACGAAGGATGGTGTGGATGTTCTTTTTGATGGATGAAGCACACCGACGCAGACGCACACACACACTTTTTTTCTGGCCAATACGCACCAAAAAAAATGAAAACAAAAGTGATGGAAGGGGGTCAAGAAGATGGAAAAAAAAGAGAGTGCAGAACAGAGGTAACTGTGATGTGAGGGGGGCAAAAAAAGAGAGAGATAAAAGAGAGGAAGGGTCTCACTTGACAAGCAACAATAACAACACACCACTGGCGGCGTTTTTTTTTGAGAAAGAGAAAGAGAAAGCTGGAAAAAAATGAGCGAAAATTTCCTAAAAATGCTGCAACACACATACACATGTGCACACAAAAACAAAAAAATGAGTGCTGTTACTTTTTTGTTTGTTTGTTTGTTTGTGTGTGTGCACATTGTGAAAAAAATGGAACATCTATTTATCTGAATGCAAAAAAAAAGATTTTTTTTGTTCGTGCATGTGTGGTTGTGAACAAGTGAGTGAAGTTCAACATTTTTTTTGTGCCCTTCCCCCCATTCGCCATTCTCATGCAAAAAAAAGATGCTGTCCCTTTTTTTCTGACATCTCTCTCATTTTTCTTATTTCCCCTTCTCGCTCCACTCTCATCTCTCATCTCTCCCTCGATGCCCTTTACCAAATTGAGAGAATATGCAGAGTCGGAGGATCTGAAGACGAGGGAGATTCGAGCTGGATTAACCGCTCTCTGTTGTCGTCTTGGACCTCTCATAGCCGTGCCCAACAATGGGATTCCCTTTTGGAAGCTGTTTGATTTGGCCAATGATAAAGCGAATCCTTTGACACAGTCATCTCGCACGAGTGTACAGACTGACAGCACGGTCGAGGGTCACCATAATATGACCACCATAACCACTCGAACAAGTCCGTCTAGTCTGGGTACATCAGACACCATGGTCACATCAGCATCAACTTCTCACCATCCTCCTGACGCTTTGCAAGGAAGACATGATTCCAGAGGGTTCACATCTGTCTCGGATCCTGTGTCGACCACCACATCTATGAACGATGCACCTGGTTCTATGATGCTGGTGGCAGGAGATCCTGGATTTGATCAACTTGCATCTCAATTAAATCTGCTTGCACAATCTTCTTCCTTGTCAACCGCAATTTCACAATCGGACGGTGGTGGTAGTGGTAGTGGCGGAGACAGCAATAAAAGGAAGAGGGGAAAGACATCGTCCATAACACCCAACGGTCAGAAGAAGTCAAGATCTGGTGGATATGGCAGCAGTGGTGGCTCCGAACACTCGATTAAATGGTTCTCGCATGAACAATCTGGGACCGGGTCGTCCACAAACCCACGGGAGGAGGAGGAAGAAGAAGAGGGTGGGAATCAACCACCACCACCACATGGTGATCCATACCATCATCAGGCACCTGTTCTCATACCACTGGATGGGGCTGATCAACTGGAACCGGGTGCCCTTTGGAACACAGAGGTGAATCATGTTCCTGAATCCATCATGTCAGAACAGGTGGGCACAGAGACGGAGGGGTTCACCTTGGAACAACTTCTTGTTCACACTGGCATCCTGTGCAATGCAGTGTTAATGAAACAATTCCATCCACGCAAAAGGGCTTACCGTTTCAAAGTGTCTGCCACAAATAGTGACAACCCTATTGAAGATGGACTTCATCATCATCATCAGCAGCCATCTTCTTTGCCAAGTTCGAAGGGTGGTGAGGATAACAGCGATATTATGGAGGCGAGGTCCGATGTCACGGAAGGCAAAAAAATAACAACAACAGCAGCAGCAAAAAAGAGGAGGAAGGGCAAAGAGAAGGAAGTGATGAATGTCAACAAGCAATGTAATGAAGAGTTACCTTCCACTGTGGCTGCTGCTGCTGTCGCGACGACGAAGTCTGCCCATCCCTCTCCACCTCGAGTGGATCCACTGGATGAGGCTTTGTATGGAGATTGGGGAGGTGATGGTGGTGACGAAGAAGAAGCAGAAAATAACACAACAGATATTCAGATGAGCATGATCTACCATGAAGATTTCAATCCAAATCAACGTGGAGAAGACAGCAACAGCAACATGGTTGTCCGAATAGACGAAGAGGAGGCGAACGAAGAAGAAAGGGAGGGTGATCAAGAGAAGGAAGAGGAAGAAGAAGGGGAGGAGGAGGAGGAGATCCAGGATGACATCTCTCGACCAGAATCCACCACCACACTATCATCCAATTCCTTGACGATATCTTCTTCTTCTTCTGTCTCGCATGATCCAATCGTTCGACTACAATCGTGCCTACTGTTGTACAGAATGAAAATCATCAAGTCCATAAGACGCATGATCATCGACAAGTCTGGTCTGACATGATGACCATAGAAAGTAAACCAAAGTCTGGCCAGTCCGCCCTACCCTTCCATTTTTTTTGTCTTTGTACAGAAAAAATAATAATAATGTTGTATACACTCCCTTCCATTTTGTGACTTTTTTGTTCGTGTCTGATGGACCGACCCACCCCCCATCCATGCTTTGGGAGGCGACCTTTTTCTTCTTCTTCAATATTGCATTCTCTTTTTTTGTTGAAAAATCCATTTTTTTTGCTGAAGCCAACTATGTTTTGATTTTTTTTGTTCAAAAAAAAGAAGAAGAAAAAACAAAGTGCATTGCATCCATTTTTTTTTAAATTTTCGCCTGTCAGAGGGTTTTTTTGTGCGTGGATGGTTTGCGCTCGACGGTGGGGTGGCGACAGTCAACATGTCAACCTCACTGCCAGCCATTACCCTATTCAACATAATGTTAAGACTACCTCGTCACCACCGCTTCGGCCACCTCTCTTCTCAACATTATTGTGGGTGTTCTTATTTCTGTTGGTCGTCATCACCATCACCCCTGTGAGAGCGGATGACATCTCGGAGTTGCGATTATCATTGGTACGAAAAGGTGTTACTTCTGCCAGGGTGTCCTCCAAGGGTTGTGTGTCTGTCAACATTGGAGGCAGGGATATGGGACTGGAGATCTCTCAGATGGGCAACGACTTCATCCTCTTTGAGGACAATGGTCGCACGTACGCCCAGGGGAGCACTACCTATGATTACAGTCACCAGACAGACATCGTCACTTTGGGGTCACTCCAAAACGAACAGAGATTGATTTTTTGGGATACCAAGACCAGTGTGTGTGATGGTTACTTACCTCTGGGCCCGTTGTCCAGTCTGTGGGGCTACTTTGATCACATCACCCTCTCGCAGTATTACATTCATTTTGGTCTGGGACCACTCCAGGGAGCAGTGAAGGCCAACTACATTACACTGATGGGAGTGGGGATGGAATTGGAGGGTAATCTGGAGGTCTTTCTGGACCCCACTGAAAAACATATCCAGATCCCCCTGCCTTATTACATGGCCAGGGAGGGGACTGGGTTTCAAACACCCTTCTTGTTACCCTTGCCACCTTACCTGTATGAGACCAACGCGGATGATGGGACAGTGATTCTGGGAAGGGCTTTTTATCAACAGGCGGCCGTCACGATGTCTAGGGCCACCTTCAACCCCATCCTTTATGTTTTACCTCAGGGTTCGGTGTTGAATGAACAACAAACCAACTGGACGATCATTGACGGGTATGGCAGTTCAGACGACAATGGGGATGAGAGTGATGACTTTGTGGACACTGAAGTCCTTCTTCGCAAACGATCGTTCATGATGGATCCTGTTGATGATGATGACGTCGAAGAATCTGCTGCTGTAATTCCACCTCCCTCCATTTTGAGGACCAGGAGATCAGTGTACAACAGTGGCAGCGGCGGTCATTGGAACCAGAGTGGTGGTGATGAATCGTACAGCAATTGGACGGCCTCTGCCTTGAACAAAGAGATCTGGATCTACCCATTCAAGTGTGCCTCCTTATCCACGGGAGAGGTATTGTTTAGGCGACTGTTGGGATTCATGATTTTGGTGGTGGAAATTTGTTGGGTCTTCAATGAGGTGGGGGAGTGGTTGCTCAAGAGCAAAGGTCAGCCCATCACCTATCAACCCTCAGACACTGAGTTTTTCCCATCACAATGGATTGGCAGCACGGAAGAAACAGAATACTCAACCTCAGGGATTGAATGGCCCCTCACCTGGCTCTTCCTGCTGACGCTGATCTTTTGGAACGCCGGGAGTCTGATGATCAAAGACAACAAGGTGTTTTGCTTATTGTGCAGGGTGACCTGGGAGTGCCCCACGAATCCATACTTGCCTACGGGTGTCATCTCCGTCTCGCAACTCATCATGATTTTACATATCCCCGTGTTGGCAGTGATTTGTATTGGACTGATTGCATGGCTGAGGGTGTGGCCGAAGAAGACAGGGTGTGTCTTGATCCCAGTCATGCAATTGGGGTTTGCGGCCAACTGGGCTCTACTGGCTCCCATCACAGGCGACGGGATAGAAATCACTGCCTGGAACATTATGATGATCATGTGGATTTGGATCGTGGTGTGGGAAGGGCTCTGCTTGTCCTCACGAGGTGGGAAGACAGGGTTCTTGGCCTGCACCTTAGTTCTCATGGATGCCTTGATTTTAGTGGGGTCAGCCACAATGACCGTCTTTGTCCCCACCTTCAGGTTCTACGGCCCGGCCGAATCATCCCTCGCTACCGTATGGATCATCTTCTTTGCCTTCTTACTCTCTGTGGTCCCACCCGCCATGATCTATGCAAGTCTCCTCAACCGAAACCTCACTGGCTCTGATCAAAATGTCAACAAAAACACCAAACCCAAGATGGATCCAGAAGTTCATTCCTCTTCGAAAGTCGTCACCGTAGCCTCAAGGGATGTGGATGGTACTTCTTCTTCTTCTTCACGGTCACAACCAAGACATAGATCATTAGCAGGCGGAGGGGCGGGAAATCATTTGCTGAGTTCACTTCATGGTGGCAGTGGCGGTGGAGGAGGATCACGAACTACCACTACTACCAACACGGTGATCACCAAAGACGCCAGACACTTTCCAACTTCCTGAGTGGTCATGTTTATTATTATTTTTTGTTGCAACAAAAGAGAGAGAGAAAAAAAATTGAAAGTCATTTTTTATTATTTGCTCATGTCCTGATCCAATTGCTTTTTTGAAAAGAGATTGGGCTTGGGCGCAGGCCAGACAACCGTCTTACGAGGAGGTAAGGGTGGCAGAGATGAAGAGGGTTGAATCTGTGGTCTGGCAACAGTGGGAACGGGAGTAAAGACGGGTGTGAAAGTGGGTGATGCTGTTTGTCGTGGTGGCGGTGATGATGATCGAATTGGGGGTGTGGCATCTTTGAGGGTGGTCTTCTTGAACATGGTAGAGATCTCTCGGTTATTTTTAATCACAGGAACAGTAGTCGTCTTCTTTGCAATCACCCCGCCCTTGGCTGGAGTTGGTGGTGTGCTTTTGTCAGTGGATGATGATGAAGGCATGGGTTTCTTGAACCCAGTGGGTGTGAGTGTAGCAGCTTTTGTCTGCTGACGTTGGATCACTGATGGCAACGAAGGTGTGGCCCTTGTGGCAGTGGTAGAAGTTTTGAGAGCGAACGTCTTCTTGATCTCCTTGCAGACAGGTAGGATCTTGATGTCCATGTGATCTAACTCCTCTGGGTCAGAGATGAGACGAGTGTCCACGGACATGACAGAGACTTGTGGATTGATGTTGGTGTTGTTGGCATCCAATGTCCCCGCAAATCGTTGATCCAAGACAATGATGGCACGATAATTCTCTGACAACAAGTTAAGGATGAGTTCCTCGCACTCCTCAAGACGTGGGTCTGAATCATCCTCATCATCCTCATCATCGTCGCCTCCCGCATCGCGATGGTGATGGTGAATGAGTTCCATTGGATCTGTTTGCTCCACCAAGTGAAGAGGGACTCGTGACATCTTCCAGTCCAAGTGAGGTGTGAAGACCATCATGGTATTGGAGGCATCTGCATCCTCCATTCTCTTCATTTTATTGTCTTCCTCGTCTTCGTTGTCGTCTTTATCCTCATCGTTCTCTCCCTCGTCATCCATGTCCATATCATCCTTATCTGCCTTCTTCTCCTTCGTCTTGGGGGGCATATAATGGAAGTTTCGGAGGGCACGCAGCAAAAAAGTAATGCTCTTGGCCCCCAAAGAGTCACCATCAATGACCACCGCTGACTTGTCCCATTTCTTGAGCGTCTCCTCAAACACGGTTCGGGGGATGAGGGCCTTGGCAGACGCACCCAAGGGGTACACCATATTGATGAGAGCATCACTGGTCTCCCCTCTCCAGTGCCCTACCACTCGGATGGCAGGAGTGGGGGTTGTCAAAGCCTTGGGAGAGATGGCCTGCAAGGGGGCTGTGTCGGTCAGGATGATGATGCCCGTGAAAAACATGGCTGGGGCATAAAGGCTGCAGTAGGCCAAAATGTTGGTGAGTGCGGCATCCAAGCTAACCGCATGATGTAAAGTCACCCTGCCGTTGAGAGGAAATTTGGGATGAGGAGTCACTCCTCTGCCATTGCTGTTGGAAGCTGGCTCTATATTCAAGATGCCATTGGATGCTACGGCACATCTCATGATGATGCGATCATTTTTCTCGAACAAGGCAGCCAGGGCCTGATTGTAAATGAGATGTGCCCGTTCGTGGTCTATGGTGTACTTTTCCTTGTACGATCTGTAAGAGAGCACCATGATCCTGTCCCCAAGACCATCCTCTTCTGTGAGTTCTTTGGAACCACCACCAACAGATGTCAGAGAGACGCTCATGATACATCGGGCGGGTTTGCCTGGTTCATGATGAACTCGAAACTCGGGGTTCAAGGCTTTAGTGGCACCCAGTTCGACGTTGTGCAAGTGAATGGCCAGCCGTCTGGGTCCAATCTGTTTGTTGAGCAACTCGAGCTTTCTGCGATTCATTTTCCTTCTTCCACTTTTTTTGTGTCAAGAAAGAAGGAAGGAAGGAGAAGGGTTGAAGAGGGTGTCTTGTGTTGATTCTTTTTTTTCTCTTTTCTCAATCTCATTCACAACTAATTCTTCCCTATTTCTCTCTCTGGCTCTTTCCCCATGCATCACCCCTACTCTGTTTCGCTTTGATTTTTTTTTCAATTTCAATTTCAATTTCAAAACTCATCGTCACTCATCGTGTATAATTATTTTTTTAAATATATTTGAAGTGTTCATTTTTTTGCCAGACTGTTTTTGGGGGCACGCACTTTTTTCATTTCGTTTTTTGAATTGTCCCACACAAGAGAGAGAGAGAGCAAAAGAGAAAAATGGTTCAGTCAAGACGGACTGTACTAAAGTTACTTGGGACACTATGGTTGCTGTTGGCGGGATTTCTGTCTGAGACAGAGGCCATCAAGATCTCCTTCAAACAACCTCCGCATGTCTTTGCGGCAGAGTCCACTGAAACCTTGTCCACTTACAACACACTGACCTGCAAGTCGGGTGAATTTTTGATTGTCGAAGAGGGACTAACTCAGTGCCCTGATGTGTATACGGTCTACAACGCCACCACGATCATCCCCACTTCTGGACAGGCGGGTCTGTCTTCCTCCAACACTACTTCGGGAACCCTCATCGCAGGACTGATGGGTTGGAAGACAGATCAGGTGTCTCAAACAGTGCTCACACCCGACAGTGTTGATGGTCCCTGTGTTGTGGGTGGGTCTTTCTACAACCCAGCCACCCCAGCATGGACCACTCTCTCGACTCCCTTTGGCATTACCTTCCAGTATGGTACGACGGAACTTGTGGCTGGAAGTCTGGTGTGCTGTAAAGTTTTGGCCACAGGCAGCATGAGTCAATTCAGTCTTTTGGAGGCAAACCCTTGGTTCCCACTGAGCAACCTCACTTTTGTCCAGAGCACGTTCATCTCGTTTGCCTATAATGATGCCTGCAAGGCCCAACTCTTTCACGATTTGGTGACGCCCACAGATTATGAGGTGTACGTACCAGAAGAGCAACAATCGCGCAAAAGGGGACTACCTTCTACGGGGGGTGCCAGCATTCCTTTCAAGAGAATCGATGTCACTTTCTCCACTCTTTTGAACGCAACCCAGCTTCTGACCATCACCTCTGCGGCCGCCCGATCATGGACCACCACGGCAGGATTTTTGAGAGAAAACAGCGAATGTGGGAACTACAATTCCCTCACAGCTCCTGATCACTGGGTGGATCTGGTTCAGATTTCCCCACCCACTGGCTATTGTCTGATCGCTTATCGCAACACAGTGAGGCTGTCCAACCTGACCTCCATGACCTCGGACCAAATTTCAGACGACTGTCTTGAGTACATGGGGTATGTGAGCATCCCTGACCCGACCAATGACAGTGGCCCCAGGCAGATCTTTTTGGTAAGCAACACTGTGTCGGTTCAGGTGCCGGGACTCTCTAACCCTGGAGTTGGGTACGCCTCGTATGGTGATCCTATTTATGATTATCTGTGTGGCTGCCAGCAGCTCCCTTTCACCTTTGCGACTGTCAACATTACGGATTCAGAGGAATACCTGGATGGCTTTGACATCGTGGGTATTTTGCCCCACATGGCTGTTGTGAACGACAGAGGTGTTAACTCGGCCATCGCCTCTCTATGCCTCTCTGTTTCTGATTCGATGAGTGTCTTTCCACTGGGTGCCCCCTTGCCAGGTTCCATCCCGGCCATCACAGCCCTCAACAACATCACCACATACTGTGACTCTTCTAACCTGCCCGACGGTTGTGTGATCACGGTCATGATCCCTTACTCCACCTGCCTGACCATCAGTGTCTACTCTGGAGTGAACTCCACCTCCGATGATGTATTGGGGACAGTTCAGCTCCCCGATTCTACAGACGGTCCTGACCTGGTGAATGTGATTCTGCAGATGACTACAGCGGGAAGTTATACCTGGGTCTCTGTTTTCAATACGACCAACTGCATTGGCTCAGATCTGCCAGCTTCCATTGCCTACAGTCAGGCGGATGGGAATACATATGGTCTCAGCTGTTCGTCCAACATCTTCTTGGAACCGGTCACCTTTACTGTCACTGTCAACCCGAACAGCACGGTCACCAGCACCTATCTCAGATCAGGTGCGACCATTCGATCCAGCATCATCTCGAGCAACTCCCTGATCATGGCCCTGATGGAGGGAAGAAGTGTCATCCCTCCCGTGATCAACAATCCCCTCTATACGTCACAACAGGCCTTGATTGCGAGCATCAACACCCTGGCGAAATGCAGCTCCACCGCCAGTCTCCCTTGTCCTATTGATCTCAACCTGGAGGGCAGGGATGGAGGGGTACTGGACAATGATTACAATGATCCCAACACCCATCAGCAGATGACCATGTCCTTTGAGTATCAGCCACGCGCGGATGGATCAGGGTACAACTTGGTGGACATCAACTCTGCCAACATCACCACACAGTTTATGACTTACATGGCACATTATGGGTTATCAGATGATCTCAACACCTTTGTCTTTGACACAGACAATGTGCCCCTCCTCAACATCATGGGTGCCCAATCAAATCACCACAGCTTTAGCTGTCCCACTCCCATCAGCCAATATGTACGGCTCACCAGCCCCCAAGCCACAGTCAACATTTACTCATCGACTACATCGTTGTCTAACCCTACCGCCACCTTTAACATCAGTATGGGCACCATCTTTGCGGCGATTCGTCAGAGCATGCAACTCGTGAACTTTAATCAGCAATACCCTGGCCCAGCCTCTGGAATCAATGGAGCTGGAAGCAATGACATTACTATTCCATCCACTGCAAGCGGAGGAGGGTCGGGTTCTGGCGTCAACCCCAATGGTGGAAATCAAGGTGGTGGAGGCAGCAGAGGATGGAGCAGGTTGGTGGCATCATCACCCATGTTCCCAACCTTCTCTAGTGGTGGAGAATTCAGCACCAGCAACAACACGGTCAACAATACCCTCATGATGGAGATCTTGGACACCATCCTGATAGACATCAACATTGCCTCTCTCCTCTCTGGTCCCAATCAGATGGTCACTGATTTTTACGATGCCCTGAGCATAATAGACTTGGTGGATGCGGGACAGACCTTCAGCCCCAACTTCAACGATCCCACTTTGGGTTTGGATCAAGATGGCTGCCTCTCCAAGCCTGATCTCATTGACATTGTGAATCTCCTCCTGGATACCAATCTCACGAGCAGTAGAGTAGCCCAATTTTTGAACAGTTGGGGGTTCATCACCATCCAGGGTGCCGGAGTGAATAATTCTATCACCGAAGAGGTGGCCGTTGGATTCGACAGCACCACTCAAGATGCCCAGTTGCAAGCGGCTCCCACGGGCTCCCTATTCAACTTCATCACCAAGGCCATCGGGCTCAAATGTTCAGATGGGTTCAGGATCTGTCCCAGTGATGTCTACACGATCGTCAACTACTACAACGCGGACGTGTTTGTCAACAACCCCAAAACTTTCTTGTCTGTCGATCTCTGTTCGGCCCCAGCCCAGTTCTTTGATGCACCCGTGGACATTACCATGCTGGTGGCCTCCAACAGAACACTGGCTTTGACGTATCTGGCGGGTGCCACCAACACCACCTTCTTATCCCTCCTGGATCAGGTGATCGCCAGGGTTCAGACCCAGTACAACGTCAGTACCTACCTGAACTACGTTGATATGAACGGTGTGGATTGGACGTTCAATCAGGTCAACAATTTGTATGCGGGCAACTCGATGGATGAGTACCTCCCCCCTGTTGGGTTGGCTTTCGTGCCTGCCACCAATATGGCCACCACCATCAAAAAGAACTTGAATTGTGCCACCAGCAGGATCAACACAGCGGATGATTACACGTCAGGGGCGGCCAACAAAGTGAGCCTGGTACACGTATGTGGTCAGATCTCTACCTTGGGACTGAGTCAAACTACAGAAGACTATCAGGTGGGGTCCACGGGTACTACGATCGTCACTCAGATTGCAGGCAGTGGGGCATCCTCCTCGTCCTCCACACCCAACAGTGAACTACTGTCTCAGATAAGTGATCTCAGGAGTATGGCTGTCACTGCCTTTGCCGTGGCCTTTGCGACCATGGGCACGATGATCGTGCTCTCTGTGCTCTATTGCATGTTTGGAAGATGATGAACAAGAAAAGTGAAAGAAAAAAAATAATAATAATAAAAAAGAGATGAATGATCATTGTAAATATATATTTTTTTATTTGTGATCTCTTTTTTCCCCCGTGTGCGTGTGCAATGTGTGTGTTCTCTCCTCATTCTTTGAAATATTCAAATCGGGTGATGCCCGTCTTGGGGTTGCATTGCAAGGCCAGCAAATTCTTCAGACAAGGGTGTTGGAAGGTAGAGGCCATAGGACCGAGCCAGCAGCAAGACACGTTACCGTTGCTGGTCAAGAGCCCTTCTACAATGACACCTTCACCCGAGATACCAATAAGGTCGTGCTCTCTGTAGAGGAAGAAGGCCCTGGGTTTGTCAGTGATGCGACTGAGGACGATGCTGGGCATCTCGTCGTAGAATTCAATCACATTGTGGGTGATGAGCTGCGACTCCTTGTTGAGACTGTCAAGAGAGTCGTACTGCCAGAACATGGGGGAGTAGTCAGACACCAAATCAAGGGCTGCAACGAGAACCTTGCCTGTGGTAGTCACCATCCCCTCTGCCTTCAAATCTTCACTGTCGCCATCACGAATGCGAAAGAGACGTGGTATCCTGGTAGGGGCGGGGATAATGACAGGGGTGACATTGTCGCCGCCACCACCACTTTGACTCATTTGTGATGTAATGGAAGGGAAGAGAAGGAAAAAAAGGAAGGAGGAGAAAGAGTGATGAAGTTATCAGGAAAAAAAAGAATTTTTTCTTCCTCTTCTTCTTTTTTTGTTGCCAACTTTTTTTCCGCCCCTTTCTCCTTCCACTCTTTTTCTTCTTCTTCCAAGTCATCACCTCCATCATCATGGAACCCAAGCAGCAGCAGAAGCAACAGCCCCCACCACCACCATCCAACGATCTGATTGGAATCTACTTATTTCCTGAGGTCTCTCTGGCTGTGAGTATTGAACCAGCACCCGTCATGACAGGAGATGTGACGAGGAACAAGGTACGACAGAAGATCATCGCTGACAACAACCTGCTGGTGATGGACAAGTCCGGATGGGTGGAGGCGTTCATGGCACCCATGATGGCTTGGCTTGAATGTCATCCAGACTGTGGA
>Ga0302301_1000097_pt1 | contig 81554 bp, 59 predicted proteins | sample III_Palsa_E1_2_FD_194544 | JGI IMG/M metagenome (GOLD analysis project Ga0302301, IMG submission 194544) | Peat permafrost microbial communities from Stordalen Mire near Abisko, Sweden - III_Palsa_E1_2 | ecosystem: Environmental > Terrestrial > Soil > Palsa > Peat permafrost | place: Sweden... | reverse complement strand
TGGGTTACATTAGTCCAGACAATGACTTTGATTTTAATGTAATTATCCGCAGCCTATTATATAATTCAGGTACAAAATATTTATCGTTCCAAACCGGCAGCGCTATAACTTACCATGCCAATGCTGAACAGGAATACGAAGAATGCTTGTTAAAAGCCAAAGCTATTTTGGAGGTGTTGGGGCAGCCCGAAGCTTATTAGCTATTCTCACACTGATAGCTGATCCATCAGCAAAAAATGCAGAATATGGTTTTGCACTTAAATAAGGTTCAAAATTTTTACCATACAATTCGACAATATCTGCTTCAAAAATGGTGTCTTTTACCTCGGCAATGTTCCACGAAACATGCTCGACCTGGTATTGCATAGTCTCTCTGCGAGTAAGTGTGTTATAACCCCAATAATGTTCAAAAATAAACTCTTCAGGGCTATCAGGTTGTATAGGTGAAAACACATTACTTATAGTAGCGCCGAGTTTATTCCACTTGCCCTTTAGTTTCCATTGATATAAAAATTCGGTATATTCATTTCCTACAGGTGTAATGGAATGGTTCATGGGCAGAGAACGGTAGTGTTCCTTGTATAAATTATTAGCTATAAGTACAATAAGACTCTTAGGTACAATTTCACTAATAAACACTGCGCCACGTTTCCACTCTTTTCCATCAAAGTGCTTTACATAAAAACGAAGGTTTACTTCTTCAAAATTTATATGCCAGGGCCATTTTATTCCTAAAACGCTGGTTTCTTTAAATAAAAAACCCACCATGCTCACTAAAGCTTTACCTTGCCAAACATCGAGTACAGTATAAGCTGGCAAATAAGGTTTTAAAATCTCTGGATCAACTTCATAATTAAGCATCAATAGGTTTTTCCAGACTGCTGTTAAAAACTTGGGAGAGCTCATGTAATATTACTTAGTAAGTGTTATTCTCAAGCAGTTTTTTTCTTAAACAAGTTCACTTTTGATTCTGTGCCCTTTAATAAACGTTCAATGTTTTTCTGGTGGGTAACTAATATCAGCAGGCACATACACATACCATAAATAATAACCGATCGTATATACATCGGGAAAACAAAAGTTACACAAATAGGATAAGTAAAACCTGCTATAATTGAACCTAAAGACACATACCGGGTGATTAACAGCACTGTTATAAATACCCCTACGCATAATAAGGCAGCAGGCAGGTTAATAGCTAATATCATCCCAAACAAGGTTGCAATGCCTTTACCACCTCTAAAGCCTGCAAAAATCGGGAATAAATGACCCATTACTGCGGCTATACCCAGTGCAAGCGCATAATTTATATAAGCCGGAGAGTTATAAGCACCAGTAGTTGAAACACCAATAAAATAAGCAAGATTAGTAGCGGTCCAGCCTTTTAAAATATCAATAAGCATTACCGGAATGCCGGCTTTTTTACCTAATACCCTGAATGTATTTGTTGCACCAGCGTTACCGCTGCCATATTCACGCACATCAACATCAAAAAATGCCTGTCCAATCCATACTGCAGTAGGAATTGATCCACACAAATAGGCCAGTATGAGTGCTGAAATCGAATAGATTGATATCATCTCACCACAATATTACTAAATTGTAATTAAACTAAATTGCTAAACTTAAATTATTAAGATATTAGATGATCCTACCCACTCCTACTTAATCGCTTTCAGGCTAAGATCTAAACTTTTAACAGAATGTGTTAAGGCACCTACCGATATATAATCAACACCACAATCTGCATACTCACGAATATTATCAATAGTAATACCTCCGGAAGCTTCTGTAATATATCTTCCCTCAATCATATCTACAGCATCCCTCAGGTCGCTATAATTAAAATTGTCTAACAAGATCCGATCAACACCACCGGTTTGCAAAACCTGCTCTACTTCATCAATGTTACGCACCTCAACTTCGATTGCCAGTTTTTTATCCAGATCAGCCACATATCTGCGGGCACTTTCAATAGCTTCTCGAATGCCGCCGGCATAATCAACATGATTATCCTTTATCAGTATCATATCATATAAACCAAACCGGTGATTTACCCCTCCGCCTATCCGTACAGCCCATTTTTCCAGATACCGCATCCCTGGGGTTGTTTTACGTGTATCCAAAACCTGGGTATTGGTTCCTTTTAAAATATCAACAATTTCGCGTGTTTTGGTGGCCACGCCGCTCATGTGCTGCATGCAGTTAAGTACCAGGCGCTCGGCTTTTAAAATGCTTTGCACATTACCTTCTACTTCAAAAGCTACATCAAGGGGCTTTATTTTTGCGCCATCTTCTAAAAAAACTGTTAGCTTAAGCTGGCTGTCAACTATATGAAAAATTTCTGCTGCAAGTTCAATACCGGCCAGTATGCCATAATCTTTAACTAAAAGTTTTGCTTTGCCTATGGCATCGGGAGGTATAGTTGCTAAAGATGTATGGTCGCCATCACCTACATCTTCTTTTAATGAACTTACAATAAACGGGTCTATAATATCTTTGTCCAAATCTTTGATCTTTTTAAAGACCCAAAAATAAGAACAATTAGAATATTATTTAGATTTTTCGGGCTCAATACGTAATTCAATGATTTTCATGCCCCCTTCAGTTTCATTAAGGGTATACGCTATGCGATATTTACCCCCTGAGCTGGTAAATATGATCACTCCGAAAAGATATTTCTGACTTGAATTTACCTTATGTAACAGTTTTACATGCTGAGGTTTGTTCTGACTGAAAAACTTATTCAAAACATCCAATACTTGCCTTTTTGAGTAAGTATCTTCCTGATCCTTTATAGTTATTTCAACTGTTGATGCACATAACTTTACAATTTCGGGCGCATTACCCTGCCCTATGAATGTTGCAACATTGTCTATTTTATCTGCCTGGAAAGCAGTAGTAAAAACAATCAATAATATAAATGCGGGCAGATAAATAAGCTTCATAGTAATTGTATACGTAATATAGTTAAATTTTGCCTAAGAAAAAAAGGAGCTGATTAAATTAACATTCATTAACTTAATGTACAACGTTGCCTATATATTTGCATTGTGGAAAAACAGAAAAAAGTTGCATTAATTATATTAGACGGCTGGGGTTACGGCCGTAATGATCAGTCGAACGCTATATTAGCTGCTGATACTCCTTTTGTTGATTCTTTATTAGAGAAGTATCCTAATTCCAAACTGGAAGCATCAGGAATGGCGGTTGGTTTGCCTGAAGGACAAATGGGAAACTCCGAAGTTGGGCACATGAATTTAGGTGCCGGCCGCGTGGTTTACCAGGAGCTGGGCCGCATACATAAAGCCGTACTGGATAATGAACTGCCTACCAATCCTGTATTAAAAGAAGCCTTTGAATATGCAAAGCAAAACAACCGTGATGTACATTTTATCGGCCTGGTATCTGATGGTGGTGTACACTCTCACATTAAGCACATTAAGGGCCTATGCGATGCCGCTGGTGTTTATGATCTAAATAAAGTTTATATCCATGCTTTTTTAGATGGCCGTGATACTGATCCAAAATCAGGTTTGAACTTTATTACCGATCTGGAACAATATATTGAACCTACACCTATAAAAATAGCATCTGTTATTGGCCGGTATTATGCTATGGATCGCGACAATCGCTGGGAACGTGTTAAACTGGCTTATGACCTAATGGTTAATGGCGAAGGCGAGGCTACTCAGGATGTTTTAGCTTCCATAAAAAAATCGTATGCCGAAGGCGTTACCGATGAGTTTATTAAACCAATAGTGAATGTTGATGCTGATGGTAAACCGCTTGCAGTTATTAAGGATGGCGATGTAGTGATCTGCTTTAACTTCCGTACTGACAGGGGCCGCGAGATCACTATTGCGCTTACGCAAAAATCCTATCCTGAATATAATCTGCACCCGCTTAACCTGCATTATATCACCATGACATCATACGATGAAACATTTAAAAATGTACAGGTGATATTTACAAAAGAAGATCTGACCAAAACTTTAGGTGAGATCTTGCAGGATGCCGGTAAAAATCAGATCCGCATTGCCGAAACAGAAAAATATCCGCACGTAACCTTCTTTTTCTCGGGCGGCCGCGAAAAGGAGTTCAGCAACGAGAAACGTTTATTGGTACCATCGCCCAAAGTAGCTACTTATGACCTACAGCCCGAAATGAGCGCTGAAGGTATACGTGATGCTATTATTCCAGAACTGGAAAGCGGGTGGCCCGATTTTGTAGTACTAAACTTTGCCAATACCGATATGGTTGGTCACACAGGTGTATTTAGCGCTGTTGTTAAAGCTGCTGAAACAGCCGACAGCTGCACCAAAGCGGTTGTAGAAACCGGCCTGGCACATGGTTATTCGTTCATCATATTAGCCGACCACGGCAATGCTGACTACATGGTTAATGATGATGGATCGCCAAATACCGCGCATACCACCAACCTGGTGCCGTGTATTATTATTGATAGCGATGTTAAGCATGTAAAAGATGGCAAACTGGGTGATGTTGCACCTACCATATTAAAACTTTTAGGTGTTACCATACCCAAAGAAATGACCGGTAATGTATTGGTATAAAGCAAAACAGTTGCATGGGGTTATGCTAACAGGTATTTTATTTTTAACTATCTGCTTAATCTCATGCAAACCTGCCATAAAGGAAACCGGAGCCTCTTTAAAATATTTTGACATAAAAGGATATTTTGAAAAGGATTCGGCGCGCCTTACCCGGGCGCACAAAATGGTTTTTAAAACCGTATTGCATAATGGCGTTTCTGAAAGCAAAAAAATGTATATAGCCAACTGGGGGCTGGAGTTAAACTTTTTTAAATCATCAGACATTAACAGGCCAGCCTGGAGAGATAGTTATACCATACAGGCTGATAGCAACTTTTTAATATACAAAGCGAAAGATCCTGATCTTAAAACCCGCGAGATAATGATCAAACTGATTAACAAGAAAGTTAAATGGATAATGATAACCAATTACACCAAAAACCTGTTGTATATGACAAAGGAAAAACTAAGTTATTTTCCTGATTCACTTTATTCAATAGAAAAAATGCAGGCTGTAAGGGTGATAGGAATTAATCGTTATTGGGTTAAAGGTGCATTTATTCAATGATGGCCAGCAACATCAGCTAATTTCTCTTTTGAAAGCTCCATCAGCGAAGATATATCTGTACGGCTGGGATCATTATTTAAAACCTTCTCAAAATCGGTAATTGAGGCTTTTAAGGCATTCATAGCCCTGTTTTTGTCGTAAAAGTGAGGATTAGCCTGCAGTTTGAACACCGCATAATCATGATAGGCTATGCCCCTGTTCTGGAAGAATTTTATATCTGATGGGTCTGTATTTATTTCTATGGCCTTTGTAAAATCAAATATCGCCCCCAATAAATACTTTTCTTTATCGGCAGGCTGCAGTGTTATATCTTTCCCCAAATAGCTCTTTGCCCTTGCCCTATAGTAGTAAGCAGAGGCATCAGCCGGTTTCATGCAAATAACTTTGGTATAGGCTGCTATTGATTTTTTATAATTATCACTATGGTAGTAAGAGTAGCCAAGCATCCATAAAGCGTTAACGTCAGTTGAATCAACAAGGCAGCCTTTTTCAAGCTGCTGTATAGCGGCTTTAAAGTCTCCATCCATAAAAGCCTGCTGTCCTAACTTAACATAAGCGTTTTGGGCATATGTACTTTCAATCGTAGAAAAAATCAATAATGATACTATGATCGATAACTTCATCCGTGGGACTAATGATTAACAAATTAATATAACATAAACTACATTTGCAAGTAATTATTATACATGGCCACCGATTTGTTTAAAAATTATTATAAAATTTATTCCGGGAGCATGACTTTTTTTCATCTTTAAGCATAAATATTACTAATTAAAAAAAACAGTATAATTAATTACAATTACCACATAATCAATATGTTATATTATATAATTAAATATAACACCATATTACTCTATCTTGGCATAAGTGTTGAAATATAGAACATAGTAGTTAAAAAACGCTCTTCTATCTTTAATCACCCACTTTTCCAGGTGACAAGATGGCGTTTTTTCAATCATATAAAAAAGGTTTTTGATGAGTTTTGATCCGTACGATTTTAAGAGTGCTATACCGATGCTGAACGATGATGCTGAATTTTTCCCGCTTATGTCATCAGAAGATGAGGCTGAAATGAATAATGAGCTGGTTCCGGACATTTTGCCCATACTGCCTTTACGTAATACCGTTTTGTTCCCCGGTGTGGTTATTCCGATCACAGTTGGCAGGGATAAATCTATAAAGCTAATACGCGATGCCAATAAAGGCGACCGCATGATAGGCGTGGTTTCTCAGCAGGATGTAGGTATTGAAGACCCTACTTTTAACCAGTTGAACAAGGTAGGTACCGTTGCGCTAATTATAAAAATGCTGCAAATGCCTGATGGTAACACAACTGTTATCATTCAGGGCAAAAAACGCTTTATTTTAAGAGAAGAGGTACAAAGTGAGCCTTATATTAAAGCCACAATTGACCCATTTAAAGAGATAAAACCGAAGGAAGACAAGGAATTTAAAGCCATGATCTCATCTATTAAAGATATGGCCATGAATATTATCCAGCTTTCTCCAAATATACCAAGCGAGGCAGGCATAGCTATCAGAAATATTGAGAGCAGTTCATTTTTGATCAATTTTATATCATCAAACATGAATGCCGATATGACGGCTAAGCAAAATCTGCTTGAAATTGCCAATCTGCGCGACCGTACAAATCTTGTACTGGAACATTTAACCCTGGATCTGCAAATGCTGGAGTTAAAGAACCAGATCCAAACTAAAGTACGTGTCGACCTTGACAAACAACAGCGCGATTATTTCCTGAATCAGCAATTAAAAACTATACAGGAAGAATTAGGCGGCAATTCACCCGACCTTGAAATCGACAATCTGCGCCAACGCGGTGCCAAAAAGAAATGGGTCAAAGATGTTAACGACCATTTTAATAAGGAACTGGATAAGCTTGCACGCATTAACCCTGCCGCTGCTGATTACTCAGTACAAATAAACTATCTGGAATTATTGCTCGATCTGCCATGGAACGAGTTCACTAAGGACAATTTTGATCTTAAACGGGCCCAAAAGGTTTTAGATAAGGATCACTTTGGCCTAGATAAAGTAAAACAGCGTATAATTGAATACCTGGCGGTGCTTAAGCTAAAGCATAATATGAAGGCTCCTATCCTTTGTTTGGTAGGCCCTCCGGGGGTTGGTAAAACATCATTAGGTAAATCAATTGCCAAAGCATTAGGCCGCAAGTACGTACGTATGGCCTTAGGTGGTATACGTGACGAGGCCGAAATAAGAGGGCACCGCAAAACCTATATAGGGGCTATGCCGGGGCGTATCATCACCTCTATTAAAAAAGCTGGTGCCGCAAACCCGGTGTTTATTTTAGATGAGATTGATAAAGTTGGCAATGATTTCAGAGGCGATCCATCTTCGGCTTTATTAGAGGTACTGGATCCGGAGCAGAATGGCACATTTTATGACCATTATGTAGAGATGGATTTCGACCTGTCGAACATCATGTTTATCGCGACAGCAAATTCATTAAGTTCTATTCAGCCGGCATTGCTTGATCGTATGGAGATCATCGAAGTTAACGGTTATACGATTGAAGAAAAAATAGAGATAGCCAAACAGCATTTATTGCCTAAACAACGTGAGGCTCATGGCCTGAAAACAAAGGATATAGCAATAAAAGGCGATGTGCTTGAAAAAATAGTTGAAGATTACACACGTGAATCAGGTGTACGCTCACTTGAAAAGAAAATAGGCTCTGTAGTACGCGGTGTGGCAAAAAATATAGCCCTTGAAGAGCCTTATAGCCCTACCGTAACCAAAAAGGATGTAGAAAGAATATTAGGCGCACCAATATTTGATAAAGACCTGTATGAGGGTAACAACGTAGCCGGTGTAGTAACAGGCCTTGCCTGGACATCAGTAGGTGGCGATATTTTATTTATTGAAGCCAGTTTAAGCCCCGGTAAAGGCCGTTTAACCCTAACGGGCAGTTTAGGTGATGTAATGAAGGAATCGGCAACCATAGCTTTAGCTTATTTGCGTGCCCATGCTGATTATTTCGACATCCATCCTAAATTGTTTGAGCTTTGGGATGTGCATATACACGTTCCTGCAGGCGCTACGCCAAAGGACGGGCCATCAGCGGGTGTTACCATGTTAACAGCACTTACATCAGCCTTTACACAGCGTAAGATCAAACCTCATTTAGCGATGACAGGTGAGATCACGCTGCGCGGACGCGTTTTACCTGTTGGTGGTATTAAAGAAAAAATACTGGCTGCCAAACGAGCCAATATAAAAGAGATCATTTTGTGTAAATCAAACCATAAAGACATACTTGAAATTAGAGAGGATTATATTAAAGATCTTCAGTTTCATTATGTAACCGATATGCGTGAGGTGATAAACCTTGCCCTGCTTAACGAACAAGTTGCTGACGCTCTTGATTTAACCATTAAAGAGGAAGCAAAACAGCTTTAATTAAGGATTATCAATATTTGCTTTTTGTTTTAATAGCGCATACATTTTTTAATTAGCATTATAGTTTTTCGAAACATTTTGCTTATTAATAACGTAAGATGCGCTATTACTATGAAAACCTTATATGAATAAACCTTTCATCCTAAAACTTTCGTTTACTGTTTTTTTTATATTCTTATACCAACTTAACCTAAAAGCACAAAATACATATGTTGACACCACAAGAGTAATAGTAGTAGTTGTACCCTGGCAAAACGGCGGGCCTGTAAAAACTTATTCAGTGCCCAATGCAGATGGAAGGCCGGGTGTGACTACCTATATAAGCTCTGTTACACCTGTAAAAAATACAACCACTGGTTCTTACAATACTACCCTCCCCAATACAGAAAAAACCGGAGCCGGGAGGTATACAGATACCGTTTCGTTGATAAAAGCTTCTGTTTACCCTAAAACCCCTACGTTAAAAAACTCAGTACTAAATTCAACGAGTAGTACTTATGCAACTCCTCTCGCTACTCAAGACAAAACATTAGGTGAAAAAGCGGGGTCGGTTGTGTATACGGATATTGCTCCGCCGATAAAAGTCTCGGATCATCCAATAGATGCTACATTACAAAATTCCGGGGCTAATTCCATCTTCCCAATCCCATTCATATCAACAAAAATTGAAAATAATGGCTCAGGCGGGTCTAAAAATGCTACTTCCCCGGTAAAAACCTTGTATAATCAAAACACTTCCGCATTGCAAAATGCTGGGGCCAATTCCACAAATACTACCTCATCTATAAAAACTTTAGACAATTCAAAAACTGCTGTAGTACAAAACACGGGGGCTAATTTTGCAAATACTGCTAACTCTACTTCGTCTATATCTCAAAACAAAACAGCGGCTGAAAAAATGGGATCTGGTAAGAATACGGATTCTGCTGCCCTGGTAAAAGCCACACCCTCTCCTAAAACCACTGCACTACAAAATTCAGGGGTGAATACACCAAACAAAACAACAGCCGTTAAACCAACTTTATCGGCACAAAACATCGGTTCGGCAAAACAAAACACTCAACAGACAAAAAGAGATACAGTTTACATCCAAAAAAGGGATACTGTTTTTATTAAACAAGCTCCTGCATCTATTATAAGCAACCGGAGTTTATTTCTTGAAGTGGGCGGCCCTGGGCTAGCTATATCATTAAACTACGACAAACGATTTTCTGATGATAAACGCGATGGCTGGGGATTCAGAATTGGTACCGGCTATTTCGGCGATGGTGGTAATACTGTTTTCACTATCCCCTTCCAGGTTAACTACCTTATTGGTAGCGGAAGCAATTTTTTTGAACTGGGCGCAGGCACTACCTTCTTAAATTCAACGGGAGATAATACCGGCAAAACCTTCATATTCGATCGCGTTACCGGGTTTATTGGCACGGCAACAATAGGCTATCGTTATCAACCCGAAACCAGCAGTTTTAACTTCAGAATAGGCTTTGTGCCTATATTTAGCGATGAAGGAATTACACCTGCAGGTGGTATAAGTATTGGATATACTTTTAAATCATTATAATAAAAAAGTAAATAAATATTTATTTATATAGTAAGCTGCCTGTAGCAAGGTGGCTTTTCTTATTTTTACCAACCATTTTACACTGGCTTTTAATGAAATTAAAGTTACTTTTCTTTTTGATCCTGCTTTTTAGCGTTGCTAATTTATTTGCACAATCACAACATAGCACCGAAATAGGTGTGCAAACTGACAATGATTCATATCTGTTAAGAGGTTCAGACCGATATTACACAGATGGTTTTTTCGCCTATTATCGTCATGCACTATCAACAAATGGCGATACTACCTTAAAGAATAAAGTATTAGGATTTGAGTTCGGCCAAAAAATCTTCAACCCGCAATCAGGAAGTATAAATATTGATGGGGTTGATCAGCCTTCATTAATTGACCGCCCTTTTGCAGCCTATTTATATATAGGATCAACATTAAACTTTCTTTACAATAATGAAAGCAACCTAAAGCTAAGCGCACAGCTCGGTATAGTTGGCCCTGATGCATTTGGTAAACAGGTGCAAGACTTTGTACATGATAACTTTGGCTTTTACCACCCAAGCGGCTGGGAGTACCAGATCAAAAATGATCCGGAGATCAATCTATCAGCTGAATATAACAGACTGCTTGCAAGAGCTTCTTTTATCGATATATCGTTAAGCAGCTATGGTAACCTTGGTAATGGCTTCACGGGCGCAGGTTTAGGCCCGTTATTACGAATAGGAAATTTCAATCAGTTATTCAATTCTGTAAGTACACAAAGTACAGTTAGTAAAGGCGATAAAATAACAACATTGCATAAACATGAATTGTTCTTTTACTATAAACCGCTATTTAATTATGTGGCCTATGACGCAACCATACAAGGTGGTTTGTTAGAAAAACATCATCAACCTGGTGATCTGGAAATTACTTTAGATAAGGAGCCTTTTATTTTCAGCAATCAATTAGGAGTAGCTTTTACCACCAATCGGTTCGACTTTGATATTGCAGCCATTTACCATACTAAAGATGTAAAAGAAATGGTTCAGTCCCACCAATGGGGATCAGTAACGGGTATGTATAAGTTTAAGTAGCGTGTAGAGATTGGAGGTTAAAGATTAAAGGTAATCTTACATTCGTTTATGCCTAATCTCTGGATCCGGCTCTCCTGCTTTCTTTTTTAGCCGAGATCATCCGTTTGTTTTCAAGCCTTGCGGCTTTAGCAGCTTTACTTACACGGGTTGGTTTACGTACTTTGGGTTTATGCAGGGCTTGGTTAAGCAATATAATTAACCTATCGAGCGCTTTTTGCTTATTCAAATACTGACTGCGTTCTTCGTCGCATATCACTTGTACATAACCATCTTTATTAAAACGTGCCTGTAATTTATCTTTTAATAATAGTTTCTCTTCATCATTAAAAAGAGCTGAATCATCAATTGAAAATAACAGCTCAACTTTACTTGATACTTTGTTTACATTCTGGCCGCCCTTACCCCCGCTTCTTGATGCTTTGTAAATAGTTTCTTTTTGCAGGCCTTCTTTATTAATGTTCATAGCCAAAAATAAAGTTTTCAATTTGCAGTAAGCCGTTTGCATAAAATAAAACTTCATGTTAACCAGTATATAATGCGGCCATACTTAATTAACTATGTACACCATGCTACAAGTACACACAATTTCACAAAATTTCACTATTTTAGTTGCACTATGAGCAACAACATTGTAGTGGCCATTGATGGTTATTCTTCGTGCGGAAAAAGTACTTTAGCTAAAGCATTGGCTAAAAAGCTTCATTTTATTTATGTAGACAGTGGCTCAATGTATCGTGCTGTCGCCTTGTATTTTATCCGTAACAATGTCGACCTGGATAATCATGACCAGATTGCTGAGGCGCTTAGAAACATCCATTTAAACTTTCATTCAAGGGATTATCAAACACATATTACCTTAAATGATGAAGAAGTTTCTGATGAGATCAGGCAGATGCCTGTATCTGAAAAAGTAAGTACAGTATCAGCCATACATGAGGTTCGTGTCGAGATGGTAAAGCAGCAGCAACGCATGGGTCATTCAAAAAATATTATAATGGATGGCCGTGACATTGGCACAGCAGTATTTCCGCATGCACAGGTTAAGATATTCATGACCGCCGACCCAATAATAAGAGCAGAAAGACGCTACAAGGAATTATTACCTAAAAACCCTGACATTACGTTAGAAGAGATCTTTGAGAATATTGCACACCGTGATTACCAGGATACGACACGTAAAGAAAGCCCTTTAATGCGTGCCGAAGATGCGATCATTCTGGACAATACCGATCTTACACCTGAAGAGCAATTACAATTTGCTTTAGAGAGGGTTGAACCTTTTTTGAAGAAGGATTAATTATCTGTTCGACTCATAGGATTGATTAGTCTTAAAAAATCAACGTAATCAACCTAATCAGTAAAATCAGCGGTCAAATTGCTCCGTTCTAACACCAAATCTCTTTAAAAATTCAACGCCTTCGTCGGTCGGCAGCCCTTTGTATTCCGCATAGGAGTTTTTGTAGAAAACCTGCTTAATACCTGCCGAAAAGATAAGACGCGCACATGCCAGGCAAGGCGACAGCGTAGTGTACATTACTGAACCCTCGAGTTTTGCACCATTTTTAACTGCGTACAGTATAGCGTTCTCCTCGGCGTGTAGAGCGAGTGAGCAACTGCCTCTTGCATCACGTGGGCAGCCTGTTTCGGGCCATTCTTCGTCACAGTTGTGTGTGCCCGATGGCGGGCCATTATACCCGATAGAAATAATACGGGTATCCCGCGCTAAAACGGCTCCGACCTGGGCCTTAATGCAATGAGAGCGTTGGGCCAGGTCGGATGCCAGGTTCATGAAAATATGATCGAAACTTAATTTTGTCATTAGATCTTGTCATTGAGTCATTTGTCATTGGGTCATTGTTATATTTCAATGACTTAATGACCCAATGATATAATGACTATAAAATATTAATGTCCGCCTTTGGCTTCAACATGATCCAGATCGATACCTTGCTTTTGTAATTCTCTGCTTACTTTCCATGCAAAAAAGATAAGATAAGCAAAACCCAATACTGGAACTATATAGGAAAAGTGGATACCACTCATGCCTTTGATCAGGTTATTGCTGCCATCGGCGATTTTACCTTGTAACGGTGGTATAATTGAACCACCTAATATCATCATAATTAAAAATGCTGAACCCTGGCTGGTGTATTTTCCTAAGCCTGTTATAGCTAAGGAGAATATTGAAGGCCACATGATTGAACAGCATAAACCACCGCTGATAAATGAAAACGTAGCCACCCTGCCGGTTGTAAATAAACCTACTAATATAAATATAACACCAAGCACGCCCAATGTTGATAAAGTACGTACTGGTTTTTGTTTGCCAATAAAGAAAGCTACAACTAGTATAGCCACACAGAAACCATAAACATAAAGATTGCTTACATCAACGCCAGTTATTGAATTTACCAGTAATACCAAACCAAATGCTACAAATGGTACAATCACATATAAAACATACTTTATTGTTTTTGAAAGATTAAAGGCACCTATTGCACCCGCAAAACGGCCAATCATTAAACTCCCCCAATACAAAGAGATATAAGGCGCTATTCCCGATTCCTTAAATGATCCAAATTCAGGAGTTTTTAAAAGTGAACCCATATTACTTTGTATAGTTACCTCGGTACCTACATAAGTAAATATAGCCAGCATGCCTAAAATTAGCTGCGGGTATTGCATGGCACCCCATCCATGAACGCTATTTTTGGCGGCAATCATAGTACCTACCAACGTAAATACAATAATAGCCAGCGAAGCGTAAACAAAATACTGACTTGGTATTGAAGATAATTTGCTAATAGGATCGGCAGCAAGTATCAATAAAAATGCAATGAATATAACGAAAAGAGGAATATTTGCTTTTGTACTTGCTTCAAGTACTTCATCACTTGTAACTTTTGGCAGTTTTGATATCCAGAAAAATATGGCAACCGCTATAAATAAACCTGCAAGGATATAGTATAGGTTATCGACTGATGATATTTTCACATCGGCATCGGCTATTTTGGCTGATGCTGAACCGAATAATACAAAACCAACTACAACAGGCCCTAATAAAGCACCAATATTATTTACACTACCGGCAAAGTTTAAACGATTTGAACCAGTTTCAGGTGGACCAAGAGCCACTACAAACGGATTTGCTGCAGTTTGTTGCAACGAAAACCCTATAGCTATTATAAAGAATACCGTTAAAATCAATCCAAACGAGCCTGATGCAACAGCAGGTATCATACCTAATGCGCCCGCCGCTGATATTACTAAACCCAGTATAATACCGTTTTTATAACCCAACTTATTAAGTATATCAACCTTACTGGCTTGCGATGCAAAGTATAATATCAATGATCCAATAAAGTATCCTCCGTAAAAAGTAAAGTCAATTAATTGCGACTGAAATTGTGATAAACTGAAATGTGCTTTACAAAACGGTATAAATACACCATTTGAGGCTGCTAAGAAGCCCCAAAAGAAAAACACAATAATAAGGGTGTATAATGCCGAGCCGTAACTTTTTGTTTTGTCTTGTTCCATTGTTTATTTAGGGTTATAAAAAGTATTATTAAACCACTAACATAATCAAATTTTATAATTCACGTAAAATTTTTTATTTTAATAATACCCGCCATAAACTTTTCTTTGTTTCAGAGATAAAAATTGCATATTCGCATAGTCAAAACTGAACCTATTATTAATGATAGAAGCTGTTATTTCGGGAATTGGATTTGGATTAGTGCTTACGTTTCTTACAGGCCCGGTGTTTTTTGCTTTAATTAAAACCAGTATTGAAAAGGGCTTTCATGCGGGTGTCGCGCTGGCGCTCGGTGTAGTTTGCAGCGATATGGTATTTGTTGGCGCACTATTATTTGGCGCACAGTACTTTGATATTTCCGCACATGATAAAACAGTTGCAGGTGTAATAGGCAGTACCATATTATTTATCATCGGCGTTTATTATATATTTAAAAAAGCAGAGGTTAGTTATAAAATCACTGTTCCAACAAGGTTGCACAAGGCAGGTTATTTTCTGAAAGGTTTTTTGATGTGTATTTTCAATCCAACCATCCTCCTGCACTGGACTTTTGTAATAGGCACAGCCAGTACGGTTTATCATGAAGGGGTACATAACAGGGCTCTCAAAATAGGAATAATGTTTTTAACCATACTGATAGTGCAGTTCGGTATGGATACTACTAAAGCATTTTATGCCGATAAGCTGCGGGATCGCATTTCTGTAAAATTTGTACACCGGCTTAATGAAATTGCAGGGGTAGCACTCATCATCGCTTCATTAGTAATATGCGACAAGCTGGTTACCCATTTTGTATTCCCAGCGCCGGGAGCTTAAGTTAACTCCTTCATCAATTTATCAAATTCTGCTCTCAATTCTGTAAGTTCCTGCTCAAGTTTGGCTACGCGGGCTTCTAAACCATTGGTTGATCTTGTGGCTTGCTCATCAGCATAATCCTCTGTAACATCCGGAACACCTGCAAGTAAATGCGCGTAACGAACCTCCTTTTGTCCGGCACGCCTCGGCAATTGCAACACAAATGGTGGCTCTGTTGTAGTTAAACGCTCTAGAACTTCCTGTACTTCTTCTATAGATTCAAACTCATGTAATCTGCCTGAGTTGGTATTCAACTCCCCGGGGGTTTGCGGACCTCTCAGCATTAATAAACATATCAAAGCTACTTCTGCGGGTATAACCGGGAACACAATAGCAAAATTGTGCTTGAATTTTACTGAGCGATCGGAACCGCCGGTAGCAGTGGAGATCAGTCCGCGTTTTTTAAGTGTATTTAAGGCTGTTGCAACGGTATCTTCATCATATTGCACAACGGGTTTTCTGCTGGTTTTTTGATTACAAGCTGCTACCAGGCTATTGATGGTCATGGGATAATAGTCGGGTGTGGTTTTGCTTTTTTCCATTAATACACCAAGCACACGAAGCTCGGGAGCATCCAATACAGGTAAAGTTTTTGATGAATCCATGCACCAAATATAAACATCAGTTTTGTAAGTAAAATGTTAAGATAATTTGAGCGAAAACAGGTTAATTTGTAACGGAATGTCGCTATTTATTACATCGTTAAATTCAGGAAGCAACGGCAACTGCTATTACATTGGTAATGAGCACGAAGCAATTTTAGTTGATGCCGGTATCTCCTGCCGGGAGACTGAAAAACGCATGAAGCGGCTGGGCCTCTCCATAAATAAAGTGAAGGCGATATTTATTTCGCACGAACATTCAGACCATATTAACGGCATCCCGGTGCTGGCAAAAAAATATAATTTGCCGGTTTATATTACGCCGGGAACACTAAAGCATCTCAAACTTAACTTTGAGGAATATAGTTTTATACATTTTATAGCTTATCAACCGGTTACTATTGGCGAATTAATTATAACCGCATTTCCAAAGTTTCATGATGCATCAGAACCGCATAGCTTTGTTATTACCTGCCGGGATATTACCGTTGGCGTATTTACCGATATTGGTATAGCCTGCGAACACCTAATAAGCCATTTCAGTAAATGCCATGCAGCTTTTCTTGAAGCCAATTATGACGATGAAATGCTCGATAAGGGCAATTATCCCTACCATTTAAAACGGCGTATCCGAGGCGGAAACGGGCACCTATCAAACAAACAGGCGCTGGAACTTTTTATTAATCACAGGCCTGTTTTTATGAGCCATTTGCTATTGTCGCATCTTTCAAAAAACAACAATTCACCCGAACTGGTTTATGAGTTATTTAATAGTCACGCCAACGGAACAGAGGTTGTAGTAGCCTCACGTTATGAAGAAACTCCAGTTTATTATATAGGCGGCGGTGAGGTGGTTAACGGAAGAGCTAAGCAGTTAGTATTTGATTTGTAGAGAAAGAAATTAGCAACGGATGCTGCCGCGGGTTTAGCGCAGCATAACCCGTGGTGTGGCATGGCAAAAGCTTGTAGCTTATGTATTGTTGGTGTTAAGCTGGAAGCTTAAACAAATGTAACCACGAATTATGCTACGCTAAATTCGCGGCAGCGGGTGGAAATCCCCAATCTCATTTTGCATCCACCTCATCCCGATAAGCCTTTATTGAATGTATGATCGTATTTACAATCTCATTCTGCCCTGTTTCGGAGTTTAGATAATCTTCTTCTTCGGGGTTATTAATAAAACCTGTTTCAATTAATACTGCCGGCATTGCACTGTGCGCTAAAACCAAAACCCCCTGTTCTTTTACACCTATAGCTACGCGGTTGTCAACATTTTTAAACTGATCCATCAGCAGATCGCCAAACAGAATACTTTGTTTGCGATACTTTTGCATATATGCGTTTAAGATGATCAGATTTGTAGGATCATTCTCATCATAACTTTCGTATGTTTCTTTGTAATCTTTTTCTTTATAAATTGATGAGTTTTCACGCAGGGCTTCCAGTTGTTCACCTTTTCTGTGGAAGCCATATACTAATACCATCACCCCTTTTTGCTTATGTTCAATTGCAGCGGTACCCTCTGGGGATGAATTGCAGTGAATCGAAATAAACAGGTTACCATGATTTTCATTTGCAATTGCTGACCGCCTGTTCAGCTCGATAAAAGTATCATCACTGCGGGTCATTATTACATTTAAATCGGGGATATTATCCAATATAGCCTTTCTTAGCTTTTTAGCGATAGAAAGCGCCACATTTTTTTCTAAAGAATAGGAACCATGTGCGCCAGGGTCTTTACCGCCATGCCCGGCATCAATTATTATAGTTCTGACTTTAAAAGGTTTGTTTTGTGAAGTATCGCCGGGATCGGCGAAGGTGGTAAACACAGGGTAGCAAAATAGAACAAAGCAGATGATCGCTTTTAGCCCTTTAATATTATTTCTCATTAAGTATACTTTTTGCAACTAACGCAGCATTGCTTTTACAGGTATAAAACAACAACTAAAATTTAGCAATAAGGTTATAAATTTTTTAATTTCTTTTTTTACTGCATTCAGGGCATAAACCGGTTGCATATAATGTAAAGCCATCAACCTTAAACCCGGCAGGAAGATTAAACTCCGGAAGGTTCAGTTCATTTAAACAATATACATTTTTACATAAAACACAGTTAAAATGCAGATGCTCATCATGATGATGATGTTCCTGGCAGTTTGAGGTGCATATAGCATAATTAGCGGTGCCATTTAAGTCAAATACCTTATGAATAATACCTTTCTCTTCGAATACATTTAGGATACGATAAAGGGTAACCCGGTCAACATCATGCATCAGGCTTTCCAGGTCGGGCTGAGAAGTAGCCGTATTTTTTGATGACATCATAGACAAAACCTTGAGCCGGGGGCCGGTTTTTTTTAAATGATGAAGATCAAGCAGATGCTCAAACCGGTTATCGCTCTGTATTTCTGACATTTGGTTATGAATTGGTTTTATACATCAAGTATATAAAATTACTACGAGTATTTAAACCCTATACCTGCAAATATAAAACAGTAAACGCAACCCGATTGCATTTATCTGCAAAATTTTACTTTTTAATTATTTATTATTCCTTTAATAATAACGGAATATTGCCCGGCAAATATTATTTTTGCGCCTCAATAATTTAATGTGTCAGAGAGTATAGGTTTATCAATAAAAGACAGATGGAAAGATGCCATTAACAGTCGGCCAAATCGTTTAAGACTAATAGGCGGTTCTGTTATTATAGCAATAATTATAATTTTACTTCCCGAGTTTTTTAAAACAATAGAACAAAGACAAGGCGTGGTTTTGCACGATTGGGTTTTGGCGCGAATACCGGCACACAATGTTTCAGTGGCAATTTTTGTAGTTATTTGGGGTATGGGCCTATTGGTTTTGTACAGAGCCATTTATAAACCAACTATTTATATAATGTATGTGTGGACGCTTATATTTGTATGTTTAGTACGGATGCTGAGCATAAGCATTATTGCACTTAACCCTCCTATCGGCCTCATACCTCTTGCAGACCCGTTAACGGGCGTTTTTTACGGGCAAAAAATGATCACCAAAGACTTATTTTTCTCAGGGCATATATCTACCGTAACCTTAATATTTTTATGCCTTGAAAAAAAGACTGACAAAATTATTGGTTTTGCGGCCATTATTATTTTAGCAATTCTTTTATTGGTACAGCATATACATTATACTATTGATATACTGGCTGCACCCATTATTACTTATGCTATGTATAGGCTTACGCGTTATCTTATGTTTTAACTTCCAGGTAATTCATCGGGTATATCAAGCCGGGCTACACCAATTCGGTCATCGGCCATTCCATAGTATATATCAAACCTGTTTGGTGTGCCAAGATCATGCCGGCAGTCTATCCCCGTTGGGAATACCACATTAGCAATTAAGCCTACCTGCTCATCTGGCAAATCAGGTTTTAAAATAGGCTCAGGCGAACGGTATAAAATTTTTGTCGGATCATCTTTAGACAATATCATTACGCCTGCCGAATAGATCAACCGTTGTTTTTCATCACCAGTGCCGTCCGTTTCATGTACGCCATGATAAATTATCATCCAGCCATGTTTGGTTAAAACAGGCGGAGTACCACATCCGATCTTCAATTTCTCCCAATCAGCTTCGGGTGCTGCCAGGCGATGATGAGATGTGAATTTTGCACCTTTAATTGGCGTATGCGTATTAAGATCAACAGGGTGATATGATATCCATATACTTTCTAAATGTATATCGATTTTCCTTGACTTGGTTTTTTTTGCGATTTCCTCGGGGCTTGTTCCGGGAAATATCGGACGATGAAGTATTGCGATCTCCAACTTACCAGAAGGATTTGGAATTACGTTTGGAAATATACAGGAATCCTTATTATCCACACCCTGAAATTCAATATCCTTATATGGACTAAAACTTGCCAGACCAATACGCTCCCAATGCAACAGATCATTCGAAATCGCTACAGCTATCCGGGGGCCATTGGCTGAAAATGCCACATAGGTCATCACATAATGTTGTAATGGTTCAACATAAGTAATACGAGGGTCTTCGCAGCCGCCGCCACCTGGTCTTTTTTCGTAATCGGCCTCTGGCTCCAATGCAATGCCCAGGCGTTCAACCCCTATGGGGTCTCCGGCTTCATTAAACATTACACGTGCTACACCAATACGTGAATAGTTACCCTTAGCCACCATTCGGGGGAATAAATACAAATGCCCGTCCTTACCGCGTATAGCACCAGGATTAAGTACACCTTCAACCTCCATTTCATTGCCGGGTTCAGCAGTCATTAATGTGCCTAAGCGCTGCACTTTAAAATCAGCCATTATTTGTTCTCCTCTTTAATTTTAACCTTAACAGGTTTACCACCCAGGCAAAGTATTATTGCTTCAATTACGCGTTTTGTTTCATCGGGGTCGCGCACCTGTATGCAATCAGCACCGGTTGTACTGGCCGGATAATCATTTCCGCCCTTAAACAAGGCATCGCCTATAAATATCATTTCGCTTATTTTTATATCTAATATCTGTTTCAGCTTCCGCATTCCGTAGGCCTTATCTATTCCCGGCTTAGTAATATCTATCGAGGTTGCACCGCCCATTTGTATCGAGAAATCGGGGAGTGTTTTATCAAGTATTACCTTTATTTTTTTACGCTTTACAAATTTGGGGTCCCAGGTTTTCTTTTCATCAAGCGGGGCTTGCTGGCCCAGGGCTGAATATGTGATCTGGCTGCCCCTGTCCTCTATCGGCTCGCCCCAGGTTTTTGCAACCTTCGTACCCGATTGCTTTATCGCTTCATTAAGCGCATCCATGATCTTGTTTCTTTCATCAGCAGTAAAATCCTCAGAATACAGCTTTTGCCAGCCTTTTTTATATTGATAGAATTTTGTACCGCATGTAGGTAATATCGACAGATGCTTCAGATGCTTATCTTTTGGCAAATGCGATAATACCTGCTTTTCAAACTGCGGCCAGTCGCCGCCTGATATAATGGCAACATGCACGGTATCAATCAACCGGCTAAATAATTTTACCATTTCGGCATCCAGGGATGCTTTGCTTTCCGCAAGTGTCCCATCCAAATCAAATACAATTAATTTTTTCATATAGTTATCTATTACCCCCGTGGGATAACCCATAAAATTTTAGTTATTAATTTCAGGTATGGCGATTTCAATCAAGTTAATTTCCCCTTTAGGCGAACAGTTAAGTACGCCCAAAACTGCCGGCAGCAACATCACATCGCCTTTTGTTACAGGATAATCTGTGCCATCATAATGCACCTCACCTGCCCCATCAATGCAAACCAATATGCGTGGCATATCTTCGGCACCAACTGAAAATGATGCTGCTGTGCGTATTCGCCATAAAATAAAGTGCTCGTTGTTAAATAACTGTTCGCGCAAAACGGGGGTATTTGCTTCAACCTTAGGCTTCACAGGGCCTACATTAGTTATGTTAAAATCAATACAGGCAATGGCCTTATCTATATCCAGATCACGGGGCTTACCTGTTTTTGCATCAATCCGATCCCAGTCATACAAACGATAGGTAGTATCGCTATTTTCCTGTACTTCAAAAACAACCACATCGGCCAGCGTATGTACCGTACCCGAATGAATAAACACACCATCATCAACTTTAGGTGTAAAGCTATGAATGTAATCAGCCACCTTGTGTTCATTAAGTGCCTTACGTAAAATTTCAGCATTGGTACCCAGCTTTAATCCAGCGTAAATGAGGCTTTTTGGCCCGGTTTCAAGCACTACCCAGGCTTCTGTTTTGCCGGTATCACCTTTAGGAATATATTCTTTTTGATCATCTGATGGATGCACCTGTACCGACAGTACTTCCTTAGCATCCAGAAACTTGAGCAATAACGGGAAACGATCAAAGTTTGAGGCCAATTTACCCATTATGCTTTCAGGATATTGGGCAAACAGTTGCGTTAAGGTATATCCTTCATAAAGTCCATTGGTGACTACATTTGAATGATCGTCCCTGTCGCTCAGTATCCAGGCTTCTCCTATCGGGCCATCAGGTAGTGGTTCTTTTAGTAAATTAGAAAGATGCCTGCCTCCCCATAATCTATATTGATATATCGGTTTAAACAATAATGGATGCAATGTTATCTCGCTCATGTTATTCATAGGTTTCAAAAAAGATGCTGGTTTATGGTCAGCTTTGTTTTATTTATAACACACGTTATAGTATTATGTTGGTTTGTTTTAAGAATAATACATTTATATTGCTTAAACACTGTTTAAACCTTTTACAATTTCAGTTGTCTATTACAATAACAGCGCTATTTTGCTGTTTTAGTTTATAGATTATGAAAAGGGTATATAGAAATTTGATTTTTTTTAGCTTAAGCGGACTATTATGTTTGTTTTTAGCGGTTCCAGCCAGTGCACAGCACAGAGGCGGTGGTGGTGGTGGCGGTCACTTTAGCGGTGGCGGCGGCCATGGTGGTGGCGGTGGTCACTATAGTGGTGGCGGCGGTGCGCGCTACAGTGGTGGTGGCGCTCATTACAGCGGCGGTGGTGCTCATTACAGCGGCAATGCAAGAAGCTATTCAGGCGGGCATGCTGCGTATGCAGGCCACGGCTATGCAGGCAGAGGAGCTGTGGTAGCCCACGGAGGAGCATATTCACATTACGGATATAGAGGCGGATACCATGGCGCTTACGGATACAGAGGCGGTGCTTATCGTGGTTACGGCTATGGTGGCAGGTTTGGGTATGGCGGCTTTTACTATCACAGCGGCTTTTATGGCAGCATATATGGCCCGCGCATTGGTTTTAGCGTAGGATTTTTACCTTTCGGATATTATCCTTTCTGGTTCGGTGATTACCAGTACTATTATAGCAATGGTTTTTACTACCAATATAATAACAACCAATATACTGTAGTTGAACCACCAGTGGGCGCTCAAATAAGTACTTTGCCATCAAACGCACAGTCGATTGTAATAAACGGACAGCAATATTATGAAGTTGATGGTGTTTATTATGTAGCTATTACTAAAGATGACGGCTCATTAGCTTACCAGGTTGCTGGTAAAGACGGCGAACTAAATACCGATGACCAGGGAGGAATTGACCAGGGAGGTGGTAACCAACAACCACCCGCAGATAATTACGACCAGGGTAGCTCCCAGGCACCTATGAACGGCAACGGGAGCAACAATAGAGCCAATGTACAAGTAGGTGATATTGTTCCATCATTACCTACAGATTCAAGGGGTGTGACAGTAAATGGCACACGTATGTTTGTAACACCTGATGATGTTTATTACCAGGAAACACGCGACAATAACGGCCATAAAGCTTACAAAGTAGTAGGGCTTCCGTCTGATTCACCTCAATAATATTAATTCAGCACTACCAAAAAGAGCGTACATGTATATGTCCGCTCTTTTTTTGTCGAAATTTTAGCATAACAAAAAAGGGACAGCTACAAGCAATCCCCTTTTCATAATTAACTGAATAATATTATTATTAGTTTTTTACACTTTTCCTTGCAGGAGTTAAAGGTAAAATAATAACAGCTAATAAAATGGCAACTTCTAATACTACTAACATGGCTTTAATTTTTATTTTTAAATGATTAATTTTTTTGTCAGAAAAACTATAATCACTCTTGCAGTTATACCTTAGTAATTAAGGTTTAGGATGTAAGAACAATTCCTATTTTTCCGCAGAGGTTATTGCTAAAAATATGCCACACTCAAATATTTTTTAAGACCACTAAAAAGCCAAAAAACATATTTTGTTAAAATTTATAATTCGCTGAAAAATTTAGCCTTTTTTCGAAAATTATTATAGTTTTTGAATTTGAAGGCTGAAAAAATGCTTCAAAAAAAATAATTATTGCTTTTTAAGGTAAAAAATAAAAAAGATATCAAATAAAATTGAATTTATCAGGCAATAACTACTTTTGATTTATAAATCATCATTTATGTTTTAGACTGATCGGTTATGATTTGAAAATATTATTGTTTTCAAATCATATGTTTTATAAAAGTGGATATAACATGTAAAATCCAGTCAGTTTTAACCCCAAAGAAAAAATTGACAATTTGTCATAAAACATGACAGTGGCAGTTAATATGACAAATTGACTTAAAAAAATCTGCCAAAATTTATAAAAAAACCGCCATTTATTTATAAAAATGCGCCAACAAGCATTAAAGAGCCAAAATACCCCTATGCCAAATTACTATATCCATACTAATAGTTGCATTTTATTGCGAATATTGCATATATGCTAATTAAAAGACAAACTGATTATGCCTTATGATAAAGGCATGGTAAAAGTGAAGCGGGTTGCTTTAGCTGTTGATGTTACATCAAGAACACCATTGTGGGCATTAGCTATTTCAGAAGCAATATACAGACCCAAACCAAGCCCTTGCTGGCCCGGTTTAATCCCACCGCGGGAGAAAGGGTGAAACAGGCGTTCCATTGCTGCCGCAGGTATTTTATCACCTAAATTTGTTACCGCTAATACAAATTCACCATTTTTGCTTGTTATTTCAACCTGCACAGGCGCATCTGCTTTGCCATGAGTAAGCGCATTTGATAAAAGATTTGAAAATAACTGGGCAATGCGTTTACCGTCTGCATTTACGGGTTCTGTTAAATCAAACTCCACGTTTATGTTCCGCTCGGGCCAGATAATGCTTAATTCGGTAATAATCTGTTGCAGAATTTGCTCCATAGGTTCATCGAAGTTCTTATGGAGGATAATGCCACCACCAAGGCTAGCACTGGCAAAATCAAGCATATTATCAATCAAAGCCTTCATCCGGTATGAACTGTCTTTTATAATATTAGCTACACGGATTGACCGCTCATCCAACGGCATACGCATTAAAAGTTGAGCGCTATTTAATATTGCACCCAGCGGATTGCGTAGATCGTGACCTAATATGGCAATAAATTGTTCACGAAGCTCCGCTATTTTACGCTCTTCCTGCAATTTTGCTTCTGTAATCGCAAGTTGTTCAATTGAGTTTAAATGAAACGATATTAAATCTGCAAATAGACTAAACATCCCTATCGTTTCGGGATTATTAAGCCGGGCTGGTTTTGGATCGATGGCGCAAAGCGTGCCAAAGAAGGTGCCATCTTTACGGATAATAGGTACAGAGATATAGCTTTGGAAACCATACATAGCGGGAGTATGATGATTACGAAAATTATCATCCTCATCAACCTGATCAATTACAACCAAGTTACCACTCTGTCTTATTTCATGGCAAATAGTAGTTTCCAGCTTTAATTCGTCACCAGGCTCAAGCCCAAACAAAATTTCGTCACGAACGCCGCAGGTAATCCATTTCTCGTCGGTAACACGGGCAATAGCACCAAAACCCATACCTGTTGTACGGCAAATCACCTCCAATAAATTAGGAACTATCGGAATGCTGTTTATAGCCTCCACATCTGCATTAAAATTTATCGAGGATTCTGGCACGGTGATCGGTTTAACGTTTAATAAAAATTTCTCTTTTTATTACAAATAATAATTTTTTTTAGCACTAACGATGTATTTATTTATAAATATACTATATAAATAAACTATTTTGACCAATGATTAAACTATATTATAATAAATAATCTTTTAATTAAAAGAAATTTATCCATAGGTTAATTACGATCATGTGCAACACATCAATAATCCTGATCAATTTTCAGGTATGACGAACCAAAAAGTTGAACCTTTCCCTATTTTGCTTTCAATATTTATACTTCCTTTGTGTTGCTGTATAATTTCAGAAGATATATATAATCCCAGGCCCAGGCCTGCATACCTTTGAGAATCTTCATCAACGCGATAAAAACGGTCGAATATGAGGGGAATTTTCTCAGCGGAAATACCTATACCAAAATCAGTAACAGCTACTTTAATTCCTTCATCTGTTTTTTCAACACTTATAATCACTTTATCTGCATTAGGCGAGTATTTTATGGCATTAGCTACCAGGTTTATAATTACCTGCTCCAGTCGGTTTCTATCAGCATAAATTTCAATAGCGGTTGCTCCTTCAATTATAAGCTGATGTTTTTTCGAACTACTTTGTAATTCTTCAACACACTCAACTATCAGCTCATCAAGTACAAAATTGGTTTTTCTGAGTATTAGCTTACCCGAGTGTATTTTAGTAACATCCAACAAATCTTTTATCAGTTCGGTAAGTTTATCAACCTGCCTTATGGCTTTTTGTATAAAGGCATCCACAGTTTTAATACTTTCTCCTTTAAGGGAAGCTCTCTCCATAATCTGCAGGGATGCCTTAAGACTGGTTATGGGTGTTTTTAATTCATGACTGGCAATGCTTATAAATTCATCTTTTTTATTTAATAGTTCGCGTGTGGCCTCATCAATCAATTTTTGAAATGTGATATCCAGTATAGTACCAATAAAACGGATCGCTATTCCTTTTTCGTTAAAATAAGCCCTGCCTTTAGCCTTTAACCACTTAATTTTACTGTCAATAGGTATTGTTCTATATTCAACGTCAAACCCCCCTGCATTTTTGTGATTTAAGGTCTCATTTATCTGGCTTTCCATATATGCACGATCGTCCTTATGGGTCATTTTTATAAAAGAATACAGACTCGTATTACTTGAGATTGACAGGCCAAATATCTCTCTGCAACGCTTATCACAAATAAATTCCTTGGTTTGCGGGTTATAATCCCAGGTACCCAAACCTGCTGAATCAACTGCCGCCTTTAACCTTTCCTTGCTTTCAATTAGTAAACGCTCTGCCTCTGCAAGCCCTTCCTCTACCTTACGCTTATCCGTTATATCTTCTATTGATAGCAATATGAGCTGTTCTCCATTTACATTATCAATTTGCTTTGCATTAAGGCACATGATTTTTTTGCCGATATGCGGAAATACATGGGTAACTTCAAAATCATCTGATTTTTTATTTTCAGGAAGAACTTTCTCCAATAACTCGCGCAGCTTAGGAATATCCCATTGGCGATCACCCAGATCATATATAAATACGCCTTCAGTTTCCTTTTCAGTAGTTTCAAACTTCGTATAAAACCCACCAGTAGCACGTTTTATACGAAGGTCACTATCAAGAATTAGTAAAGAATCGCGAATTGTATTAACAATTCCTTCAGTATATAAACGAGCATTATTGAGCTGATCATTCCTGCTTAATAACTCCTTATTAACAATCATTATCTCTTCGTTTGTGCTTTGCAGTTCTTCCTTAGAAGTTTCCAGTTCTTCATTCAAACTCTGCATTTCTTCACTACCAGATAACAATTCCTCATTAGCGCTTTGCAATTCCTCATTAGCGGTTTCCTGTTCTTCGGTAATAGTGCGCATATCTGTACGCGCCTGTGTCAATTCCTTTTCTAACTGTTCAATACGCAATTCGCTTTCATTATATATCACGTTATCTGGCGGATACATCACATCAGCAGGCGCGTAATTACTCCCTGTTGATGAAGCACTTTGAAAAACAATCAAATAATATGGCTCATGAGTATCTCTTAATGGTGCCGCCTGTATATTAACATAGTGCTGCAGGCCATTGATCTTAAAAAAAACAGAAAATTTACGAACAGTCTGATCTGTTTTTTTAGCCAGATGTAAAATATTACGCAACTCAAATGCAAGGCCTTCGCGTGCCATTTTTATTACATTAAAACTTGGTTTGCCCATTGGTGGCACCAACCATGTTTCTGTAGACCCCCTGAACTGAACAATATCAAATTTTTCATTTACCAATACACCCGGGGGCATAAAATTGGCCAGCATTGCCTCATCAGCAATTTTAAAAACATCTTTATTGGCACTTTCCTTCTGTACGTTCTTATCAATTTCTCTGAATGATAGCTCCCTGCCATTTGAAGCAACATTCATAAACCGGCCTAAAGGCCCTTTTCGGCGATATATCCTTTCTAAACTATTATAGCTGGCAAACAGGTCTGTACTGTTGCCGATGGTTTCAGATTTACCCAGCATAAGGTATCCTTCTTCATTCAAAGAATAATGAAATGTAGTTAAGGCCCGTTTTTGCAAAACAGGTTCAAGGTATATCATCACATTACGGCAGCTTACCAGGTCTATCTTTGAAAAAGGCGGGTCTTTAAGTAAATTATGCTGGGCAAACACGCACATATCACGTATGCTTTTGCTTACCTGATAATTACCTTCCTGTTTAGTAAAAAATTGCTGTAACCTTGATGCAGAAACATTTGCCAGCTCTGCAGGCCGATAGATACCTGTACGTGCTTTGGCAATAGCAGTTTCTGAAATATCAGTAGCAAATACCTGTATCTTCATAGCAGTAGCCTTATCGCCAAGCAGTTCCTGAAGGCATATAGCTATCGAATAGGCTTCTTCTCCTGTTGCGCATCCGGCCACCCAAATTCTGAGTGGCTCATTGATTGTTTTTTTGCTCACCAATGCCGGCAGCAACGTTGTACATAAAACATCAAAGCTTTGCGTATCACGAAAAAAAGTAGTGACCGAAATTAGCATGTCATTATACAAGGCATCTTGCTCATTCTTGCTTTCACGTAAAAAGCCCATATAATCACCTGGTTTTTCTACCTTACTAAGCGCCATCCGACGAATGATGCGCCTCTTTAATGTACTTTGTTTATAATAGGTAAAGTCAACACCACGGCGCACACGTAAAACAGTGAGTATCTGTTTAAATATCTCCTCATCCTGTTGCGCAACACTGTCTTCTATTTCAGCTTTCGAATAATCTGTATGGAAGGTGTGATTAATCGCAACCAGGCGCTCAGCTATTTTATCAGGCGATAAAACAAAATCTACCGCTCCTGCATTAATTGCACTTTTGGGCATACTATCAAAAGCGGCTGAACCTTCGTCCTGGGCAAATGTTAACCCACCGTATGATTTAATTACCTGCAGCCCAATTGTTCCGTCACTTAATGCGCCTGATAGCACCACACCTACCGCATAACTTTGATGTACCAGCCCCAATGAAGAAAAGAAAAGATCAATAGTATTACCCTTTTTATTGTTTTTATCTAAAGGAGCGAGCTTAAGAATACCATCAGTAGCTATGACTATTTTATTTTGGGGGATAATATATAAATTATCAGGATCGAGGTGAATATTGTCTGTAATTTGATGAACCGGGAAAGGCGCTACTTTTTGAAGAATTTCGGGTAAAATACTAACATGATCAGGGCTTAGATGTTGAATAAAAACAAAAGCCATACCTGATTTTGCTGGAAGTGCCTTTAAAAAAGACCGAACGGCATCTAACCCCCCCGCTGAGGCACCAATACCAACTATAGGAAATTGCGAATCGGATGAATCTACATTTTTTGATTTCGGCATTATAATAGAGCGGAGAAATTGAAGTAAAGTTTCTTGACAAGATAGATATAAACCATATAGATATAACTATATATTAAGGGAAAAGGTTTTAACCCCTTTATGATAACTAAAACCAGTTTATCTTAACTTTGTTACAATAGCTTGTCAGCTTGTTTATTAAACTATTTATTTTAATATCCTTTACCACAATTTATGAAGTTACCTATCAAAAGGATCTTATTAAAGATCCTGAAAATTAGCGGCATAGCGCTGGGCTGTATAATAGTACTCATGTTTTTATTGCCTTACCTTTTCCCACAAACGCTTACCAAAAAAATAAAAAGCTGGATAAATGGCAATATCAACGGTAACATTGCCTTTTCTTCAACAGGATTATCTTTTTTCAAAAAATTTCCATCATTAACGCTTACGCTGTATAATGTCAACTTAAAAGGCAGTGCACCATTTGAGAAAGACAGCCAAAGAAATATCATTAGGAATAGATCTCTCATCGGTATTTAAAAGCAAGATCAACATCAATAAAATTTACCTTGATGATGCGCTGATCAACATCCAGGTTGATAGCTCGGGCAGGGCAAACTATAATATTTATAAACCATCGCCACAAAACACCGGCGCTGCAACTGATACCAGCAGTGCGTCGTTAGGTATAGACCAGATACTGATTGAAAGAAGCCATTTGATATACAACGACCTGTCTGTACCTACTAAAATCAATGCGAGGGATTTCAATTATTCAGGCAGTGGTGACCTAAGTAAAGATGTTTTTAACCTGCATTCACACACTGAAATTGGGTCAGTCGATTTTTATTATGGGAACCAGCCGTATGTACTTTCAAAAAAAGTAAATGCTGATCTTATAACAAACATCAACACTAAATCACTGGCTTTTATATTCCAGAAAAATGATTTAAAGATAAACCAGTTGCCCGTGCAATTCAAAGGCCGCTTTGCATTTATAAAAGACGGATATGATATGGATTTTAAGATCAATTCGCATGAATCTGAGTTGAATGATATTTTCACTGCACTGCCAGCATCCTATTTAAAAATGCTTGATAAAACCGAAGTAAAAGGTATCGGTAATATTCAAATTGCCTTAACCGGAAAATATATTGCAAAAGACAATATCAAGCCTGATTTCAGTATGAATCTGAGGGTGAGAAATGGTTATGTTGCCAATCAGAAATCGCCTTCACCTGTACGTAATCTTTACCTCAATATGGGAACAAAGCTTCCGGGCTTAAATCCGGATAGCTTGTATGTTAATGTGGATTCCATTTACTTTAATATTGATAAAGACTCCTTTAGCTCGGTATTAAGAATTAAAGGATTAAAACAACCCTACATTTATGCCAAAGTAAATACAGAGATCGATCTTGGAAAATGGAACAAGGCATTTGGAATAAAATCCTTTGATATAAAAGGGAGATATGTTCTCCATTTACTAGCCGAAGGCAAATACACTACTAAAATCATACGTACAGGAACCATCAGAAAAAAAACAGATACAGTTATTACCAGCATACCCAAATTCATGGTGAGATCATCATTTAAAAACGGATATTTTAAATATGCTTCATTACCTGAAGCAATAAAAAACGTGAGTTTTAGCCTACAGGCCGATTGCCCCGATCATAATTATAAACATATTAGTCTTCGTGTTGATAATATTTATGCAATTGCCTTAAATAATTATATAAAGGGATATTTTAAACTCGGCAATACAGCCAATTTCCCGATTGATGCTGCCTTGCAAACTAAATTTCATTTAGCGGACATTAAACAGTTTTACCCTATTGACAGCACTGATATTAAAGGCGACCTTGATGCTGATATGAAGATAAGAGGTAATTACCTGCCTGCTGAAAAGAAGTTTCCTTTAACGGTCGCGAATATCAACTTGCGAAATGGTTATATAAAAACGAAATATTACCCTCACCCTATTGAAAACATACAGGTTAGTACCAGCATTATTAACCGTACCGGCTCATTAAGCGGGATGAACATTTTTATTAAGCCAATATCATTCGAATTTGAGGGGGAGCCTTTTTCTATTAAAGCCAGTTTGAAAAACTTTGCAGATGTTGAATATAATGTCAACTCTCAGGGGACTATAAACATTGGCAGAATTTACAAGGTATTTGCCATAAAAGGCTATAATGTAAATGGTAAAATAGCTGCTAATGTATCACTTAAAGGAAAGCAAAGCGATGCGCAAGCCGGCCGCTACGATCAGTTAATGAATTCGGGAACATTGAAGGTTAAAAACATCTCGCTTACCTCCGAACTGTTCCCTAAACCATTTTTGATAACCAATGGCATTTTTAGTTTTAACCAGGATAAGATGCACTTTGATGCTTTTACCGCAAAATATGGCAATTCGACAATTGTATTAAATGGAGCGTTATCAAATGTGATAAATTACGCCATTAAGCCAGGCTCAACCTTGAATGGTGACTTTAACCTGACGAGTAACTTTATCAATGCTGATGATTTTATGGTTTTTGCAGGTACTCCATCTGTACCAAAACCAAGTGGTACTCCATCGGGTGTAATTATGGTTCCTCGTAATCTTAATTTGAACTTTACCGCCGGTGTTAAAAAGGTAAAATATAACGGATTAACAATTACCGATGCCAAAGGCCAAATGATCATTAATAATGGTAGCATCAACTTAAAAAGCACCGGGTTTACTTTAATAGGCACACCAGTAATTATGGATGCCGCATATACCAACACCGGCACTAAAACAGCGTTCTTTAACTATCATATTACTGCCAAAGATTTTGATATTAAAAAGGCTTATAATAACATCAAACTATTTCATGATATGGTAACCACAGCTGCCTATACACAAGGCCTTGTTTCAATAGATTACCAGCTGAGCGGCAAGCTCAACAGCAATATGCAGCCAGTGTACCCTTCATTAAAAGGTGGTGGCACGTTATCGGCAAAACAAGTACAGGTAAAAGGATTTAAGTTATTTAATGCTATTGGTAAGTCAACAGGTAAGGACAGCATCAATAATAACTCAGATGTATCACAAGTAAATATTAAAACTACCATTGCCAATAACATTATCACTATTGAACGAACAAAACTGCGTATGGCGGGCTTTAGAGCCCGGTTTGAAGGGCAGGTAAGCTTTAATAAACAAATGAATATAAAATTTAGGCTGGGGCTGCCGCCGTTGGGTATAATTGGTATACCGATGACCATTACAGGCACACAGGATAAACCTAAAATACATATGGGCAAAGGAAAAAAAGAAGATGAACTAAAGGCAACTACGGATGATAGTTCGGATTAAGAGAGGTGTGACAATCAAGAGTAGCGAGTAAGAATCAAGACAAACAACCTGCGATTCTTGATTCTCTACTCTTGACTCTCAATTCACTATATTAATAATCTCCATCATCAATCACCAGCATGCTCCAGCCTTTGCTGCCTGCATTGCTGAGTTGCTTTTTCTTGTCGTCCATTATCTTTTTTATACGGGTGCTGTAAGCCCAACAGGTGCTCTGGCGTATGGCGACAATTTCTGATAATTTATGTGATGATATTTTCCCTTTTGTTGAATACATCAAAAATATCATGTAAAATGCCTTGTTAATAGGGATACGTGTATTTTGTAGGATGGTATATGCTATCACCGATTCCTCATAACCACATTTTGAGCAACGGCGACTATATGGTAAGTGCCCACTGCTGTAATGCGTATTGGCACACTTACGGCAGGTATAGCCTTTTTCCCATTTAAGGTCTGACAGGAATTTGAAGCATGTTTCCCTATCGGGATATATTCTGCTGAATTCCTCAAAATCAACTGCTGCCGACATTACCCTATCATGTGTAACCTTTTCAATATTGGTATGCAGCGTAATATTATCATTCTCCAGTAAAACGTTGATACGCGATATTTCTTCGGCCTGCTCTTTAAGCAATATATTAACCGATTTCAGTTCGTCATTCTGTTCCTCAATAACCTGCGATTTTTCAACAAGCTCTTTAGTACGTTCACGCACCTGTTCTTCCAGGTTCCTGTTCAGGTTATCTTTTAGCTCTTCGTTTTGCTTCATTTGTCTGATGATGCGGCGCTGGACATAATCCTTTTTCTTCTTTAGAATACGCACCTTTTCAGCTATGGCAAATGAGATGAAAAGCATCTCCATAATAAAACAAAAACTGAGGCTATAATGAGTTAACGGGCCAAAACCCAACCACGCCTGCGCTTCCAAAACCTTTATAATAAATCCCAGGAAAAGGAAACTATAGCCAACCACAAAAAAACGGGCAGGCCAGTAGCCTTTATTCAGCACATAATAACCTGTATAACAAGCTAACAATAACGGAATAAATTCTATCACACGATAATTAAACCATGAATTATTGACCGTCAAGCACAAAATAAAGAACACTGTTCGCAAGCCGATAACTACCCATATCAACCGGTTGAGTCTTGGTGCCTTAGCTTTTACGTATAATAAGCTCCGGGTAAACAACACACCAAAAATACTGGCGAAAAATAAAGCCACACCATAAGCATATTGATTCCACACGGGCGAATTTGGCCACAAATATTGGTATGCAATACCATCGGTACACATTTCATAAAGCCCTATGCTAAGGTTGTATGCAATGTAATACAAGTACTGTGTTTGCCTGATGGCAAAAAACATCATCAAATTATACAAGCCGAAGACCAGCAGCATGCCATAAAAAACCCCAAAAAAGAAATACTCATCAAGGGCGTAATGAATAAACCAATTAACGGACTTTAATACTACGATAACATTTGATGGTTGATGCGACTGTATACGGATATAATAAGTATTCACCCCGTACAGATTATTATCGATGTTTACGCTGAAGTTTTTATGCTGGTACAGTCGATTAGTAAAAGGATGGCTACTGCCGAACCTTGATATCGTAAATTTATTATTTGAGTTCGGGGAATAAACAGTTATATCGTCAATAGTTTGATCATAAAACTCAAGTAGCCAGTTATTTTGCGTTGGTTTATCATGATTTATAGTTATCCTAAACCAATAAGTTGTATGCTGATCGTGAGTTGTGGGGTATAACCCGCTGATAAGAAATTTGGATGCAATTACCGGGCTACGGATCTGGTCAAATGTTAATTTACCATTGGTATCTTCATAATGCACGATCTCACTGAACGAGAATGGATGCTGCTTAATGGCATCTCTAAGTGTAACCGCCTTTTGAGCATCTGCCTCAAAAGAAGCTAACGACAAAACAATAACACTAAACAGTAGTCTAAGTAAATATTTAATCATACTATAAAATCAGGGTATACTTTGGCCGTACCGCACAAGTATCTACAGAAAAACTAATTGGTTTATTGCTTTTATACAATAATAGTTTTTAAATCGCTTGTATCAAAAATAATATTGCTATTATTTCCCGGCATTCAATCCCAAAGCCTCTATATAACCTGTATTGGGTGTGCAATTTTCAAACTTGCAATTCTCCAGCATTTGGTATAGGACTTGTTTAACTTGTTCGCGGTTTGTGGGTGCCGCTTTGCGGATATCTTCAAAACTGATACGTGTTTTTTCAGTGTAGTTTATAATGGTATCGTAGCCCATTGGCCTTTTAAAAGTAACTATACCACTTACATTATCCATTTTTTTGTATGGCCAGTAAGTCCATCCAATATTGTTATCTTCCAGCATTTTACGAAAACTGTCCACCCATTCATCCTTATTCTCGCCGGTTTCACCACAGTATATAGGTACGTTATATTTATCACGGTAATCAATATACTCCTGTACTACATCTTTTGTGGTGGTCTTTGTCCAGTATTTATGAAAGGTATAAACAACCTTTGAATCAAACGGAGGCCCAAACATGTGCATATTACTATCCCATTGTGCGCCGCCTAAAATAACGATGTGATTTTTATCAACTGTGCGTATAGATTTAGTTAGTTCTTTATAAAAGGGCTCGAGATAAGGGTTTAATTCTGTTTTATTAAAATAATGCGCTATAGGTTCATTTAAAAGGTCATAACCCATTACTGTGGTTTCATTTTTGTAATGATCGGCTATTCTTGTCCATATTTTTATGGTTAAAGCCCTGCTGCCTTCATTCTGAAACAGAAAAGGATAACCGTAGCCATCATCAATATTATCGCCGGTTTGTCCACCGGGAGCGCTGTGCATATCTAAAATAACATATATACCTTCTGCTTTGCACCAGCCTATCAGCCTGTCAAGCAATTCAAACCCGCGATCAGGGTTATTTTCGCCTAAATAATCTTCATAAGTAAACATACGGTAACTGAATGGCACGCGGATGGTATTCATACCCGTACTTTTCAAATAATGTATATCGGCACGGGTTATATAGTTATCCAGATATTTTCCCCAGAATGCCTTAGTTTCATCAGGGCCTATCATCTCCATAAAAGCCTGATTGATCAGTTTCGGTGAATTGATACCGGTAAACTTAAACATATAACCTTCGGGTATAAGCCAGTTGCCCAGGTTTGTGCCTTTTATTAAAAATGGTTTATTATCAGCCCCAATGATTTCCTTGCCTTGTACTGATATAAATGATGATTGTGCATTTAATGCAACCGGAAATATAGCCAGCATTGCGACTATAATAGTGAATAAATACTTTTTCATGGTTATGTATACTTAAAGTGTTAAACAATTAGCATAGCTGATTGCTTTACTTTGCCTGTAACTTATTATATTTTTTCAGATAGTTTAATACTTGCTGCGATGCATCATTGTATATCGCAATATGATGCGTACGAACCATATAAGGGTTTGCTTCGCCTTTACCTGATGTGTGTACTGCAATAACATTTGATGGTCGGGCCGGCATGTGGCAATCTATACAATTACTTTTTATAATACCACCTATTGCAGGTGCCATTTTGCAAAAGTTATGATTAGCCGTGGTATGGCAGGTCATACATTTTTGTGAAAACATGGCCAGATTTTTCTCCTGATTCTGATGTACGTCATGGCAGGTAGCGCAATCCATTTTACTCATAATAAAACATCGGCTGCTTTCCAGCAATTGGGTTTGATTGCCATGCACATCAAGTTTCAGTGAATCAACTTTCCCGGGATAATATTCAGCTTCTTTAAAATCTGCAAGGTTATCACCCGGTTTAAACGTAAACATATTTTTTATTATCCGGCTTTTGTTACCCGAGTGGCATGCGGCGCACATATCAATCTTTTGCGCTCTTGTAAGCGAAGCATAAGTAGTCATGTATTTTGCCTTTTTCTCATCAGGATAAGCCAAATGATAATTAACGTGATTAGTGCCCGGGCCGTGACAACGTTCGCAGTCGATACCTAATATCAATGAATTTTTATCGTAGTCTATCGTACGAGTGATAAGGCTTTGTGATGGATTTGGCAACGGCTTGATGTATGAACTGTGGCATTCAAAGCAACGGGTGCCAATCATACGGGTATAATCAACATTGAGGGTATCAAAACCGGGGCTACCTGTCCAGCCGTTCAATTGTTTAAAGTATGAGATCGGTAACTGAAAAAGTTCATTACCATGCCAGTACAAATAGCTTTCGGCTTTTACACTGCCAAAAACAATATCAAAACGCTCGGCCCTGATCTCTTTGCCTTTAAAATACGCAACCTGATAAAGACCATCTTTGCGTTGCTCCATAATAACTTTCAGGTCTTTATTATAAACATACTCATTGTTGCCTTTATGAAAACTGCCGCCTATTGAGTGAGCAGATGCAAGGCGAGTACTTGAAAAGTGAGCCGTATGCAAGTAATTATCATAAATATCTTTATGGCACTGCATACATTTTGCAGAACCGGCATAAGTAGGATCACGCGGGTCTGCTTTTTCGCTGCTGGACGTAAGGCATTGCGAAAAAATAAAGACAAGCGGAACTAAAAAAACCAGTATTAAAAATAAATTTCTTTTACTTTTCATTAGTAGTTTATAATTGGCATCTATAACACAATAATATACATGCCCTTTTTAAGGGCATGTATATTTATAATACTATGTTATTGAACAATAAGCGTTGTAATTGAATGTGGCAAACTGGTTGTATTTGCCGCCATGCCTTTTATCCATAAGCTATAAGGCATCTTCTCGTCAGTCAAATTTAATACAATTACAACAAGCTTGTTATCTTTATTCATAAAAGCTGTAGTTAATAATTGATCTCTGTTTGATGAACTTATAATTCTTTTAGCGCCGGGCCTGATAAATTTTGAAAAATGGCCTATATAATAGTAGGAGTTCATGTAAGTAAGATCGCCGGTTTTTACGTTGGCGTGTATTGGTGCAAAGCAAAAGTTACCTACGTGGTTTGGCCCGCCCTGATCATCAAGTAAAATATTCCAGTCCGTCCAGCCAACAACACCGTTGTTAAAATCATTAACCATTGATTTTCCGTAGATCTCGCCCCATTTCCAATCGTTTATCTTGCTTAGGTCAAAAGTATCGCTGCAGCCTTCAGTAAATAACAGGTTTTTGGTTGGGAATGCTTCATTAACAAGTTTCACGTTATCAAATACATCTCTAACATACCAGTGGAAACCAGTACCCCAAACATATTTAGCAGCTTCAGGGTCTTCGAACACAGTACTTGCCCTTTGGTAAATAAGGTCGCGGTTATGATCCCAAATAAATAATTTTTTATCGGCCATTCCATTGTTATGCAATGTTGGGCCCAGGTAATTTTTTATAAAATCGCGCTCGTCTTCAGCAGTATAAATACATGATTCCCACTTCTGATTAGCCATTGGCTCATTTTGCACCGAAAGCCCCCAGATAGGGATACCCTCTTTTTCATAAGCTTTGATAAACTTAATATAAAAATTGGCCCATGCCTGGTCAAATTCAGGTTTCAATTTACCGCCATGCAGCATGTCGTCATTAGTTTTCATCCATGCCGGCGGGCTCCACGGAGTTGCAAAAAGCGTTAGTTTACCGCCTGCTGCTGCAATTGCCGATTTTATGAACGGGATACGATATTTCCTGTCATGATCAATATTGAAGGTTTTTAGGGAAACATCATTATCGGCAACATAGCTGTAAGTATCGCTTGAAAAGTCGCAGCTTTGTATATGTGTACGTGCCAGTGTATAGCCTATACCTGTTTTGGTATTGTAATAAGCATTTAATATTTCCTGCTGCTTTTGTACCGGTAGCTTGTAAAAAGTTTCTGCCGATGCATCTGTCAAAGCGCCGCCTATACCCAAAACGGATTGAAACGTTTTTGAAGGATCAACAAAAATGCAAGCTTCTTTCTCAACAGGCTGTTCATGTTTTTGAAACGTTAATGTACCTGTTTGCGTTAGGCGATAGTCTGTATTTTGTGCGGTTGTAATTACCGTTACTGTTTTACTGCTAACAGCAAAAGGTTTTACCTCTTTTTTGTAGGTGGTACCCTGTGCTATTAATAAAAAGGGGCATGCAGTAAATAATATTAATGATAAAGTTTTTTTCATTCCTAACGTATATCTGATTTGGTTGTATTCTATATCTGTATTTGAGTCTGTTATAATGTTCCTGTCCCTGTTAATCTTATATCACGGGATGAGCTTCCCACTATAAAATCAAACACTCCCGGGTCCATTTCCCATTCGTTTTTTATATCATTAAAATATTTAAAAGCATCTGCGTTTAAAGTAAGTGTAACGGTCTTTTCCTCACCCGCTTTTAGAAATACTTTTTCAAAGCCCTTCAGTTCTTTTTCGGGCCTCGGCAGATTCAATTTTTCCTGCTTAACATATAGCTGTGCTACCTCGGCACCGTCCATTGTTCCTGTGTTTTTTATGCTGAAAGTAACGGTTGCAGTTTTATCGCCTGTTTGAATATGCAGATCGCTATATTTAAAGGTGGTATAAGATAGGCCATGGCCAAAAGCAAACTGAGGGTCAACTTTATAGGTATCGAAATAACGATATCCCACATAAATATCATCAAAGTAGTTAACAGTTACACCGTCACCAGGATATTCACCCAATTTAATAGCAGGAGAATCTTCTAATTTTTTAGGGAAAGTTACCGGCAGCTTACCTGAAGGATTTACCTGGCCAAATATAATTTTAGCCAGTGCATTGCCGCCTTCCATGCCCGGATACCATGCCTGTATTATGCCCTTTGCATCACCAACCCATTGTGTAACATCTATTGGGCCGCCACCCATTAATACTACTACCGTATTGGGATTAGCAGCTAAAACAGCTTTAATTAATTCATTCTGGCCAAAAGGCATTTGCATATCAGGCTTGTCAAAACCTTCTGTGTCATAAGCATTATCAGACCATACATTGTAATCATAGCCGTGTGTCCAGCCGCCCACAATAATTGCAACATCAGCCTTTGATGCAGCCTCCACCGCATTTTTTATCATGTCGGCATCAGGGCCTGTTCCTCTTGCAATGTTATATCCTTTGGTATAGGTGATCTTTACCTTGTTGCCGGCAACATTTTTCAATCCCTCTAATGGTGTTACTTCATAAAATGCCTTTACCTGCGAACTGCCACCACCCATTGACTGCTTTCTATCAGCATTATATCCAATTACAGCAATGGTTTTAACATCTTTTTTTAAAGGCAAGATCTTATCCTCATTTTTAAGCAGGACTATACCTTCTTCGGCAATTTTTAGCGCAGTCTGTTCATGTTCTTTTGTATCGTATTCGCCTTTTTTACGTATACCACCGCCAATCATATTGGTTTTGTACATTACATATAAAATGCGGCGTACTTTTTCATTAATAAGATATTCAGGTATTTTACCTGTTTTAACCAGATTCACAACTGTATCGCCTAAAAAGAACTTACCATAGTCCGGTTTTGGCATCATACCAAGGTCTGTACCCATTTCAATATCGGTGCCATTCCATAAAGCCTGCGTAGTACTGTGTACAGCGCCCCAGTCGCTTATTACTGCGCCTTTAAAACCCCATTCTTTTTTTAATATCTGATTGATCAGGTAATTATTTTGAGTAGCCCATTGGCCTCTGAATTTGTTATATGAACCCATTAATGTATAAACGCCGCCTTCTTGGATTGCAGCTTTAAAACCTGGCAGGTATATCTCGCGCAATGCACGTTCGCTCATATGTACATCAATTGAGTTACGGTTAGTTTCCTGGTTATTACCCACGAAATGCTTTACGCATGCTGATACATCCTGATCCTGAACCCCTTTTATATAACCAACAACCATTTTTGATATCAGGTAAGGATCTTCGCTTTGATACTCAAAGTTGCGGCCATTCAAGGGTGATCTCATGATATTAATACCCGGGCCTAATATTACATCCTTACCCCTTGCATTAGCTTCACTACCCAATACCGAGCCAAATGCATATCCTAAGGCCGGGTTCCACGTAGCGGCAAGACAAACACCTGTTGGCAAATATGTTCCTGAATCCAGCACATTTTTCACTGCAGACCACCCCCGGCCATGTTCAAACCTAACACCATGCGGCCCATCAGAAGTTGTTAACTCCGGTATACCTAAACGCGGTACTCCACCTGAGGTAAAAGATGAGCTGCCATGTATCATGTTAACTTTTTCCTGAAGTGTCATTAACTTTATCAAGCTGTCGCTTTTAGCAGCGATCTGGGCATCGGTATAATGAGATTGAGCTTTAACTGAAAACCCAGTAGAAGCACCAATTAAACAGAGAAATAAAAGAGATCGTAATTTAGTATTCATTTAAAGTTTGTGTTTTATATTACCAAATGTAGGTTGCTACAGCACCGGCACCTAATGTGCTGGTTACTATTTTTGAATTAAATTTAATATTAAATATTTGTGTAGTTGATGTGCTGTTTAATACAATAAGAACTTTTGTTCCATCGGTATTTTTAAAAGCCACATTTGGTAAAGTAGTTGATGCATCGGATGCGATCCTTACGGCACCTGGTTTCACAAATTTAGAAGCGTGCGCTATTATATAATAAGAAACATTTCGTGATATTCCTGTGCTTCCGCTAATGGTTACAGCTCCCTGGCAGGTAGTGCATCCGCCATTGGTATGGGGCCCGTAATTTGGATCAGAAGCAAGGTTCCATTCTATTACGTTTCTGCTCCAGTTTCGCGTTGCACCTACTATTAAATTGGTAACATGCCAGTTTAAATCTCCGCTAAATGTTCCTGTTCCGAAAGTAGCCTGTTCAGTAAAATAAAGGTTTTTGTTCGGAAAAGCAGTATGAACACTTGACATAGCCGATATATCGCCTAAATACAAGTGAAAGGCAGAACCATCAACATAAGGATTAGCCGTACTGTTATTTAATACATAAATAGGATAATCCGGGCGGTCGCAATTATGATCATAACAAATAATTTTTGTTTTTATACCTGCTGTTTGGAAGGCTGGCCCCAGGTAACTGCCGATAAATTGAGCTTCGGCTGTATCCTGCTCCACCATTGCTGGATTATTTGAAGGATTCAAAGGTTCATTTTGAGGCGTAACCGCGTCGATAGTTACACCCTGAGCTGCCATTGCCTGTATATATTTCACAAAATAGTTGGCATAAACGCTATAATACTGTGGCAATAAGCTTCCGCCTGAAAGATTGTTATTGGTTTTCATCCATGCAGGTGCACTCCATGGGCATGCCAAAATTTTTATATTAGGATTGATAGCAATGATCTTTTTTAATGTTGGGATCAGGTCTGTCATCTCCTGGCTGATAGTAAACTGCTGAAGATTCACGTCTGTTGATCCGTTTGCAACGTCGTCATAAGTAAACGGAGCCGCGCTCATATCCGAAGCACCTAAGGTAAGGCGGATATAGCTAATACCGATGCCTGTGCTATCTGTATCAAAAAGTTCTTTTATTAATGAAGCATTTAATGCCGGCGTAAGGCCGTTTATTACCTGGGCACTGCCACCGGTAAGTGCAAAACCAAAGCCATCTATTGTTTGATAGGTGGTAGTGGTATCAACATTAATTGTTGTATTTGTATTAGTTGTACTGCTAAACAATAAGCTGATATTTTGTTTATTAAGCAGTTCAGATTGATCGGCATTGGTTAACCACATGGTAACATCTGTTTTAACAGTTGTTACTGGAGGTATAGTGCCGCCAGAGCCGCTACTACCGCCGCCACCCGAAACCGTTTTTTTACTACAGCCGAAAATTATAAATGTTAAGCTTACAAGTATTATTGTATATATAGAATTTCGTATTTTCATAAGTATTATTCTTCGGGTGCGTATTACGTTAGGGAGATGTTTTATTTATGGATCATATTAAAAAAATGAACGTATTGAATCTGCATATTCACCGGGAATATAGTATCATCAACACCATCCGTTCCACCCCATGTACCGCCTATAGCAATATTCATTAATAAGTGAAATTTTTGGTCATAAGGCCAGGTTGTAGGGCCTTTGCCATCGTTAACATAAGTAAATACAAGATTATCATCATAATAACCTCTCACAGCATAAGGTGTCCAGTCTTCCCGATATTTATGAAAAGCTGTTGAAGCGGTTGGAATATTAAAAGTGCTTGTTTTAGCATTTCCACCGTAATAAGTTGTATTATGAACACTAAAGTGCACATTATTAGGATCAAAGCCCACCATTTCCATAATATCTACTTCTCCTGAAGCTGGCCATGCACCGTAAACATAATTATCGGGCAACATCCATATAGCAGGCCATGTACCTCTTCCTGCAGGTAACATTGCCATCACCTCGATACGGCCATAGGTTAAAGAACCTTTTGAAATTATCCTTGATGAAGTATAATTTTCGCCGCCTAAACTTTGTTTTTTTGCAGTTATAGTTAATGTCTTGTTAGCTACGCTAACATTGCTTAATGAATCAGTATAATATTCAAGCTCGCTGTTTCCCCAGCCACCGCCGCCCAGATCATATGTCCATTTTGTTGGGTCGGGTGTTCCTGTATAAGAAAAATCATCAGCCCAGTCCGGAGTTGCATCAAAGCTCCAGTTACTATCTATCGGAGCGCTGGGTGGTGTATAAACATAAGGTTTAGCATCCCCACTTTTCCCTCCGCATGATGACAATATCCCAATTCCGATTAATGCCCCTACCCCTATTAATACACTGATGTTAAATTTCATATAGTATAGACTTGATTTTCATAAAAACTGCCGGGTAATAAAATGCCCCGGCAGTTTTGTAATTGTGTTATTTTATCATTAGTTAGTATAACCTGGGTTTTGAACCAGTTTAGTATTGCTAAGATCAGTAAGCGGAATAGGTAAAATCTCGTTCTTACCTGCTTTAAAGCCTTTAAATGCAAGTGCAGTTGGAGCATCACCCCATCTTACAAGGTCAAACCAACGATGGCCTTCTGTTGCAAGTTCTAAACGGCGTTCAGCTTTGATAGTAGTCATGCTAACAGCTACTGATGGCAAACCAACCCTTGCCCTTACAGCATCAAGCAATGCTTGTGCACGTGCAACATTAGCTCCTGATTGTACCAATGCTTCAGCTTCCATCAGGTATGTATCGGCCAAACGGATCTCGATGTAATCATTTGGATAGTTTAACTCTACTTGTCCTTGTGTTGCTTTATACTTGGTTAATGGCGCATATTTAAGTAAGAAGTAACCAGTATTCTGATAACTTGGAGTATAAGTTGTGCTTTGAGCTTTTGCAAGGCTGTCCATATCTAGTATGGTGTAACCGTACCTTGGGTCTTGAACACCGCCAGCTGTAAAAGCAGCAAGCAATTCAGGAGTTACCGGATTAAAGCCCCAGCCACCTGCATATACAGGGCCTGCGTAATCTCTCGGGCCTACCATTTGTACATACACATTACCTTTAAATGTATCCCAGTTATTCCAGGTATAAGCCTGGCTTGCAGTATGTGTGATCTCAAAAACAGCCTCGCTGTTAAACTTGTTATCAGGGCTAAATATTGAACCAAAGTTAGCTTGCAATTTATAACCGTATACAGGTGTTGTACCACCCGGTGTACCATTTACCAAAGCAAATTCAGTTGCTGCTTGTGCCCATTTTTGCTCATATAAGTATACTTTACCTAATAAAGCTATTGCAGCACCCTGGGTTACGCGGCCATCCTCAGTTGCAGGCACTGTTGCCGGCAAGTTTGGTATAGCAGCTGTTAAATCAGCTTCAATTTGTGCATAAACATCAGCTGGCTTTGCTTGTGGCTGATTGTATATATCAGCTGGTGCAAGTGGTTGTGTTATTAATGGTACGTTTTTAAACAACCTTTCCAGATCGAAATAATAGTGTGCACGTAAGAATAACGCTTCAGCAGTGTATTGTTTCTGTAATGCAGCGCTTAAGCCCGGTACACCTGAAAGTTTTGATAAAATAGTATTAGCCCTGCTTACACCTAAAAAGTTAATTGGCCAAAAACCTTGCTGAGGACCAACAGATGAGGTTAGTGTGTAATTGTTCCACACCTGCCAATCATTGGTATCAGTTGGGCCACCACCACCTGCGTAGCAATCATCAGATGCAGCATTCAGAGGCCCCAGCGGATCGGTATAGGTTTGATCTAAACCACCGGTTTCAGTAACTAAAGGATCATATGCTGCAGCTAAACCTGCAAAAGCCTGGTCTGGTGTTTGGTAATAATTAGATTCTGCAAACTCTCCCTTTGGGCTAGTTTCCAGAAAGGATTTTTTGCAGGACACCAACACGCCCATTCCTAGCAAGAAAACCCCTGTGTACTTAATATAATTTTTTTTCATAATATAAATATTTTACTAAAATCTATAATTTATAAAGTTACGTCTAGACCAACCCTGATTGTACGGGCTGTTGGATATACACCCTGGTCAACACCAACGGTATTGTTATTACCACCTGAAAACTCAGGATCAAAGCCATTGTAATTGGTTATAGTAAACAAGTTATCACCCGCTACATATACACGTAATTTACTTATATCCAATGTACTAAGAATTGATTTAGGAAAGTTATAACCTAATTGTATTGATTTAATACGCATGTAGGCACCACTTTGTAAATCAAAAGTAGATGGGTTAGTGAAGTTACCATTTGGATCGGCAACAGTTAACCTTGGATAGCTAGTATTAGTATTGCTTGGAGTCCATGCATTTAATGCTGCTGTTGGATAATTTGCTGTAGAAATGTCTAGACGACGATATTCCTGGAATACTTTATTACCCCAAACACCTTGACCGAATACATTCAGATCAAATTGTTTATAGCTGGCGTTAAATGTAAAACCATAGGTCCAGCTTGGCATAGGATTACCAATAAAGGTACGGTCCTTAGGACCAATTTGGCCAGGGCCACCAAGATTAGCATATATCAAGTCACCTGGTTTTGCATTAGGTTGTAACACGGTACCTTGTGAATCTTTATATGAATTAACCTGGGCTTGTGACTGGAATATACCTATCACTTTATAGCCATAAAACTCATCAAATGGTTGGCCAACTTGTAAACGTTGTATTTGAGAAGGTGAAGCACCTTGCCAGCTACCTTCATTTATATACGGAAGAACATTTAAGTCGGTAACCTCATTGTGGTTATATGATAAATTACCATTAAGGCCTAAATTGAAATCGCCAACTTTTCTGGTATAGCCTAATTGAAACTCAACACCTTTATTAGTTATACCACCGGCGTTTGAGTATGGCGCATTTGCAACACCTGCATAAGCTGGAAGAGGTACTTGCATAAGTAATCCATCAGAAACTTTTTTGTAAAAGTCAATGGTAAATGTGAAATCATGAAACAAAACAGCGTCCATTGCTATGTCTGTAGATTTATCTCTTTCCCATTGCAAATTAGGATTTGCAAGCGTTTGAGGGCCGTAACCTGTAACCAAAGTCTGGCCACCTTCAGGGCCGAATACATAGCTACCAATACCGCTGATAATAGGTGAATATTGGAATGTTCCCAATGCTAATTGATTACCCAATACGCCATATGAAGCGCGTAGTTTCAAATTATCAACGAAAGTATTTTTAGGGAACCAGTCTTCTTTAGAAGCCACCCATCCTACTGATACTGAAGGAAAGGTACCGTAAAGATTATTCTCACCAAACTTTGACGAACCATCACGACGGATCATACCTTGTACAAGATATTTTTGATCGTAAGCATAAGTTACGCGTGCAAAATATGAAGATAGTGTAGTTGGCTGATTGTCGTTGGCACTACCAAGACGGTTTGCCTGCGCTAAAGGGAAGTTAAAAGAAGCATCCTGATAAGTAGTGATTGGCTCACCTTCATATGTTACAGAAGATCCATATCCACTTTCCTGCTCAGCACTTGTTCCAATTAAAGCTGAAAACTCATGCTTGCCAATTGTACGGCTATATGTTGCAGTATTATCCCAGTTCCATTCCAGGTTCTGGTTCATTTGGCGGTTTTGAGAATTATTTACAAGATTACTTGTACTTGAGTTAAGATAATAAAGTGGCGTAAATTGTTCAGTTCCATAAAAAGCTTGTTTGCCAGCAATTTCTGTCTTTATTTGTAAGCCTTTTATTGGTTCAATTTGTAAATATAAATCACCAAACAAGTTATGTGACCAGTTGTAATTACCGTTCTGTAATTGTTCCTGGGCTAATGGGTTAACAACTTCCTGGCTCACATAATTAGATATACCATAAGGTAATCCCTGAGCATTTCTTACAATGAACGCTGCCTGACTATTATAAATAGCGGCGTTGGGTTGTGAATTAATGTCACTAACAACAGTTGGTGTAAGGGGATCTAAGTTTATAGCGTCAGCTAATGGACCACCAAAAACGCTGTTTGTGTTGAAAAATGTTGTACTACGGGTATAAGCATAGTTAAAGTTCTCACCAAAAGTAAGGTACTTTTTAGGCTTATAAGTAGTATTTACTCTAAAGTTAAACCTTTTGTAATCAGAACCATCCGGGTCAACTATACCTTTTTGATCTAAATAACCTATCGAAGTGTAATAAGTTGCATTATCGGTTGCACCGCTAACAGCAAGGTTATGACTTTCAATAGGTGCATTGCCAAATATCTGATCCTGCCAGTTGGTACCAGTACCATATTGAGCTGGATTTGCAAAAGGAGCTGTACCACCATCATTAGTTACGGCTTCATTTCTTAACTGAGCGTATTGGGTTGCATCAGCAAGTCCAACTTTTTTAGTTACGCTTTGGTTACCGTAGTAAAAACCGTAAGTAATTTTTGGTGCGCCTATTTTTCCTTTTTTGGTTGTGATCAAAATTACACCATTTGATGAACGTGAACCGTAGATAGCTGCTGATGCATCTTTTAATACCTGTATTGACTCGATATCATTAGGATTAATTGCATCATAACCACCATTATCCCAAATCTGCCCATCAACTACATAAAGCGGTGAGGTATTTGATAAAGAGTTTTGCCCCCTTATTATTATGCTTGGCGCGGAACCTGGTGAACCAGAGCTTTGTGTAACCAAAACACCTGCCGCACGGCCTTCCAGGGCATCGTCAAGGCGAGTTATTTGTTGGTCTTTCAAATCTGCAGCACTAACGCTCGATATAGCACCAGTAACGGTCGCTTTCTTTTGTGTACCGTAACCAATAACCACCACCTCATTAAGGCCGGTTGTATTATCGCTTAAAGTAACATTAATAGTACTGTGATTAGCTACAGCTAGATCTTTAGTAGTGTATCCAATAAATGAAAAGCTTAAAGTAGCATCAGCGGGCGCTTTGATTGAAAATACGCCATTAACATCAGTAACTGTACCTTGGCCGGTTCCTTTTATTTTCACAGTAACCCCAGGTAAGGGTGTTCCTGTTTTGTCGCTTACCGTACCTTTTACGGTAATATTCTGCGCAAAGGCAATTGACATGCCCGATAACAGGAAGATAAATAAGAATGTAATTGTTTTTCTCATGAATAAAAAATTAATAGTTGGTTTTTGATAAGAGCTTAAAGTTGGAAGGTCCTTTTATAAAAAAGAACTCACTGGCGATTAGCCATAAGCCGTTAAACTGTAGAATGGATTTTCCATAGCTGTTATTTTATAATTGGTTAATAATTAAGTATACAGGTAATACTTAGGTTTCCTGTTTTGGTGCATCAAACTTATGAAAGTTTGAAACATAAAAACAAATTTATTTTACATAAATAATTGATTTTTAGGCATTTATAACAGTTTTGAAACGCTTCAATCACAATGAATAAAAACAAATTATGCTTGATAATCAGCGAAAAAGATTGTTTTATCAGTTTAAAGAAAAAAAAATGATACGCTTCATTCCATAATACCACTTTCGGTACTTTTTTAACAAAAAATGGTATCTATACGACCATAAGGGGAAATTTAACCCCAATAAATGCTAAAAATGTACAATAAACAGTTAATTTTATATTATATCTATAGGTACACAAAGTGCATCACTTCAGCAATTGAGACATTTATTCAATCATAACTGATAGAATAAAAGAGACAGATCACGGCTATATGCCCTATAATATTGGGGCTTACGGGCACAAAAAAAGCGACCAGTTATTCAACTGATCGCTTTATTACATGCCCATGATCAAAACCAAAAGATCATGAACCTTCTATTAACCCTGTTATATATTTGAGACAAAAACAGCGTTCATTTTAATAAATATGCAAGTCGTTAATACTTACTTTTTCAAAATCAGGTAACCGTAAGCGCCAAAATTATATTGGGTTCCCAGGGTAACACTTGCGTTGGTTAAACCATTTGTCCAGGTAGTATTTTGTAATGCAGCGGGTATATTATAGGTTTCAGCACTGTTCTGGGCATTCACCAATACCAGTACATCATCTGTTCCTGATTTCTTCTCAAATGCAATTATATTGACATCATTGTATTGTGTTAATGCACCAGTTTTAACGGCCTCGTGTGCGGCACGGAAAGCAAGGATTTGTTTGTAAGCAGCTACAATATCCGGATTTGCTGTATAATCTACCGGGACATCACTAAAAATACTGATGGGGTTAGGATACCCTACTTCCTGGCTATCATATATCAGCGGTACTCCATTCATGTAAGCAGCCAATACAAATGCTGATAAGGCCCCTTGTTTACCGTTATATTCAGTAATAGTACTGCCATCAGATCCAGCATCATCATGGTTGGTGATGTATCTTAACTTGGTTCCGCTTGCTGGTATAGAGGCAATCTCAGCCGTATTAGTAGTAAACAATGAACTTGGAGCCTGTGTACCTGCGTATACGCCCTTGAGCGTACTGTAATAGCTAAAGGCGTAGTCCATTTGGAAGCCTGCGTTTATTTCGGCGCTGGCGGTACCTTCGGCTAAATAAATAAGTTTATGCGTTTTAATATTGTTTAAGGTATCCAATGCCTGAATCCAAAAATCATTAGGTTCATAATCGGCATTGTCACAACGATAACCATCAATATTAGCGGTGAATATCCAGTATTTCATAGCTCTGATCATAGCGGTGCGCATAGCAGTGCTGTTGTAATTGAGCCCGGCAATATCAGAATAGGTTGTATTGGCTGGCGAAATAATATTACCGCTTGCATCCTGCTGGTACCATGCTTTATTACTTGTCCATGCGTTATCCCACGAAGTACCGTCGGTTACCCAATCCATTATCACTGCCATGCCCAGACTGTGCGCCGCTGCAACCAGGTTACGCAAATCTGTTAATGTTCCAAAGTTTGAGTTAACGCCGTTAAAATCCTTAACACAATAAGGGGAGTTAACACTTTTAAGCACCCCAACCGGATAAGTCGGCATCAGCCATATTACGTTAACGCCAAGCGCTTTAATAGAATCAAGCCTACCCTGTACAGTTTGAAATGTAGTTGGTGTATAGGTTTGAAAATTCACCTCATACATTACTATATTTTCAGTAGCAGGTATATTTGAATAAGGTGTACCATACTGAGCCGGATCATGGTATACACCGGCAGTATCAGGCGGTGCAACAACCTTTGTTGGCCCGTTGTTGGTACTTGATTTACTGCAGCCAAAGCATGACAGTAAAATAGATAGTATTAAACCATTCATTTTTAATTTTTCTCTAAAATTCATTCCACATCCCCCTTTAATTATTTAGTAATTTAATTGAATTTTCCCCGCACCATTATCTACAGTAACAAACTTAATAGTACAACTTTCGGCCGGGTATGCACTTCCCTGCGGATCGCCGCCTGCCGCTGCTCCTAAAAATGCAAAATTTCCGTTCTGTAATTTAAGCTGGTCATTCCCTGATTGAAGGGTGCTTACCTGCTCAAAACCATGTAAAATTAGTTTAATATGTTTAAAGTGAGATTTATAATCACCTTCAGCAGCATCAAATGTAATAAGATGGGTTACCGGGTTAAAAGTAATCAGTCGTTTATAAAAATCTTCTTTTTGATAGTTAAAGCTTTTACCATCATCTTCATAATAAACAAAATGGTTTGCTGTATTACCATTATATATATGAACAAACAAGGTATCTAAAGGTTGCTCGGCAGTTGACTGTATAAGCGATTGCATTGGGATGATACTACCACCTTTTACATATACCGGTAATTTATTAATGCTTAAAGGAATAACTTTCTCCTGGTTACCGCTTTCCTGCTTTCCGTTATACAGATCATACCAAATACCTTCAGGAAAGTATACTTTGCCATAATCTTTGGTGCTTTCAAAGGGTGCGACCATAAATGAATCACCAAACTCATATTGATTTTGATAATCTGCATATAGTACTTTAGGATCAAAAGTATAATCTATAGCCAGCGAACGCATTATAGGCAAACCATTTTGAGTTGACTCATAAAAGTTAGAATAAATATAAGGTAACAACTGATAACGCAGACTGATATAATTACGGGTAATATCCAGCACATCCTCACCAAATGTCCATGGTTCGGCGGCTTTACTATTGTAGGCTGTATGATTACGATAATAAGGTATAAAAGCGCCTAATTCCATCCAGCGGGCATATAATGCAGTTGTTGGATTACCTGTAAAACCACCAATATCCATACCTGTGAATGAAACGCCGCTTAAGCCCAGGCTATTCAATAAACGAACGCCTGCAAGCATATGATCATCTTCAGCACGGTTATCTCCTGTCCATATAGCTGTATAACGCTGAAGCCCGGCGAAACCCGAACGTGTTAAAATAAAAGGCCGCTCTTTAAAGTTATCTAAAGCGCCTTCATAGCTTGAACGGGCCATTTGCATACCGTAAATATTATGTGCTTCAAGGTGATTGGTTTGTCTGCCGTCATAATCAAAAAGCACATTATCGGGCATTTTTGACCCCCATGTTGCTATTTCATTCATGTCATTCCAAATACCGCTTACACCTGATTCCGCAAAAAACTTAACTTGTTTATGCCACCAGTCTCTGCCTTTAACGCTTGTAAAATCGGTAAAATTACACCAACCGGGCCAAACAGCGCCTGTATATGGCTCACCATCAGGATATTTTATATAAACATCATCTTTAAGGCCGCTTTCATAAGCTGGCGCACCTTTTTCTACTTTAATTCCCGGATCAACAATTACCGTAGTTTTAAAACCCAATTTATTGAGTTCTGCATTCATTTTAGCAGGATCGGAAAAACGGCTTTTGTTCCAGGTGAATAGCTGGTATTTATCCATATAATGAATATCCAGTGTAATACCATCAGCCGGAATGTGCTTTTCACGTAAGGTATTGGCTATACGCATTACCTCCTCTTCAGGATAATAACTATAACGGTTTTGCTGATAACCAAGCGACCATAGTGGCGGCAATGGCATCCGGCCCGTTAAATAGGTGTATGAGGTAATAATATCAGCCAGGCGTTTATGATAGATAAAATAATAATTCATTTCGCCACCACGTGCGCCAAATGATGAGAAGCGATTGTTACTTGCCCCGAAATTGAAATCAGTTTGAAAGGTATTATCTAAAAATATACCATAATTTAGGTTATGATGTATACCAATATAAAAAGGAATGCTTGAATAAAGCGGGTCCTGCGTTACACTGTAACCATAGGTATCTGTATTCCAATTGGTATAACCGTTTCCTTTTCTGTCCAGGTTACCGGTTTTTTCGCCCAAGCCTACAAAATGCTCATCATCTTGCATTTTTTTATAGTCGGTTACCGATTGGCCTGCCCATGAAGTTGTTAAACCGTGTTCATCTTCATTTATAACCTGGCCGCCAAGCGTGTAAAATGCTACTGAAAAAGGCTTTTTTTGAATAATAGCTTTAAGCGAATCTGTAACTATATCGATCTCACTGTCTGTTTGTGTAATTGATGCATTTGCGGGTACAATTTTTCCTACAACAGCGTATGAAAAATCAGCCTTAAATGGTTTATTATCTATCCTTACCCTTATTACTGATGGTGTATAAACACTTATTTCTGCATTAGCGTTGATAGTTTTAATAGTGACTTTCTGTTTATCTATTTTAACAGCAGTTACGTTACCAACATTAGTTATTGCACTTTGCTGGCAATAACCGTCCGCTATCATAAATAAAAAGATGATAGAAAAAATTCCGAAATACTTTTTGCTCATTAATATATTAATAAAAAGCAGGCAGCACCGTAATACTGCCTGCTAATAAATTAGTTTTTAACTATGGTATAAGTATAGGCATTCGTCTTTGACTGACTCATGTCTATAGTTACGGTGTAATTGCCATCGGATGGTATTGTGATAGCACCTGGATTATTAAACTGAAGAACACCCGTAAGCCCATCAACTGCAGGGCCATAATTAATGGTCCAGGCTTCATTCGCCCTAAATTTAAGCGGGTTATTACCTAGCAGGTTTAATGTGATCGACCATATAAAATTACCGTTATAGGTCATATCTGTTGAACTGTTCCATCCACCCGGCGTTGCAGGGCCAATGATCCCCATGCTGCTGATCAGAGAAGCGCTATAAGTTAATGCCGAGGTATTTGCATCAAGTAAATAAACACCTGCAGCACTATACCCTATGCCATTAGCACTGCCATTTGTTGACAGCGTACCATTTCCCCCATCACCATAATTAATATGGTTATAATCAGGTGCTGAAGTAAACTTAAAATTACCTGGTGCGCTGAAATAAGCATAACCTTCAAACATATTAGGTGATTGCAAAGGTATAGTAGGTGCACTTGCAGGTGCATAACCCTCGTATGAACCTGGTAACCATAACGTGGTAACCCCTTTAAATGTGGTAAGGTTTATTTTAACAACTTTAGAGAAAACGGTATCCTTACCGTACACGGCTGATCCAACACGTAATTCAAGTGATGCCGGGGCATTTGGAGCAAGATTTAACGCATTAGTTAAAAGAGTGTTTAATGCTCCGTAAGATAAAGACATTGTGGTATCAAAACCTGTGGTATTGCCAAGGGTAACCAGCTTTGAAAAGTTTTTTCCGGCCGAATCAACCTGCACAAAATAACTTGTAACTGCAGATACGCCATAGTTAGCAGTCTTCCATTTAATATTAAACAACTGTGATGAATCTGCAGCTGTTACAATAAAAGCTGTATCAGTTGCCGGGTGTATTAAAACAGCCGGCTGGATATTTGAAGATATTTGAACCAGCTTATCCTTTTTGCATGCCGATAGCAATGCAAATGAGCCCAGTATTATGATTAATAATTTTTTCATGATCGTGATTTTTAGTTTCCGTAACCTGGATTTTGTTTTAGGTTGCTGTTATTTTGCAGATCAGAAGCAGGTAAAGGGAACAAGTTCAGATGCGAATCAGTAGCTGTTCCAGCCTGTACGTTTCCTTTCCAGTCCCATAAATAACTTCCACCGGTAAATAAACCAAACCTGATAAGGTCAGTTCTTCTGAACATTTCCCAATGCAACTCACGGCCACGCTCATCTATCATAAAGTCAAGAGTTAATTGAGCAGCAGTGATATTCCCCGAGGCATTACCATATGCTCTTGTTCTTAAAGCATTAACATAGTTTAATGCAGTACCAGCATCGCCACCTGTTCCGCCGCGTAATACAGCTTCGGCATAATTAAGGTAAACTTCACCTAACCTGAATAAAGGAAAATCAGTATCAACAAAAGTATTGTTTGAACCAGGAGCACCTAATGAGGTCACATTCTTAAATTTCGCACTTAAATAACCTTGTGCAAAAACAGTTGGGCTTGCAATAGCGGTAGTGTCCTGCCCGTTGGTATAAAATATTGCTCTTCTATCGTTTCTGTCGCTAAATACCTTATTCACAAAAGTTGTGGTCAACCTGTTTCCTGCCCATCCGCCTGAGGCAATACCAAATTCATTGGTAGCATCTTCGGATCCACCTACTCCGGCATGGATAATAAAGGTTACATCGCCGTAGCTTTCAGTGCTAACGCCATCTTCAGCAATTGGCATTATAATTTCATCACGGTCATTATTATTATCTGCTAAAAATAATTGCTGATAACTTGGATGCAATGAGTATACACCTGAACCTATGATCTTACTAGCATAGGTAATACAGTCAGTATAACGTTGTGTGCCGGTAAACACTTGTGCATTCAGATACATCCTGCTTAATAAAGCCCAATCTGCAGCTCTGTCAACACGTGCATATTCATTTGTGCCTGGGGCAGCAAGTATTGGCTGAATAGCAACCAGTTCTGATTCGATATAATTAAATAAGTTGGCCCTTGAAATTTGTTTAGGAAGGAATGTACCCGGAAGGTCAGCTTCTGTAGCAAAAGGCACATTACCATACTCGTTCATGGCGCAGTAGTAAAAATAAGCGCGTAAAAATCTTGCTTCGGCTAAATATTGGTTTGCTGTAGCAGTTGTTAGACCAGATGGAAGTGAGCCTAACTTAGCCTCTACATCTCTTATGTATTCATTACAGAAAGCAACGTTAACGAATATCCTTTCATACATCAATTGCACGTAAAGATTCTCGTCAGACCATATACCTCCATGATATTCAACAAGGCCACCATCACCCCAGGCGTTAATACACTCATCGGTGGTTACTTCTTCAGCAGCCCAGTATTCGCGCAAAAAGCACGCTGTACCTTGATCTGCCGCCGAGATATCGGGCTCGGTAAATGCTACGTTTTGGCCTGATATTGCCAGCGAAGCATATAACTTTGCCAAGCCTTCTTTATAAGAAAGCGGAGTGCTGTATACGTTTGCCGAAGTGCTTACCAAAGGATCTATCGGCACGGTATTCAGATCCTTTGTACAGGATACGGTAAACATGACTATCATGATTACCAGAATTGAAAATATTTTATATGATTTCATGATATTTTATATTAAAAACTTGCGTTTAAACCAAGTTGATAGATACGGGCCCGCGGGAAAAAGTTATTATCTAAACCACCAGCTATTTCAGGATCTAAACCTTTATATGGGGTTATTGTAAATACATTCTGCACACCAAGACTGAGTCTTAATTTCAATTTATTTTTAACATAAGTAGGGAAAGTGTAACCCAGGTTTATGTTATCCATTTTGAAAAATGATGCATTCTGTATGTAATAATCAGATTGATTAGTCATTAATGCATTTGTGAACTGTGTTGCGCTTGCCGCAGTTGTTTGGTTTGATAGATAACCCAATGATGAATACAAGCCTTTGTAGGTGCTGTTAGCTGCAACATTGTTATAATCATAGTTGCCTAAACTTACCCTGCCTGAGAAATTCAAATCAAATTTTTTGTACCCGATATCAGAGTTGATACCCATTAACACTGTTGGATTTGGGCTATGATCAAAATACAGATCGCTGCTGTTTATTTGGCCGTCATGATTTCGGTCAACAAAGCCGTCGTCTATAGGTTTACCATTTTTATCATACAGTTGTTGGTAAACATAATATGAATTGATTGGCACTCCGACTTGGTCGTACTGTATTACTCCTGAAGTGGTTCCTGCTATTGTTGCACTTGGATTTGGTTGAACATAACCTGAATTAGTAGCACCCACTAAATTTGTAATTTTGTTGTGGTTGAGGCTTATATTATAGCCTAATTGCCAGCGCCAATCCTTTTGCTGAACTATTATAGCATTCAGATTCAATTCACCACCAACATTTTGCATATCTCCAACGTTTTCAAGTACCGTTGATGCAAAGTTTGTTAACACAGGTACATTTACAACATTGAGTAAATTAGAGGTTTTTTTGCGGTAGGCATCAATACTACCTGTAAGGCGATTGTTAAAGAAACCGAAATCTATACCAATATTAGCAGTGGTAGTTGATTCCCACTTAATAGCTGCGTCATAAGCGCTCGGACGTAACGTGTAATAAAATGTATTTCCTAATTGGTATCTTGATGAAGGGTCACTTTGTACAAATAATGACTGATAAGGATAGTTATTATTGTTACCCAGATCCTGTTGACCTGTAGTACCATAACCAACGCGTAATTTCAGGTCAGAGAATACAGTGTTATTCTTCATAAAGTCTTCGTTCATTATCTTCCAGGCAAATGCGCCTGCAGGGAAAAGACCAAACCTGTATTGCGGCCCAAATTTTGAAGTACCATCATCCCTTAAGGTGAAGGTAAGTTCATACTTATCGTCGTAGGTATAATTTACCCTGCCAAAAAACGAGATTAATTTATAATCTGTTTTGTAAGGAAAAGAAGTAACAACGGTTTGAGCTACATCTGATTGAATGGTATTGCCATTTGTATAAAAATCAGAGTAAGAATACCCCCCTGTTGCATCAATAACACTTTTTATTGATTTAAGGTCTTTTTTATAGTTCAGGTAAAATTCTGCTAAGGTATTACGGTTAACAGTATTATAATTGATCAACTGGCCACCCATAGCAACTGGGATGTAAACCCATTGTGTACTATCAAGGACATTATTTTTTCCAAAAGTTAAGGCATAATCATAACCAAGATTCAAATTTGCTCTTAGTCCTTCGATACCAGGTATTTTGTAATCAAACTGTACATTGCCAATACTTCTTCTGCTTGTTGAAGTATTATTGGTTTCATCTAAACGTGCCACAGGGTTTGCTGTAGCTAATGTAACAGGCGGGCCATTAATATCTGACGGGCCACCGGTTGTCCAAGTAGTGTAACCTCTGTACAACGTATTGCCATTATAAACCGGTTGAGTAGGATCATAATTTACAGCACCAGCTATAGCCGCCTGATCGGCAAAATTGTTTGTATTATATAAACCCTTAAGGTTTACATGCATAGTCAGCGTATGGTTAAAAAAGCTTGGGTCTAAATTTATACCCAATGTAGTGCGTTGAAAATTATAGGTTTTCAAAATTCCATCGGCATCATCATACCCTATTGATACGCGATAAGGCATGTTTTTAACCGTACCTGAAACACTCACATTTTGATCATCGCCATAAGCATGCTGATAGATCTGGTTCTGCCAATTGGTATTGGCATTGCCGAGCAGTGCTTGTGCAGCCTGCTGTTCGCCCGCGTTAGCAAAAGTTGAACTATTATTAATTAAAGCACGGAACTGGTCGGCAGTATAAACCGGAACTTCCTTCTGTAATACTGATAACGATTGTGTAGTGTTATAATTCACGGTCATCCCTTTTCCGCCACGTTTAGTAGTGATCAGAATTACGCCACTTGATCCTCTTGAACCATAAATTGCTGTTGCAGAGGCATCTTTTAAAACAGTGATATTTTCAACATCATCCGGATTAATGGCAGCCAAAATATTTGCTGTTCCACCTGGTAATATGTTACTGATCGGAACCCCATCAATTACTAATAACGGATCGGTGCTTGCATTAAGTGAAGTCACACCGCGGATACGGATAGTTGAAGTATTGCCCGGAGCGCCGCTGTTGGAGGTAATTTGCACACCCGGCAGCTTACCTGAGATCGCATCTTGTATAGAGTTTACAGCACCTTTGTTAAATTCCTTAGCGGTAAGTACATCAACAGCACCGGTAGCATCGGCTTTTTTAACCGTACCGTAACCAATAACGGCTACCTGGTTAAGTAAAACAGAGGATGATTTTAATTGCAGGTTTACATTTAAGCCTTTAGCAACTGTAACTGGCTGTTCCAGTGTATTGTAGCCTACATAAGTTACCACCAGCACCTGCGGGCCGCTTGGGGCATTCATTAATTTAAAATAACCATTTACATCAGTACCGGCACGTACTTGTGTGCCTTTTAAAACAACTGTTGCACCCGGAAGAGGTAGGTTGTCCTCGTCAATTATCCGGCCTGTTATTGTACTTGATTGGGCCATTACCCAATTAGACAAGCAAATAAAAAGTAACAGAAAACTGTACCTTAAAAAGTAAATCTTTTTCATTCATTTATTGGTTTAAAATTGGTTTAACTCGAATCTGGCCTTCTCACCAAATCCGAATCAAAGGAAAGCGGATGAAAATTCAAAGACAATAGCCTGACAGCCCAATATAGAAAATATTGGAATAATATTTATACAACTAATTGAATTTCAAATAGTTGTATAAACAATAAATAAGACTAATATAGATTTAAGATTTTTAAAAAAAGCAGTTTATTCTGCTTCAATATGCATTATATGGGCTTCGAAATCATCATTGGGGATGAACGACCTGTTTTTTATGCGGTTTTTGTAGGAATATATCGTATTAACTGAATAGCCGAGCAGTTTAGCGATCCGATCATTATCATGGATGCCCATTCTTATTAATGCAAATATCCGGTGCTCGGTACTGAGCAATTGGCCCTCGGGAATGTATACTTCTTCGCCTTCGTTAAACAGGGCGTTGAACTTTTTAATAAAATCAGGAAATAACCGAAGAAACACCTTATCGAAAGTGTGAAAAAGTTGGTGCCTTTCTTCTTCAAGATTAAGACTTTTAACTGCTATCTGGGCATCTTCATAACGCTTACTGGTTAATTTTTTATCAATTGATTTTTGAAAGCTCTCCAGTTTTTCAATGTATATGGAGTTAATATTAAAGTAATAGCCTATATATTCATTCTTTATTTTATTGGCTATACTTAAATTACGGTTTAATTCTTCGAGCGCCAGGTTATTTTCCTGTAGTGAGATATTGGCTGCTTTTATAATATCATCGGCTATGCGTAACTTTTTCAACTGCCTGAAGATGATAAAAGCAAATATCACCACAAACACAACCAGCAGTGTAATAATAAACGAATACATATAAAGCAGCTTTTTTTGATGCTCGATCTGGTTTATCCATTGTGCCTCAATAATGGGAAGTATACTGCTGATCATTACCTGGCGATGGAGCGCGCCATAAAAGGTAGCATCGTCCATAGCTTGCTTAATGTATACGTAAGCATCTTTAATGTCGCCTTTTTTATATAATATATCTGCAACCTGGTAACTGGCAACAGTTTCTTTTGTGGCTGATTGAATATCGGAGATCGCCGCTTTTATCAGCAGTTCCATTGATTTTTCGGGCTGTCCCTTTTCGCCATATATAAAACTTAAACAGCAGGCATTAACAGCAAAATCATGCGGTGAAATACCAGGTATTTTCAATAAAGCGATATAAATTTCTTTACCTGTGTTATAATCACCTGTTCTTAAACTTTTCAATCCCTTTAATTCCAGGTAGCTAAAAGTTCCGGGTTTACATATTACCAGGGCTGAATCAATGCATGCGATTCCTTTAGGATTATATATTGCGGTATAATCGGGGCTTCGGTTATAGTCTGACAAATCAAAATAGCTCCGTGCCTTTAAAAAATAATAGTCTATTTTACCCTGTAAGGGCAGCACATTTAAATTAGTGCTGTTTAATTCTTCCAGTGTTTCTTTAAATAGCCCCGATGAAAGCAGCGTAAAAGCAAGCTTCATTTTTGATGATGCGATAAGCAATGGGCTTTTTAGTGTGTTAGCGCTTACCTGCAAATGTTTGGCGTAAGTATATGCCGAATCATAACTAAATGATTTATACTGCTCATATAGTGCCTCATAAACTGCATACTTTTGGCTTTCGGTTTTGGTATTGCTTAATTTGGTATATAGTTGAGCTATTGCCTGCTGCTTTCTTTTTACATAAACATCCTTATTAGCTAATGCCGTATTTAATTCATTTAATAAACTATCAACAGTTGTTTGGGCGCTGCATTGTACAGCTACACACATAAGCACATTAATAAATATCAATAGCCTGATCACTCTCATACAATTTCCAAAAAAGGGATACTGGGTTTATGGGCATAAAATTAGAAATCTTTTTAATCTTTTACAGCGCGTTGCAGTTAGTGTTGATAATATAATGATTATTCACTAATGGAGCTAACATTATACCTATATAATAACGTATATCTTTCTCTCCTCTTTCCTGATCTGCAAATTAAAACAAACAATATAAGTTATTTATATTTGCATTGTATTTGAATTTTGCAAATAACAAGAATATGGGTATTACAACGCTTGAAGAATTTTATCATGAAACAGCAGCACTTATTCCTGACGGTATTAATAAAGAAATAGGCCATTTTAATATTTTTAAAATAGATGACCTGATCCGGCGAAAAAAAACTGTTATGCCTTATAACAGGCGCGCTTATTATAAAATAAGTATTATAAGCGGCCGAAATGTGGCAGAGTATGCCGATAAAGTAATTGACATTGAAAAGAATGCCCTGCTATTTGCAACCCCTAAAATACCCTACAACTGGCTTCCACAGGATGATAACCAGTTTGGATTTTTTTGCATTTTTACCCACGACTTTTTAATACAGAACAAGAGTGGAGTTGTATTGGATGACCTACCTATTTTTCACCCGGGCGGTTATCCTATTTTTCAGCTTTCTGATGAGGAGGCTAAAGATATTACCGCTATATTCAGAAAGATGCATAAGGAGTTATCGTCGGATTACGCTTACAAATATGATCTGCTACGCAATTATCTGCTTGAACTTATCCATTACGGGCAAAAGTTACAGCCTGCAACATCATTATATCCTTCACACACTGCTTCGGCCCGTGTTTCCTCTTTATTTATTGAATTACTGGAGCGGCAATTTCCTATTGAATCCCCACATCAAAAATTAAGCCTGCGTACTGCTAAAGATTACGCCGACAGGCTTGCCGTTCATGTTAATCACCTGAACAAAGTATTAAAAGAAAATACCGGCAAAACTACTACCGATATGATCAGCGGACGCATTGTGCAGGAAGCCAAAATACTGTTAAAACAAACCGACTGGAATATTTCTGAAATTGCTTACTGCCTGGGCTTTGAACAAGTGGCCCATTTTTCTAACTTTTTCAGAAAGCAAACATCTTTTGCCCCTGTTGCCTTCCGGTCGTAACGCATATTTGATTTTTGCAAACATTGGATTGATGTTTGCAAACCAAATGCTTTACCTTGTGTATACCTTTACATTATTAAAATATAAACAAGAAAGCAAAATGACAAACAGCAATAAAATAGCCCTGGTAACCGGCGGTAGCCGCGGATTGGGTAAAGACATGGCGCTAAGCCTTGCCAAAAAAGGCATCAATGTAATACTTACCTATAACAGTAAAAAAGACGAAGCCCTTGCCGTTGTAGCACAAATTGAACAAACCGGCCAAAAAGCGGCAGCCTTGCAATTAAATACCGGCGAGGTTAAAAGTTTCGATTCATTTTTTACACAGGTAAGCACGGTATTAAAAGAAACATTTAATACAGATCATTTCGATTTTTTAGTTAATAATGCCGGCATTGGTATTACTGTCCCTTTTGCGGAAACTACCGAAGAACAGTTTGACACCTTAATGAATATACATTTAAAGGGGGTATTCTTTTTAACACAAAAAGCATTACCCTTAATAAATGATGGCGGACGCATTATTAATCTGTCAACCGGTTTGGCGCGCTTTAGCATGCCGGGTTATTCAGCCTATGCAGCTATGAAGGGAGCTATTGAAACTTTAACCAGGTACCAGGCTAAAGAACTGGGTGCCAGAGGTATAGCTGTAAATGTTGTGGCTCCCGGTGCAATAGAAACTGACTTTGGTGGTGGTTTGGTAAGAGATAATCCTCACGTAAATGAACACATTGCAGGCATAACTGCCCTCGGCCGTGTTGGTCGCCCCGATGACATTGGTGCTGTAGTAGCATTTTTATGCACCGAAGATGCCAAATGGGTTAATGCACAGCGCATTGAAGTATCCGGTGGTATGAATTTATAATTAAGCTATTTCTAACAATACACATCTGCTGTATTAAATCCGGCTTCAGATGAGCAAAACAATACCCTGGCAAATTGCCGGGGTATTTGTTTTTATAAAAAAACAACCCCTCATTAAATATTTAGTAACAAATATGATACGCAAGGGCGTATTGTAATAACCAATTATAATTACTTAATTAGTGCAAACAATTATTGCCTAAATGTTAAAAACAATAACCTTATCTGTTTTATGCCTTTTTATTATCAATATTTCACCACTTAGTGTATTGGCACAAACTTCTATTGATAGCTCGGGTAATAAGAAAACAGCCTACAATAACATTAAAGAAAAATTCTATAAAGCCATAGGCCAGCAATCCAGATTGTACAATGGTATAGAATATAACGGCTATGACCCCAAGATAATTGGCAATGCTAATTTTATGGACGTTACCGACCTGAATAAAGGAACCGTAATGTATGATGGTTATTCATACAAAAACGTTGATATGCTTTATGATATATATCAGGATGAATTGATCATCCAACTTTATCAAAGTTTTTTGAAAATCAACCTAATAACTGAAAAAGTAGAGAGTTTTGATCTTCTTGGTCGTCATTTTATCAACATTAAAAATAACCCCGCAATAGCAACTTCATTAAAAACAGGCTTTTATGACGAATTGTATGGGGGCAAAATACAGGTTTTGGCCAAGCATACGAAAAGCATCCAAAGAAAATATGAAATATCGGGCTCAATAGATTCATACTTTTCGCCATCTGTAGATTATTATCTCTTTAAAAATGGCGAATATTATTCAGTTAATAGCCAGGGAGCTTTTTTAAGTGCTTTGAAAGACAAGAAGAAAGATATACAGCAATTTATAAAAGCCAATAAAATCAAATTCAAAAAAACGCAGGAAGAGTCTATGGTCAAAATAGCTGCGTATTATGACCAGATAACCGAATAATATGAAAAAAAGCTACCTAACAATTGTTTTTTTATTTATTGCGAAGCTATTATCGGCGCAAAATAATCCAGAAAAAACAATTAGTGTAAATTTTCAGCAAGTAACTATTGACCAGTTTGTAAATGTACTGGAAGAAAAAAGCGGTTATCATTTTTATTATGACCCGGCTCAGTTTGATAGCCTGAAAGTAACTATGCAGGCAAGCGACCTGCCTTTGAAAAGCATATTGAATATCGCTTTTACTAACACTAAATATAATTTCACAATTGTGCCTGAGCAGTCACAGGTGTTTTTAACTAAGGAAAAAATAATACGCACACAACTTGCTGCCGGCTATTTCAATATAAAACCCCAACCGCAGGAACAACTTAGCCCAGCACGTGAAGCGGAAACGGATTTTACAAATGATAAAGAAACCCATGTAGCCGAAGCTACAACCGAAAATAAGCTTTATGAAATTGGTTTAAAAACCAACACTATCGAGCCCGGAAGTGCAACATTATCCGGCTATGTTAAAGACATTAAATCGGACGAAGCAATTGTTGGTGCCAGCATATTTGTTGCCGGTTCAAAAATTGGGGTAACAACCGATCAGTTTGGATATTATACAATTAAATTACCACGTGGCAAGCAAGCACTTACCATTCATGGCATTGGCATGAAGGATACCCGGAGACAAATTGTTTTATATACCGATGGCCGTTTAAATATTGAAATGCAGGAACAGGTATTTGCCTTGAAAGAAGTAAAAATATCTGCTGATAAAATTGCCAATGTCCGGAGTACCGAAATGGGTACCAATAAATTAACCATCAAAGATATTAAGCAGGTACCGGCAGTATTTGGTGAAGCCGATATTTTGCGGGTTGTATTAACCTTGCCGGGCGTACAATCGGTTGGTGAGGCAACCACCGGATTTAATGTTCGCGGTGGCGCTGCTGACGAAAATCTGATACTACTTAACGATGCCACTATTTATAATCCTTCACATTTCTTCGGTTTCTTCTCATCGTTTGACCCTGATATTGTAAAAGATGTTGAGCTATATAAAAGCAGTATACCTGAACGATTTGGAGGCCGGTTAGCTTCAGTATTGGATGTAACAGATCGCGAAGGCAACAAGAAAAACTTCACCGGATCAGCAGGTATCGGGCTACTTACAAGCCGTTTAAATATTGAAGGACCTATTATAAAAGACAAAACATCTTTCATTTTTGGTGCCCGTACATCATATTCAGACTGGTTACTTAGCCTGCTGCCCGAAGAGTATAAACACAGCGAGGCATCATTTTATGATCTTAACCTGGGTATAAGCCATCAGATAGATGATAAAAATAACATCTATATAACGGGCTACATGAGCCACGATCAGTTTAAACTAAACAGCGATACAACTTACAGCTATGGCAATAAAAATGCGAACATAAAATGGAAGCATAATTTTAACGATAAGCTATTTAGTGTGTTACTTGTTGGATATGACCGCTACCAATATGAAGTTGCAAGTGATCAGAATCCTGTTAATGGCTATACACTGAATTACAACATTAACCAATCGAACCTCAAATACGATTTTACTTACTATTTAAACCGAAAAAACACTATTGATTTTGGTTTGAGTTCTATCTATTACAAACTACATTCAGGCAATGAACAACCTTATAACGATAATTCATTAGTTGTGCCTGATGTTGTACCTGCGGAGCAGGCTCTGGAAAGTGCTTTATATTTGGGCGATAAATATGATATAACTCCCGATTTTACTGTAGATCTGGGAGTAAGATATTCAATATATAACTACCTGGGTGCACAAACAGTTGATTATTATGCGCCCAATCTGCCTAAGGAACCTTCAAACGTGCTTGATAGTGTTACCTATGGAAAAAACAAGGTGATCAAAACTTACAGCAGACCTGAAATAAGAGCATCAGCCAGGTATAATATAAATGATAATTTATCCTTAAAAGCCAGCTATAATACGCTTACTCAATATATCCATTTACTTTCAAATACTACGGCTATTTCCCCTACTGACATTTATAAGCTAAGCGATCCTAATATTAAACCGCAATATGGCGATCAGGTATCATTAGGTATATATAAAAACGCACAGGCAAATACAATTGAAACATCGGTAGAAGTATATTATAAACGCATTCAGAACTATTTGGATTATAAAGACGGTGCTACACTACTATTAAACGACCATATTGAACAAGACGTGATCAATACTGTGGGAAAAGCTTATGGCATAGAGTTTTTGGTTAAAAAAACTGAAGGAAAGCTAAACGGCTGGGCGAGTTATACTTATTCACGTACCTTTTTACGCCAGGACGACCCCAATGCGGGAGAATTGATAAACAACGGCGATTGGTATCCTGCAAGTTATGATAAACCCAATGATTTTAATTTTACAGGTAATTATCGTTTTACACACCGTTACAGCGTATCATTAAATGTTGTATACAGCACCGGCCGCCCTATTACATTGCCGGTAGCCAAATACTATTATGACAATGCCGAACGTGTTTATTATTCAGAAAGGAACGCTTATCGTATACCGGATTATTTCCGCTCTGATTTTTCAGTAAATATTGAGGGCAATCATAAAGTTCACCAGCGTTTCCATAACTCATGGACGTTTGGGGTTTACAATTTAACCGGCCGTGCCAATGCTTATTCAACCTATTTTGTTGAACAAGGTGGCGCTATTAATGGTTATCAGTTATCAATATTTGCTAAACCAATACCTTTTATTAACTATAACATCCGCTTTTAGGCAAATGAAAATGAACGTGAAATATATAATGTTGGGGGTTATTGCAACTTGCCTGGGATTGGGTTGCACAAAGCCATACACGCCTGCTATTATAGCGGGTTCAAATAATTACCTGGTTGTTGAAGGAAACATAAATACTGGCACTGATTCAACAATAATTACGTTAAGCCGGACGGTAAATATATCTTCAAGTGCAAACTCACTGCCTGAATTAAATGCAACAATTGCTATACAAGACAATCAAAATCAATCATATAGTTTACATAGCACTGGAAATGGCCGTTATGTAAGCACCCTTTTAACCCTTGACCCCACCAGGGAATATCGGTTGAGTATTACAACCTCTGATGGCAAAAGTTACCTTTCAGATTACGTACCGGCAGTAGCATCACCTCCTATTGACAGCGTCGGCTTTACTCAACAAAGTAATGGCATACAGCTATATGTAAACACACACGATCCTAATAACAAAACCCACTATTATCGTTGGGATTATATAGAAACCTGGATATTTGATGCAAAATACCCCTCAACTTATATAACCAACGGCACAACCGATGTGGTGTTCAGAACGGCAGCACAACAAATTTTCCAATGTTGGGGCAATGACATTTCTACCGATATAGAACTGGGTTCATCAGCTAAACTTTCGCAGGATGTGATCTATCAAGATCCACTGATTTTTATTCCTTCTACATCAGAAAAAATTGAAAGCAGGTACAGTATATTGGTAAAACAATATGCCATGACCACCGATGGTTATAACTACTATGCCCTTTTAAAGAAAAACACAGAACAAACCGGAAGTATTTTTGATGCCCAGCCCTCAACACTTACCGGTAATATTCACTGTACAACAAACCCAAATTTACCCGTAATTGGCTACGTTACAGCGGGTACAACTCAGCAAAAACGCGTATATATTAATAATTCGCAATTACCTGCTAGCTGGATCCCAACATATCCTTATGATTGTGAGGTAGATACTGCATTATATTGTCTGCCAGAACCTAAGGGATGTTTTAATCAGGTTTTGCAGACATTAGTCCCACCTAATAATGGTACGGTAACACTAGGAGCAATATTTAAGAATAGCCCTGTGCCTATTGGATATTTATACACAGATAGCCAATGTGGCGATTGCAGCATACGCGGAACTGTAACAAAACCGAGCTTTTGGCAATAAGAAACTATGGACATGAAAGGGGAATATATAATTTCATATATTATTATAGTTTGCCTGGAATGGGGATGCACAAAACCCTACGTACCTGATGTTATCGCAAGCTCAAATAATTACCTGGTTGTTGAAGGAAATATTAATACTGGCACAGATTCAACAATAATTATGCTAAGCCGCACGGTTAATATTTCTTCGGGCGTAAATTCAATACCTGAGTTAAATGCGACAATTGCTATACAGGATGATCAAAACCAATCCTATAATTTAAATAGCAGAGGAAATGGCCGTTATGTAAGCCCTGTTTTAAACCTTGACCCTACCCGGGAATATAGATTGAACATCAGTACTTCAGACGGTAAAACTTATGTGTCAGATTATGTGCCAACCATGATATCACCCCCTATTGACAGCATTGGCTTTACTATACAAGGCAATGGCATACAGATATATGTAAACACACACGACGCTAATAATAAAACACATTATTACCGTTGGGATTATACAGAAACATGGGAGTTTCATGCCAAGTATTTTTCATCCTATATATCAAATGATACCGCTATTGTGATTCGCCAGCCTTCTCAATATATATACCAGTGCTGGACTAATGATATTTCTACAAATATTGAATTAGGCTCATCTGCAAAGCTTTCACAGGATGTTATTTATGAGGCCCCGTTGGTGTTTATTCCATCAACATCTGAGAAAATTGAAACCAGATACAGTATATTGCTTAAACAATATGCCATGACCACTGATGGTTATAATTATTATAGCCTGTTGAAGAAAAATACCGAAGAACTGGGAAGCATTTTTGATGCCCAGCCTTCAAAGCTTACAGGTAATATTCACTGTACCACAAACCCTAATTTACCGGTAATTGGATACGTTACTGCAGGCTCAACACAGCTAAAACGAGTATATATCGATAACTCGCAGCTGCCTAATCACTGGAATCCGACATATCCGTATAATTGCGAACTTGATACGGCTTTTTATAGTGATCATAGATTTAAGGGCCTTAATACAGTTTTGGAATATTTAGTACCATTGCCAAATAGCCAAATACCGATCTCTGCAATTTTTGAAGGAAGTCCTAATCCCGTTGGCTTCCAATATTCAGACATTGATTGTGTGGACTGCAGTGTACGCGGAACTTTAACTAAACCCAGCTTTTGGCAATAATACTATGATAGATAACCATGCAAAATTGATTTGAAACGACAAATGAAAAAATACATAAAACACACATTTTGCTTATTTTCATTAGCGGTGCTAACAGCAACAGCTAGTTATGCACAGGTATTGCCTGATGTACAACGTATTTTTAATCAATATAATTCGAATACACTGCAGGAAAAACTGTTTGTACATACAGATAAGAGCTCATACACAGCAGGTGAGTTAATTTGGTTTAAAATATATTATGTTGATGGCATTGACCATCAGCCCCTGAATTTAAGTAAGGTTGTTTATATAGAAGTATTGGATAATAACCATAATGCCGTGATGCAAGCTAAAATAGCCATGAAAAATGGCAGTGGCAGTGGTTCTCTTTATATACCTGTATCGCTTACATCGGGCAATTTTTTATTAAGGGCATATACCAACTGGATGAAGAATTTTTCCCCTGATTATTACTTTCATAAAAAACTGGTTATTATAAATCCATTAAAATCTCCTGCACCGCAGCCCAAAACTATTCCGCCAGCTGAGTACGATGTTCAATTTTTCCCTGAGGGCGGAAATCTGGTTAATGGTATAACCAGTGTGGTTGGCTTTAAGGCCACCGATGAATTTGGCAAAGGCGTAGCGTTTAAAGGGGCAATTTTAGATAAGAATAATGATACGGTTGCACGTTTTGAGCCCCGTAAATTTGGTATGGGTAATTTTCAGTTCAAACCTGATAATCATACTACTTATCATGCCATTATAAAAATAGCCGGCAAAACAATTGAAAAGGATTTACCTGCCATTAATGATAATGGCTACGTAATGAATGTAAAGGATAATGGTTCGGACCAGCTAACAATTACGGTAAATACAAATATGCCCGCAGCAAATGTTTATCTTTTTGCACATACAAGGGGGACCGTAAAAGCTGTTGAAACCGCAGTCACCGATAATGGTTCAGCACAATTTAACATACCCAAAAGCAAGCTTGGCGATGGTATATCGCAGTTAACTATTTTTAATAATGACAAGCAACCTGTATGCGAAAGGCTTTATTTTAAACGCCCTGCCAAAAAACTGTTAATTAATGCTACCGCCGATCAAGGGCAATATAGCACACGTAAAAAGGTAAATATTGCTATTGATGCTAAAGATCAGAACAATACCCCTGTAGTGGCCGACCTGTCATTATCTGTGTACCGGCTCGACTCATTGCAGCATCCCGACAGAGAGGATATTCAGAACTATTTGTGGCTTAGCTCTGATCTGAAAGGAAATATTGAGTCGCCTGATTACTATTTTAAAAATAGCGGCCCCGAAGTTGATGAGGCCATTGATAACCTGATGCTTACCCAGGGCTGGAGAAGGTTTAACTGGAGCGATGTGCTTAAAAACAAAGCACCTGAATTTAATTTTTTACCTGAATTTAACGGGCCGATCATATCAGCAAAAATAATTAACCAACTAACCAACAAACCTGATAAGGATGTTATAACCTACCTTGCAATCCCAGGAAAAAGAGTACAGATGTACACATCGGGCAGCGACTCATTGGGCAGGTTAATTTTTAACATGAAAGAATTTTATGGCCCTGGTGAAATTGTTGTTCAAACCAATACACTCATTGATACCATTCATCATATTGACGTATTAAGCCCATTTTCGGAACAATATGCCAAAATACAGTTACCAGGTTTAGTACTTACTCCCAACCTGCAAAAAGCTATTGAAGATCAAAATCTTGATATACAGGTACAAAACATTTATAATGGTGCAAAAATGCGACAATATTACGACCCGCAGATTGATAGCAGCGCATTTTATGGCACGCCTTATAAAACCTATCTTTTAGATAATTATACCCGCTTTACAACAATGGAAGAAGTGATGCGGGAATATGTTACAGAGGTAAACATATACCACCCCAAAAATCATTTTCATATAAGAGTTATCAATGGTACTGGCTATTTGAGTGATCTGGATCCGATAATTTTAATAGATGGCGTGCCTTTTTTTGATATTGATAAGCTATTTTCGACAGATCCACTTAAAATATATAAGCTTGAAGATGTGCCTTATACTTATTACTGGGGGCCATCAGTTGAATCAGGAATATTTAGTTATACCAGTTACAAAGGCGATTTAGCAGGCACCGAGATAGACCCCCACGCCGTAGTAATGGATTATGATGGACTTGAATTGCAGCGTGAATTTTATTCGCCGGCATATGATAACGATAAAGCAGCGGCAAGCCATGTCCCCGATTTTAGGAATGTATTATATTGGGCACCTTATGTTATTACTGACACTAAAGGCAAAAATAGTTTAAGCTTTTATACATCAGATAAAACCGGGCAATACCTGGGGGTTATACAAGGCTTAACATCAAATGGTGAAGCAGGCAGCAACAGCTTTACATTCCAGGTAACAAAATAATATTTGTATACTACCACTCATGTAGTAATTTTGGTCGATTAAAATTGCAGAACAATACTTGTTCTGCAATACCACCTTTCAAATTTTTACGTTCTAATTAGAATATCTGCTATAATTTAGCACAAATATTATTCAACTCAGTACTATGAAAAAAATCGATACAAAAACCCTGAAAAAATGGCATTTGGCTACTGGAATGCTGTTTTTATTAACAGTAACATTATCATCATGTGTAAAGGATAAAAACCCTATAACAACTCAATCTAGTGTGAACTTAGCTGTATTGGCCGTTTCACCTGATGCACCTTCGCTTAATTTATCTATAAATGGCACACAAATTAATGCAGGTGGCCTAACTTATGCTACAGGGCTTAATTATTTTCTTACTTCATCGGGTAAATCAAGTATAGTATTTTATGCAACAGGTACAAGCACCAAACTTGCCGCAGACACTGTAAACTTTACAGCTAATCGTACCTATACTTTATTACTTGCTAATTCTATCACTAAGCCAGATTTTATATTCCTGGCAGATACTATAGTTACACCAACATCGGGCATGGCATCTATGCGTTTTGTTAACGCAAGCGCTAACTCGCCTGCTGTAGCACTTACTATTAAAGGAACTACCACATTGATCGGTGCCAATACAAACTATAAATCTTATACCTCATTTGAAAGTGTAAAACCAGCAACTGATACTTTAGAAGTGTTACAAGCAGGCACAACTAATGTATTGGCAAGTTTACCTACTATAGCTTTACAAAGTGGTGGAGTATATACGGTATGGTATTACGGCGTTCCCGGTGCAACAGATGCTACAAAACCTGCAATTGGTATTATGACCAATGCTCTTTTTTACTAGCCTCGTTGCCGAAACTTAAACAGTAAACTGATACTATTGAACCAATAATTGCCGGAAAGCCACACTATCGCCTTTAAATGCATCAAAGTCGACCGTGTGGCCAATCCCGCTTATGCTGGCTTTGTCTGAATGCTGCCAGAACCACCAATTAGCTGGCCCTACAGTCAGATCTTGCTGGTCATAATGCGCTATCCATAAATGATAGTTATCAAAATATCCGGCCAAATAATCAGCATAAAAACTTAAAGTAGTATAAATAACCGGCCTTACTTTGGTATGCGCCTCAATAGATGTTAAAAATTGCTGCAATTCTTTACGCATAGCTTCAGGTGTGGTACCGTCAAGCGTTTCAACATCGGCAACAGGTGGCAGATCACCTGCTTCAATAGTGACATTCTGCAAAAAGAAACGGGCTTGCCATAAACCATTCTTATTGGCCCTGAAAAAATGATAAGCCCCGCAGATGATACCTGCTTTAGGTGCTTCGCGCCAGTTTCTTTTAAAATAAGGATCAACTTTAAGTAAGCCTTCGGTAGCTTTTACAAAGGCAAAGCTTACATGCACGCTGTCTTCCTCCATAGCTTTAACTTTGGGCCAGTTTATCTTGCCCTGCGCATATGACACATCAATACCATGCACCTGGTACTTATTAGGTATGCGGATATTAAAGCTCTTATAGGTTCTGTAATGCGGGTTCTCGCCAATATCTCTGAACCATTGCCAGCTTGATGAAAAAAGCTTTAACACATAACCGTAATAAAACGGCGATAAAAGAATGATTAGCAGCCCTGCAGATATAATTTTCCACGGGAATTTCCTGGTGCTGCTCTTTTTCCTTTTTTTAACTGGAGTTTTTTTTGATACAGGTTTTCTGGGGATAGCCACAAAGCAAATGTATGAAAGATAGTTTTTTTTATCCGGCTAATTTATCAACTTCTGCTTTTGGCTTGCCCAACAGCTATTTAGCTGAGAATTTATAGATCGTAGTTGAATGATAAGTTTCACCCGGCTTTAAAACCGTTGATGGAAAAGAAGGCTGGTTGGGTGAATCAGGAAAATGCTGCGTTTCAAGGCATAATGCTGAGCGGTGCGAATAAACAGCTTTTCCTTTGCCATCATTTATACCTGTAGGGAAATTACCGCTATAAAATTGCAAACCGGGTTCAGTGGTATATACATCCATTATTATTCCGGTTTCAGGGCTTTTTACCGTTGCTATCGATGTATTTATATCATGTTTGTTCAATACAAAATTATGGTCGAAACCTTTGCCATTTTTTAGTTGATCATCTGCTTTGTCAATATCAGCAGCTATAGTTTTAAACTCAGTAAAGTCAAACGGCGTGCCTTTTACCGGCTGCAATTTACCAGTGGGTATAAGCGTAGTGTCGACAGGAAGATAATTGTCAGCATCAATTCTTAATGAATCATCGGTCATGGTTTTAGTACCTGCACCATTCAGATTAAAATAAGCGTGATTAGTTAAATTAACTACGGTAGTTTTATCTGTTATAGCTGTATATTCAATTTTAAGTGCGTTATCCTCAGTTAAAGTATAAACTACTTTAACCATTAAATTTCCGGGATAACCACCCTCTCCATCTTTCGACACATAACTTAATTCAAGTTGTTGGTCGCTTATTTTTTTAGCATCGAATACTCGTGAAAAGAAACCATTGAAACCGCCATGTAAGGTATTCGAACCGTTATTTACATCAAGCTGATAGCTTTTACCCTCTAACGTAAACTTGCCTTTGGCAATACGGTTACCATAACGCCCTATGATGGCACCATAATAGTTTTCATTTTTTTTCTGCTGATAACCTTTCAAATCATCGTGCCCTAATATAACATCAATAAGTTTGCCATTTCTATCGGGCACTAATATGCTCACCAACCGGCCACCGAAATTGGTAATCGCTATTGTGGTATTACTTTTATTTTTCAGTATATACAGGCCTACCTGTTTGCCTTGTAAAGTATCTTTAAAATTTGCCGAATCAGGAACCTTGTAATCATTAACGGTAGTTGTATCACTCAATACGGCTTTGGTACCCGATGAATGATTACATGCAGTAAATAAAATCGAGAAACCGGTAAGCAAAAGAACTATGCGCTGATTATTTTTCATGGGTAAGATTCTATTAATTGGTTTGATTGAAGGTAGTTTGAGAAAACTCCCCCCATTGATTTAATTGATTATGCTAAAGTAATAATTCCGTTTAAAAAACAAAGCCACAATTACTTGTGGCTTTAATATTATGTTATGGGCGCGGTGGTGGTGGCGGCGGAGGAGGTAAATGTATATGTATAGTGCTATGGTAGCGGCTATGCCTGTAATAATGATGATGATAATGCCTATAAGGTGAAGGTGGGCGTGGCGGCCGCGGTGGTGGTGGCGGCAGTTGTAAAAGCCCTGAGTGAACCGATAGTTCAACAGGTTTTGCATCTGCAAACTGCAAACCGGCAGTTAGCAATGCTATAATGGTGAAGATTTTTAAATATTTCATTTTTCGTAGTATAGATATAATTTTAATAACACTCAAACTGCTGCAATGTTTCATAACGCTGTTTCCACAGCTATTTGAAAAGGGTGTTATACAAAAAATCGGCTGAGAATTGCCCGGCTTCAAGCCAGCGTTGCTGGGTATCTGCACCTACCGGAAACAGTGGATCAAAATGCTTCTGTAACTCGTGCGAATAGCCTTCAAATACTTTCAATTCATTGGGTATACCCAGGCTATCTGCTTTAGCATGTATATCCTCGCCACCGTGAAATGGTGCACTTTTGTGTGTTGGGGGCACCACCGAATCATTACTCCCTAATACCGAAACAATGGGCACACGGGCGTTTTTAAGCCAGTTTAAATCATATATAGCACCCCAAAAATTGATGACAGCAGCTATCTTTATCCGTTCATCCGGTTTACTCACAGCTGCTGTGTCTGCCTGTAAGCCAGCCATAGTAGCCAGTTCAGCATTGGTACTATAAGCCGCTTGCAAGGCAATGATCCCTCCTGCAGAATTGCCTGCCAGAATAATCTTATTGGGGTCGATATGGTAGCGTTTGGCATTCCTTTTAAAATATTCAACCGCTGTTTTAACATCCTGAACAGCATAATAACTACTTTTCATTAACTCATCAAAATGGAATAAGGGGTTCTTTTTGCTTAAGCGATAATTGATATTGGCGCACACATAGCCGCGCTGCGCAAAAGTTTTGCTCCACAACTCAACCCCTTTGGCGGATTTGGAACCAAATTTAAATCCCCCTCCATGCATCCAGATTATTAATGGACGATGGAGTGCATTATCACCCTTTGGCTGATATAGATCGAACAAATAAGCTTTCCTTTCATCCTGTGAAGCACCAGGATTATAGGTTTGATCAACATCAACTGTGGTTTCATCAAAAATGAGATCTTTATACCTGTGTTTATTTTGCGCCTGGATAATTATCGAAAAACAAAATATCGGGATGAAAATGAATATTCTTTTAAGCATTATTATTTTATTATAGTTAACATACGTTACAAACAGGCATTCCAGATGTTTTAGCAGGATCTATATTGATCTTATACGATGACCTTATGCTTCTTAAATTTTATTAAATTTGAACCTGGTATAATTTACATTGCTTTGAAAATATGATCGCAGGTTTAGGTATTGACGTAATTGAAGTGGATAGAATTGCTGAAAAACTCAGCAAGGAAACCGGCTTACGTGAATTGATATTCTCGGCAAATGAAATAGCTTACTGTGAATCAAAAGCCAGTAAATTTGAGCATTATGCCGCCCGTTTCGCTGCAAAAGAAGCATTTTTTAAAGCACTGGGCACTGGCTGGCTATCAGGAACATCATTTAATGAAATTGAAATAATAAATAACAGTGAGGGCAAACCAGAACTGGCATTTGCAGGTTCTACATCAAAAATCATAAGCGCAATGGAATTTACTAATATTTCGGTTTCATTGTCGCACGTTAAATCAATAGCTTCGGCAGTAGTAATTATTGAGAAATAATGTTTTTACAGGAAAAAGATAATCAGCAGGCAGACCAATCGACCCAAATGCAGGAGCAAAAACTAAAAGAGTTATTAGTATATCTTTCTCAAAATTCGCCGTTCTATAAAGAGCTTTTTGCAAAGCATTCCATCAACATATATGATATAAATACTGTTGCTGATCTTTCCTCAATACCCACTACTACCAAAGATGACTTACAGCAACGGAACAATGATTTTTTATGTGTACCTGCCGATAAAATAATTGAATATACCTCCACATCGGGCACATTAGGTAGCCCTGTAACTATAGCGCTTACCGAAAACGACTTGCAACGCCTGGCGTTTAATGAGTATAGCTCGTTTAAATGTGCCGATGGTTCAAGCAATGATACCTACCAGCTTATGCTTACGCTCGACAGGCAGTTTATGGCGGGGATAGCCTATTATTCGGGTATTCGGAAGCTAGGCGCTGGCATTATCCGTTTAGGCCCGGGTGTACCATCGCTGCAATGGGAAACTATTAAGCGCTTAAAGCCAACGGCTATTGTGGCTGTGCCGTCGTTTATCCTTAAACTGATACACTACGCAAAGGATACCGGTATTAATATTAATGAAACTTCAGTTAAAAAAGCCATTTGCATAGGCGAAAATATCCGAAATACAGATTTCTCACTCAATATTTTAGGTAAAAAGATAACCGAGGCCTGGGATATAAAACTTTACTCAACCTATGCATCAACTGAGATGCAAACCGCCTTTACCGAATGTGGCGAAGGCCGGGGTGGGCATTATCAACCCGAATTGGTTATAGTAGAATTGCTTGATGAAAACAATGAACAGGTTGCTCCCGGTGTGCCGGGCGAGGTGACCATTACTACGCTTGGTGTTGAGGGAATGCCGTTGCTGCGCTATAAAACCGGCGACATTTGCATATATTACGATGAACCCTGCGCTTGCGGTAGAATAAGCTTGCGCCTGTCGTCAATCATGGGGCGTAAAAAGCAGATGATAAAATTCAAAGGCACCACGCTTTACCCTCCTGCCCTGTTTGATTTGCTGAATGAACGGGAAGAAATCCTTGATTTTGTGATCGAGGTTTTTTCAAACGATATAGGCCTCGACCAGGTGCTGATGTATATTGTACCTTCGGAAGAAAGTGAAGAATGCGACCATCGTATCCGGGCTTATTTGCAGGCACGTTTGCGTGTTAGTCCTGTTATTAAATATGTATCAGCGGAAGTACTCCAAAAAATGCAATTCAGCGAAGCAAGCCGAAAAGCCATTAAGTTTATTGATCGCCGGAGTTAATCAAATGAAAATATTTGTTGAAACAGAGCGATTAATAATACGAGAGATAGTTCCGGAAGATGTGGACGGAATGTTTGAAATGGACTCAAACCCAGATGTTCACAAGTTTTTGGGCAATAATCCAATAAAGAGCCGCGAAGAAAGCCGCGATACGATCAAAATTATCAGGCAACAATATGCCGATCATGGTATAGGGCGTTGGGCTATGATAGAAAAACAAACCAACAGCTTTATAGGCTGGAACGGCTTTAAATTTATAACTGAAATAATTAATGACCATTCGCAATACTATGATCTTGGTTATCGGATGATCCCTAAATATTGGAATAAAGGATATGCTACCGAAGCCGCGAAAGCCTGCTTAAATTATGGGCTAACCGAACTTAAATTAAACCCGGTATATGCCATTACAACTGCTGATAACTCAGCATCAAGAAACGTACTGATAAAAACAGGTTTTAAACCAATTGAAACATTTATGCATCATGGACTATTACATCAGTGGTTTGAATTGTAAACGTTAAAACTTTGCGCTTAAACTGTATATATTTTATACATTTACCCTTTAATAAATTTCGTTTTAAAAAATAATTTGCCCGTGATACTTGTTGGACAAAGCCCGCTTACCCTCGATGATTTTTCTGAAATATTATTTAATAACCAGCCGGTAGCTTTAAATGAAGCTGCTGTAGCAAAGGTTAAGATCAACTTTGAGTTCCTTAAAAAGTTCTCGTCAAATAAGTTGATTTATGGTATAAATACCGGCTTTGGCCCAATGGCGCAGTATAAGGTAAATGAGGAGAATATTTTACAACTTCAGTATAACCTTATCCGCAGCCATTCATCGGGCAGTGGTAAATTAATGACCGCCGATTTGTCAAAGGCATTAATGGTTGCCCGGTTAAATAGTTTTATGCAAGCATATTCCGGTGTACATACTGATGTTATTGAACTGCTTACAGAACTCATCAATAAAAATATAAGCCCTTGTATTTATGAACATGGCGGTGTAGGTGCCAGCGGCGATCTGGTGCAACTTGCTCACTTAGGCTTAGTTTTAATTGGCGAGGGCGAAGTGATTTTTGAAGAGGCTGTGCATCCAACCATCGATATATTTAACCGCTTTAATATAAAACCGCTGTCTATTCATATTCGTGAGGGGCTGGCCATTTTAAATGGAACATCAGCTATGACGGGTATTGGGATGCTCAATATTATACAGGCAAGGAAATTACTGAACTGGTCTGTGTTGTTTTCATCAATGATCAATGAAATTGTTGAGGCTTTTGATGACCATTATTCACAGGAACTGAACGCCGTAAAACACCACAAAGGCCAAAACAAAATAGCTGCAATTATGCGCAATATTTTGAAAGACAGCCACATGATCCGCGACCGATCGGAGCATTTATATAATCCGGATAATCTTGATCAGGAAGTTTTCGAGGATAAGGTACAGGAATATTATTCCCTACGTTGTGTTACACAGGTTTTGGGGCCGATATATGACACCATTAGTCAGGCGGAAGAAGTGGTGGTGAATGAGATTAATTCAGTTAATGACAACCCAGTTATTGACCATGAGAATCATAACATTTTCCATGGCGGCAACTTCCACGGCGATTATGTTTCATTGGAAATGGACAAACTAAAAATTGCCATCACCAAACTATCCATGCTATCTGAAAGGCAACTAAACTACCTGCTGAATAATAAGCTGAACCAAAAACTGCCGCCTTTTGTAAACTTAGGCGTATTAGGATTTAACTTTGGTATGCAAGGCATGCAGTTTACTGCAACCTCAACCGTGGCAGAAAATCAGACATTATCGTTCCCGATGTATGTACACAGTATCCCTAACAATAATGATAACCAAGATATTGTAAGTATGGGTTGTAATGCTGCACTCATGACTAAACGAGTTGTTGATAATTCATTCGAAGTGCTGGCTATTCAATTGATGACCATTTTACAGGCTATCGATTATTTGGAATGCCAGGATAGATTGTCGACCACCTCCCGCTCGTTGTATGATAAAGCAAGAGCAATATTCCCTAAATTCGTACAGGATCAGCCTAAATATAAGGACCTGAAAAATGTTAAGGATTATTTAGAGAATGCTGAACATATTAATGCTTTTGCAAAATGAAATGCGCGTTAGTCACCGGTGGTTCAAGAGGGATTGGCAGGGCCATCTGCATAAAATTAGCGACATTAGGCAATTATGTGCTCATCAATTATAAAAGTAATACCGAAGAAGCAGAAAAAACACTTTCACTTATTAAACAAGCCGGCGGTAATGGTGAATTACTGCAGTTTGACGTTGCCAGTAAAGACCAAATAAAACAAATATTGGGAGGCTGGATAGACAACAACGAAAACAAGCAAATTGAAATACTGGTAAACAACGCCGGCATCCGCGATGATAGTTTAATGGCATGGATGGCAGAAGAGCAATGGGATAACGTATTAAAAACCAATTTGGATAGCTTTTTTTATGTTACCCGGCTGGTGCTAAACAGCATGCTCACTCACAAATATGGGCGCATTATCAATGTAGTTTCACTTTCGGGTTTAAAAGGATTGGCAGGGCAAACCAATTATTCGGCAGCTAAGGCTGGGGTGATTGGCGCTACCAAAGCGCTGGCGCAGGAAGTCGGCAGGCAGGGAATTACAGTTAATGCCCTCGCTCCCGGTTTTATCAAAACCGATATGACCGAAGACCTTGATGAAAAGCAACTAAAATCAATAATACCCGTAAAACGCTTCGGTTTACCAGAAGAAGTGGCACATGCGGCGGCATTCCTGGCATCGCCGGAGGCAGCTTATATTACGGCACAGGTATTGTCAGTTAATGGTGGTTTATATTCCTGATCTATGATTTTCCCGGTTGAAAATATTATCCCGTTAATACCGCAAAAACCACCTTTTGTAATGGTAGGCAAATTGCTCTCAGTTGATGAAGAAGTAACGCACAGCAGTTTTATAATTAAAGCCGATAATGTATTTGTTAAAAACAACCAGTTTCAGGAAGCTGGTTTGTTAGAAAACATAGCGCAAACTGCTGCATTAGGAGTTGGCTATATAGCAACCATGGAGCATAAACCGGTAAATCGTGGCTATATAGGTACGGTTAAAGATCTGGAAATATTCAACTTGCCAAAGGTTGGCGACGAGATCATAACTGAAACAAGTATTGAGAACCAGATTTTTGATGTCACCGTAATTTCAGGCATGGTTTGGCTGGGCGAACAACTGATAGCCCAATGCGAAATGAAAGTATTTGCCGTTAACGAATAATTTATACCATGAGCGGGAATAATATAAATGAGCGGGATGTTTTTGTAGTTGCTGATAATGTACTTTCGCCACTTGGCAAAACAACTGCCGAAAACTTTTCGAAACTTAAAGAAAATCATTCTGCAGTAAAGCAGCATACCAATACAGCAATATCTCCCCTGCCCTTTTTTGCTTCGTTATTTAATACGCACGAGCAATTTGTTAAAGCAGATGAGCATAATTACACCAAGTTTGAGCAACTATTAATTGCGTCCATAGCTGATGCATTAAACGGCAGCGGCATTGATGTTCGTGATAAAAAAACGGCGCTTATTATTTCATCAACCAAAGGAAACATCAGCCTACTGGAAACCGAGTTGAACAATCCTGACTTAAAGCGCAGGATAACCTTATCAACTTCTGCAGCCTTAGTTGCAGATCATTTTGGATTTCAAACCAAACCTGTGGTAATTTCAAATGCCTGTATATCGGGTGTGTTGGGTATTATAACGGCGATGAGGCTATTACAATCTGGCGAATATGAACATGCCGTAATTGCAGGTGCCGATGTTATTTCTAAATTTATTATGTCGGGCTTTGAATCCTTTCAGGCTTTAAGTCCGCAGCAATGTAAACCTTTTGATATAGCACATGATGGTTTGAATTTAGGCGAAGGCGCGGGTACAATTATCTTATCAACCAATAAAAAATACGCTCAAAATATAAAGGTTAAAGGCGGTTCGGTGAGTAACGATGCCAACCATATTTCAGGGCCATCGCGCACCGGGCAGGAGCTTGCATCAGCTATAAATAAAGCGATGTTGGATGCGGGTATATCCTCGGCTGATATTGGTTTTATATCCGCTCACGGAACAGCTACAGTTTATAATGATGAGATGGAAGCTAATGCTATTTCAATTGCAGGTTTACAACAAGTGCCGGTAAATAGTTTGAAAGGTTATTATGGACACACCTTAGGT